>Ga0179593_1317015_pt1 | contig 14671 bp, 18 predicted proteins | sample CZODoug2_1_08_16_FD_185931 | JGI IMG/M metagenome (GOLD analysis project Ga0179593, IMG submission 185931) | Vadose zone soil fungal communities from Angelo Coast Range Reserve, California, USA - CZODoug2_1_08_16fungal (PacBio error correction) | ecosystem: Environmental > Terrestrial > Soil >...
GCAGTGAGATTTTCGGTGGGTTGAAGACGCGTCGGGTGAAATATTCCAGCTCTGGGGACGGTGGACGGGCATTTGTGGGCTTCGTATTTATCGCCTCGCTGTTGGAGCGGGGGAAGGAGAGCGATTTTTTTGGGGGCAGGATGGGGCAACGAGGAGGTCTAAGGGGGAAGAAGGTAAGAAGCGGGGGCGTGGGGGAGAGGAATCGTACGACAAGGGCGGGTTCAGGCGGCTGAGGTTATTTAGGGATGGGCTCCGAATTCTGTTCGTGTTATACAGAAGGCCGTAGAAAGGGAAAAGGGTTGAGAGGGAAGACCGGCACCAGGTTGGGGGATATTTTAAGCTCAGCGCCCTAACCGGTCTAGGAGGGGGGGAGGAGGAGAGAGGAGTTGTAAATTGTTGAGGTGGAGGGGGAAAAGGGGTGAGAATTGTTCCACAAACTACCGACTCGGTCAGCCAAAGTGGGCTGGAAAAAGGGGAAATAGTTACAAAGGCCTGTTGATGAAAACGGCAAAGGTCAACTGTCCTTGGACAGAGTCTTGATCTTGGGAAGATGACCCGAAGCAGAGATTTGTTTGGGGGGAGCGCACCCCTAACTTGGGTTGGGGGGTGGGGGTGAATTCAAGCTTGAAAGAAGGGGGGCAGAAGGGAGGGATGTTGGGGGGTTTTGCAATTAGCGGGTTTTAGGGGGAGAGAGCTCTAAGCCTAGACGAAAAGAATGCCACAAGTCTTCCCTTGAAAGGGAACCAGAGAGGGGGGGACAGTCGACGCGTAGTGGGGACAAGTCTAATTCGAGCATGGACTTTTTCGTCCGCGACAATGAACAAAAAAAAAGGAGGGGTTGACAGGGGTTCGAAACTGGAAAAACCTGCTGGCATTATGGCATGTTCTGCCGGGAACTACTCAAACGGCCGTAACGGGGGTCAGGTTGTGGGGCGACAAACGAACTTTACCTAAAAGGGTAAAAGGGGGGGCCGAGGGGAAAGGGACAAGAAAGGAGGGACGACTCGTCGACATAATCCTGGGGGGTATTCTAAAATCACTCAGCAACAAATAGAACGCTGAAAGCCGAAATCGAGGACATGCAAAGGGAAATACAAGGGAAAGCTGCTGTCCTACCCCAAACCGAACGCGCGGTTTGAACTCATGTGCGGGCAATTTTAACGTCGGGTATTTCAACAATAAAACAACAAATCTCGAAACAACAACACCCCAGGAATTAGGATGTAAAAGAGAAAATTGTTTAGGACCCAAGCACGTCGTCACATCCCGCCCAATACACGAAAAAAGGAAAAAAAAAGAAGAAGTACGGGTTAAACGGGGGTCATAAAGGCATCCTGCACTCCGGAGTACATTCAAGGAGGCCGCGGCGCACGCACAGGATAGGGGGGCGGGGATCGTCGAATCTCTTAGAGAGTAGCTGTCAGACCTCGGCATTGCCCGGGGAAAAAGCATAAGGGTGGGGGCTCACAACGGACACAAACATAGGGGCAATCGGGAGTCTTACACGTGTAAACTCCCTGCAGTGAAAAGGAAAAACGGTGTGCAAAAAATTAACTGCCCTACGGTATCTAACTGTGTACGTTAGTCAAAAAGGGATGACCGATATTTGCCATGAAGTATCTCTGGAAGAAGCGGTCTGCTCCCATCAAAACAATTTGGCCAAAAATAAAAAAAAAAAAGGAAAGCAAGGTTGGACTTAAAAAAAACAGTCACAAACACTGGCTGTGCACGGGTACCAAAAACCCGGCGTACGCAACTCGGGAAAAAAGGCAAGAAACAGGGAGATTAATTCAAACATAAGGGGGTATCCATGGGGACAAGCGTGCTTTAAAAAACAGGGGTGGGGGGGAAAAGTCCGCAAACGGACTAAAAGGGTATATCGGGACAAAAAAAAAAATCCGCCCGAAGACCGCGGGGATGCATGGGGGAAAACGACTTACCGCAACCAACTATGCCTAGGGGAAGGGTCATAAACCTCCGCCAACTGAAAACTAACCCGCCGCCTGCGCTGACATTCAAAAAAAGATCAAGAGACAACGCACGGAGTAAGGAAACAAAAGGAACAAGCCAAGACGAAAACAAGTCGAAGACTGGTCCAACTCCAACGCGAATACTCCAGCTCGAACGAAAGAAGGTCATAAGAGAATCAAGAAGACTTCCACCAGGCGAAACTCCGAGAAAAGTTAACCAAGGAACGAAACATCCTGCTGGGGACAAACGGTACGAACAGGGGAAAACAACAGTTGTTCGTCACTATGATTCTAAAAGTGATCGAAGAGGCACAAAAGCCGATAACTTCCAAAAAGATAGAAGCTCACAACTTCGAAGACGGTAAAACGATCCCAAAGGCGAAGCGGGGGGGGGGAGACAACTGGGGGCGTTCACGGGTGCAATTATCCTTCACCGACTCGGGGAGAAAGAAGAGTGCTTAGTCTTAGAATTCTTCGAAAAGAAACAACCGGGAAGTTTCTCGTAAAAACTCCGCTCAAGTGGATCAAAAAAAGGCAACGCGAGGCGAAAAGGCCACCATCTTCTATCTGGATCGACCGAAAACAAACAATGGTCACGGACAGGTGGGTGAAATAAACAACTCGAAAAAAAGGGAAAAGGCCGATCCTGCCGCTGGACAGACCTGAAACACTCAAGGAAAGCCTAGCCTCGCCAGGATTAAAGAGGGGAATTAACATTAGGAAAGACAAGCACGTGACGTCTTGCAGCAAACAAGAACCGTCCAATCTGGGTTCCATCAAAAGCAAACAATCTTCAAGAGAAAAGAAAACGGAGATAAATAGGGGGGAAGCTGTGTCAGAGATGGGAGAAAAAAGAAGATGTTGCCCAACGGCCATGACAAGGAATCCCCGATGTGGGAAGAGAGACTTGAAGGGCCAGCATAAGCGAGGGGGGAACAGAAAAAAGGGCAAAGGCTGGAAGCCTTTGGGACTGCTGGTGTACCCGGGGGGTGAAAGAGGTAGCGGAGAGTCGAGAGAATCAGACGATTTGAAGGGGAAAGGAGGGGGCAACAGCTGGCAATCGCGTTACGCCCAGGCGCGTAGGTGGTGTTGAACTTCAACAGAAGGGTCAAAAGATGTCGGCTTCTTTGACTTGGGGGAGGGGGGGGGGGGGGCACGACCGTCGTGGCAAACGGGGGGATCGAAAGAAAAGTAGATCGGGGGGCGGCGGAAGGCAAAAAGAAGGGTGCGGCGATAAAAGGAAAGGTGGCCCCTGGACAATACAAGGAAGAAGACGAGGGGCAGGGCCAAAATTGACTAATCAGAGGGGTGGTGAAGAAGCGAGGAAAACTTTATGAGCAAACTCGCTGGGACGGAGAGGGCCGTGACGGGGGCGGAACGTAACTCTGCGGCAATATGACTTAAGTCGTTTGGCCGCGAAGAAGAGAGGGGTGGTTTGATCGGCGGGGGAGAGGGGGGGGAGAGACTCCTCCTCTTCACAGCCGCAAAACTGTCCAAGGCTGTTCTTCCAGGTGGGGGAAGGGGACAAAGGGTGGTTTGGACACAACCGTCTCTGGCCGTTCATATGTTTTAAAAGAATGGGGGGACGAGGGGGGTAGGTGGAGGGGCAGGCTGGGGGGAGGACTTCTTCATTCCAGTAGTTTTTTCAGGAGGGCTTCAACGATAGGGTGGGGAGAGGGAAGAGCGGAAGGTGTTTCAACTCGAAACAGAAAAAAAAATACCTCAGTAGCGCGTGGGACAGGGGGAGAAACGGAAATGCGGGTTCAGGAGGGAGGGCGGGGAAAGGAAAGCTAATCCGCAAAAGTTTGGGACGGGCATGACAGGGGACTAGCCGCGCATGTTGGCTTTTTTGGGATTACTAATGCTAAGGGGGGCAGATAGAAAAGGGGAAAGAGTGCAAGGGTTATTGGGATAAAAGGGATCTTACAGGAAAGCAACTTAAAGTTAACTCAGCCAGAAACAGTTGACAACAAAAGGTAGATGAGGGGAGGAACGAAAAATGGACGTTGCGCTTAACGTGGAAAAAGCTCAGTGACTGTCCTACGGGCAAGGGGGGGCAATCGAGTGGTGGGGGGTGAATCAAGCGGTGAAAAAAAGAAGGGGGGGAGAAAAAAGGAAAGGAGGCATTCTTTTATGGAGGGGGTTCTGCGGAGGATAGAGAACGAACTCGTAGAGCGGCCGCGCTTACCCGTCAGGGAAAAAGAGAGAAGAAGAAGCCTGCTGAGGAAAAACTCTCAAAAGAAATACTCGCCGAAAAAATATGTTCGGCCCAGGTAAAAACCGACAAAAGTTGGGGACGGTGAGAAAAAAGGGGAGCCTTCTAGGAGGAAGAAGGGGGTTGGCGGGGAAGACTTAAATTGCCGAAGGCAGAAGATGTGTTTGCATGGTGGGAGACCATTTCACTGGCAATGGGTTGGAAGGGCAAGTTAAAGGCGCCTCAAGGGAAGGACAAGAAACCGAAATGGGGGGAAGAGAAAAGCACCAAGTCATATAAGGGGCCGGTGGGAGCCCCGAGGCTACCGGGAGGAAGAGACCCGGAGTGAAGGGGCTGGATTCCCTATGAACCCCCAAAAAGGAACCGAGAAAGGAGATGTCATGGAACTTTGGCGGCAAGTGGGAAAAGAACTAGAAAAAAGGCGGGGTTGGAATCAGGACAAAAAAAAACGGGGGGAAGGATAAAAGGGGTAAGTTATTGGGACGGGGACAAAAAACGTAATTGGGCAAGGGGGAGAAAAGAAATAGGTCCCGACTTCTTTGGATGGCATATCAAGGAGCCTGCACTCCGGAAGAAAAATGACGAGATGGAGCGGCCTGTTAAGAGGGGGACTTGGAGGGAGGGAGGTAGACTACAACTCCTTTAATACAGATAACTGATTTTACAAACCTCAGGCCACGGAAAGGGGGGGAAGGAAGGGGTGGGCTGTGTGTAACGCCCAAAACCGAAACACAACTCGGTTGTCGGAAGGGAGGAAGCATGCAAAAAAAAGTATGCCAACAGCAGGAGCATTCGAACATGTAAAAACAAACGACGGAGGGTGAAATGACCAGCATGGGGAGACTAGATAATCTGATGGGTAAAGGGAAAAATAGTCAAGAGGGACGGGAAGCCGGTTTTGAAAAGGGAGGGGCAGTCAAGGGGACAGTCGTCTCGAAAAAAAGATCATCATAAAAAGCAAAACACGAAATTGAAAACGCAATACGCCTCTTCACCACCGGAGGGAAAACTATGGACACCCAAAAACGTCAGAAAAGGGGGAAGCTTAAAAGTAAGGGAGGAGTGAACTAGGGCCAAAAAGCAGCACGCAAACGTGGGAGGGCCTATCAAAAGGGCTGGGTGGTAATGAGTAAGAAAAGAACAGCACGGAAAGGTGGGGAAACGGAGGAAAGGGGAAGATTTCGAAAAAAGGGACCGAAGCAACGGGTACACATAGACTACGCAGAGAAGGGGGACCAGACGTAAAAAAGCCTGAGGGATGCGTAGTGAGTACAAGGACATTAAAATCAACATGGTGGCTATGCAAGGTATGAGAGAAGGCAGTATAGACCAAAAGGGCGAAAGACCATAAGGGAACAACCGAGGAAAGGCCTGCGAGCAAGCATCGTTTTCACTTAAAAAAGAAAGAGAGAACCAACAAAAGATGAGAAAAATGACCCAAAAAGAAGAGAGGAAAAAAAAGACGAAAAACAACTAGGCCCGCGAGACCGAGACAGAAAAAGAAAACAGAGCGAAACCGAAAAACAATCAGACGGGCCAAGGAAAAGAAGCATTTCCCGAGACAAACGGAAAGGAACAAGCAAAAACCGACCTCAAGGACGTTGGGGAAAAAAAAGGCTCCCGAAGAAAATTCAACGCAAAGGACAGCTGCCATACTCAGACTGGGGCAAAAGGAAAAAAAAAATGGAGAATCCCGAAACGTGAGGTAAAAGTGTAGCATCAAACTCAAATGCGTAGCAGAGCAAAGGAAAACTCGAAATACAAAAAAAAAAAAAACAGAAGAAGCTTCGGCCAGGAAAAGAACACAAGAAACCATCAATCAATCCCGGCGCGCTAAGAGAAAACAAAACCGCATGACGGAGAAGCGATTCTGCAAAAATAAATCGGCTAGAGCTACACCCTTCGGCAGATTATAAAGAACTTCCGTAAAAAAAACAATCTTGGAACACAATAACGACGACGGATGCCGTGTCCGAGTCAAGGAGGGGAGGAAAGCGGCGGAAAACTCGCGCCGCCGATTAAGAAGGAGAGGGGCCAATGGGGAAAAAAAACGCTACGATCGAACGGTATCGAAAAAAAGGGAAAAACGGCCTTTAACGTTAACCGCAAAGAGGCGAGTCGACATGGCTTTCACTTTACAGAAACAAAGGGAGACTCGCCAAAGGAAATCAAACGCGATGAATTCTCGAAGGAAATGTGGGGAAATCGTGCCGGGCAGCCAAATCGTCGAACCCGTGTCTCAATCGCCCCGCTCCACTCTGAACAACTTCAAAAGGGCAAGCCAAAGTGCTGACACATAGAAGGGGAGGGATACCATGTGCTGAAAGGAAAGGCCGGGCCCTGACGTCTCGGGTTTGCAACAAGGGGGGAGGTAGCAAATGCCACGAGAAAAAACATCTATGGGGGGGTCCACGAGACCCGAGCACGCCAAAAGTCGTCAGATAAAAACAAACAAGAAGGATGCGGAAAGAAAGGTCCTCTTTTTGCTCGAGGGCGAAACATAGAAGGAGGGAAGAAGGCCCTGAGAAAACAAATGTCGGCCATGCACCATAGAAGGGGCAAAGGGACTTGGGTAGTGATTATAATATAAGTGCCAAAGCATAAAGCCGGTGCACACTGCGATTGCTGGTTGGGGAGGGGAAAAAGTGGTCCGGAGGGTGTCTGAGGAAAAAACGGGGGGATCGAGTCTGAAGGGGGGGAGAACTTGGGCCGTCTCTTTCCAAACATCTTCGACGAAGGGAGTCAGCGGCACTAACATAGAGAACGAAATTTGGGGGGCCAGGTCAAAGAATGACCAGGACAGAACTGTCGTGTCGGCCTTCTTGTAGGTGCGGAAACAAAGACATCGGCGTGGGTGTGGGAATCGGGGGGGGGAGAAAGGGACAATTTGGCGAGTGATAACGGTGGGTTGAAACGACGGCAAGGAGTCGGCTGCTGAGGCCAGAAAAAGCACTGTAAACGAAGAGCGAAAATGAACGACGCAGGGGCGTGCCAAGAGAGATCGGTTAACGGGGAAAAAAAAGTGAGACATCGAAAGTGGGGCCGCGATCCCCAGCGGGGGGGGAAAAGAATCGCGGAGAAAGTGGGGAGGGGCTGGTGAAGTAGAGCCCGGGTGTTGGCTGGGAAATGCTTCTTGTTTTTCGTTACTAAAGATACGTCTGAGGGGGGGGTTTTTTGTGGCAAAGGTAGGAATCGGGGGAGAGCGGGACGAAGTTTGAATAAAAAGTGATGAGACGCACCCATTTCCGACAAGGTGCTGATGGGGAGGGACCAAGTGTGGGGGTAGGGTCGTCCACTTTTGAAAGGATTGAAAAGAGGGGGAGGATTGGGTCGAAAAGTTTCCTCGAGTTTAAACGAAGATAGAAAAAATGATATGTCTGGCATTCCTTCCAGGAGGAGGGAAAAAGGCTCGTAGGTCTCTTTCTGGACCAGGGACGGCGAAGTGTGGAGTTGTTCTTGAAATCATCGCTGCGTGGAGCTAAAGGACGACGAGGGGGGTGGTTGGGAAAGAGTGTTCACAGAGGAGCTTCAGGTTGGGGGGGAGAGTGGCTTTGGGGAGCGGATAAATTGCGGGGGAGGCGCTAGGCAAAGGGAGGGTAGAGCGCTGGTTGGGGGGGGAAAAAAGAGGGTGAGGAAACTAGGGACAGGGACGTCGAAAAGGTGTAGACCCTAAATTGGGTTTTACTCAAAAAAGAAACAAGAAAGCGGGCCGGGAGTCAGTCAGAAGTAGAGGAAAATTAGTGGTGTGGGAGGTAAATCAACTGACCTGACGGCAGAGGTGAAAAAGTTACGGGGTCCGCAAGGGGAAGAAGGGAAAAATCATTTAAAGTGTGAAGTAAAAAAATCTTACAAGGTGGAGCTGTTCGTTAAATTTTCAAGGGGGAATTGGTTTTTGGGGCTCGACAAAAGGTAACAAGGTTGGGTTTGTTACTCCCATTCAAAGAAGGGAAGGAAATAGTCTGATTTGCGTTGAAGTGTAGCGTGTTTGACGTCTGGTGAACCGTCTCTTGGGGGCGAGCCGAAGGATCAAAGGTCTTGGTTGCACCTCATGAAAAAAAAAGAGAGATCAGGGAAAAACTCTATGTCAGGTACAAAGAACAGTGAAAAAGGAATGGCTGGTCAAAAAAGTCCTCAAACGAAAAGCAAAGTTGGGTGCAGGCAGCGTGCGGGCTGTTTCGCCCCGGATTCAACCGGCCAAAAAGTGTGGGGGTGTGGGGGAATTGGGGGCGACACAACACTTTCCTAAGCGCAGTGAACGGACTTAAAGGTGACAAGCGATGGGGGGGGAACTCGTAGACGAACAGCCAAAGGAAGGGTTCCGACGCCAAAAAAAGTCGGGTTGCCGCTGAAACGGTCCAATCGATCGAAAAATTGCCTTCATAAAGGAGTTGAAGGCTGCATTCAATATGAAACCACCAAAAAGCGTGACGATCTTGGTAGGTGAACCGGGAGAGCGCACCTGAAAGGGAAAGGGGAATGGCGTCGACAAGAATCTCAAAAAAAAAAAAAAAAAGGGGGGGAAAAAAGAGTGCAAACTTGGTCTTGAGAGGAAGAACGGGGGTGAAACCAGTGCGCCCGCCCTGCCCGAACACAAGTAAGGCGAGGAGCGGGTGAGGGGGTGTGGAAAGTAGACGCACCGGCCCCGGTAGAGATGAAAAGGAGGAGGGGGAGGTCCATATGGGAGATACCTGGATGTCGGTAAGTTCGTACTACCAGAAAAATTAGGGGATTTCGACGGGCGAGCTTAACGGGAGAAAAACCGAGGGTACACTAAAGGGTGCAGCTAATTCTGGTGGGGGGAGTAGGGGAAAAGAACCAACCAACAAATTGGCCGAAAAAACGGGGACAGCCGAAAAAACAACTTGAATGCCAAACCGCAAAGGAAAAGGGGGAGAACGTTTGGGAAAAAAAACAGAAGGGGACGTGGAACTGAGAACAGCCGAGAAGGGATCTGTATGGTCAAATTTAACCGGGTAAGAGAAAGAGTCCGACTGGGGACAGAGTGCAAGAAATTGAAGAAGGAAAACGCGCGATTCGGACTCGCAAAGAAACGAAAAGAGCCCAAGAAAGGGCAACACGCAAGTAGAAACTAGGATTATCAAAAACACCTGCGTAAACGATGGAATTCACAAAAAAAACACTGATGACCTTTGAACAGTAAATACCTTCGTCTGGGCACTGGAAAACGGACAGCAAAAAAAATCTAGGGACAAGCCAAAAGAAGTTTGGTAAAAAAAGGACCTCTAAAACTGACCGGACGTGTGAGATCACAGGTTAGGTAAATAGGTTCGCAAAAGGGGACCGAAAGCACAAGAAAGGTAACATATCTACGAACAAAAACCCCCGAAGAAATAACACATAGGGGGGACCTTGCCGCCAAAGAGAGAACAATTTCAAACGCACGAACGAAGTAAGAAAAAGGGCCCCATGGCTCATAGACCAGCCGCAAAAGCAAACAAGCTGCAAGGAGGGAAAAACATGGGCTACAGGAGTCCAAAAAACACCACCCGGGATAAAAGACAAAAAGAGAAAATCAAGAAGGGCCCAAGACTGAAAACAAGGGCGGGGGTCGGGGAGACTCCGCTCAGCAACTCTAAGAAAAGGCACAAAAAAACGTCCCTGGAAAGAAAAGGGAAGAGGGGAGAGTCAAAAAAATGAAGTCCAAGCCAAGCAGATACTCACCAGAAAAAGAAAAAGAGTTTAAACTAGAAAACTTTGCCGCAATGCTGTCGGGAAAGCTAAGAAAAGCAGGGGGACAAAGACCCTTGGGGGGGGGGGGGGGAGAGAGAGGTGAAGGAGTGGAACAAAAGCCATAAAGGGTTTAAAGTGGAGTCAAAAATAAAGCTCCTAAAGGAGGAAGGAAAGATCGTCCTGGAAAAAAAAACCCTCATTTAGGAACCCGATTAACCGACCAGAAGAAAAAAAAGGACCCAGCTCTTAGTTCGCGAAAGAAAAAATCAGAAGGAGAAGACTATTGATCTTCTCAAAGACTGGCGATCGAAGCACCTGACGGGAAAGGATCGGAAAACCGTCAAAAGAGAATCTGGAGCCGCATCAAAAAGGGGGAAATTCCGTCGTCGGAGGGGGGGGGGGGGGGCCACTTAAAAGGAGGACGCCTCGAAGGGAAGAAATCCGCTCGCCTCATGGTGGCCTACTGAGCTCAACGGAAAGATAAAGAAGCAAAAGGAAGATGAAAAGGTCAAAAGAAAAAGGCCACGAAAGAGGAATGGTAGAGGGAGGAATGAATCGTTTGCCCCGGCAGACAAAAGACCGGACGCAAAAGCCTAAGCCCTAAGGGCACAGGGGGCGAAGAATGTGTTTTAAGACAGAACGCACACAAGAGGAGGGGAAAAAAAACCCAGGTTTCAGTCCTGAGACCCGCTCTTCCTCTTTACAACGAAAAACTTGAAAATGAAGCCAAGGAGGCGGATAACAATCGCTGTATGCGGAGGGAAGTGAAAAGTATGAAGAAAAAGAAAAAACCTGGGCCGGTCTACTGGGATTGCGAAGCGGCGGAGCAATGGAGGTAAGGGTTAAACTCGAAATCGCAAAAAAAACAAGGTAAATCTAGAGATAGAAACAAAAACGTATGGAAAAAGAAGAGGGGAAAGGTTTGGGGGAGGGAGAGAAATTTACATATCATGGCCGTATCCAGCCGTGTCCGATTCACAACCCTCTGAGGACAGGGGAAAAGTTGCCAGCCAGCCATCAGGAGCCGAAGTGAGAAGGGAATGTCCTTCTTGAAAAAAAATCGGTTTGAAGAGGTGATTGTAAACGGGTCGAAAGGGTTGCCGTGGCGGGTAAGAAGGTTTAAAAAAAGCTATCGAGAATAGTCCTCGTGCTGAAAGGCGCGTCCGAAAGGGGGGGCCTAACGATGAAGAGAAAAATGGGGGGACGATCGTTGTCCTTCCTTGTTTGGCCACTCTAAAGATCTGTTAGGTGGTGATCTATCCACGCAGGCGATATTAGGAAGGAGAGAAAAAGGAAACCGGAGCGGCGGCGCGGATCGCAATTCGCCAGGAAGACACCAAGACGAAAACCGACGAGAGTGACGAAAAAATCAGATAGATCTGGTACGGGCGAATCAAGATGAAAGGGGAAGGAGAGTCCAGGTAGCCGCAGAAATCAGGCCATGGCGGCGGGTTCTTGGAATAGAAAAAGCGAGGAGGGAGGGGGGGGAAAGAGTGGGAATTTCGGTGCTCGTGTGCGTTAACCGACGAAAGAGGTCCGTAGGGAGGGGGGGGGGGGGGGGCTCACTGCATATGGCAAAGAGTGGTTGGGAGCTTGGCGTTTGAGCAAAAAAACGGTACCAAGAAGGGGAGGTGTCCCAGGGTTGGAGTAACCAGGGGTGGGACAAGTCTGAGAGGGATTTTGTAAAAAAGTGCGGTCATTTTCGAGGAGAAAGTTTTTGGGGTAAAAAGGGGGAGTGGAGGATTGGCGTGGGGGAGTTGGGGGAAGATGAAGGGATTAAAGGGAAGAGTCAGCCTGGACAAAAATGGTACTTCTGGAGGTAGCTCGGCTGGGGAGGGAAAGAAAGCGAGGTTGTTTGACGGTCTTGGGCAGAGAGGAGTTCCGGTGGGGAAAGGGGTAGAGGTGGCGTGGGAGAGCAGATAAAAATAAAAAGTGGGGCGTGTTAGCAGCGCGTCAAGGGTCAGAGAGAGTTAAAAAAGGGTGTTAGAAAAAGGCCGTCGAGAAGGGAAAAAGGGGGGGGGTGATAGTCAGGCATCAGCTTTCTCTTGGACTGAGAAAAACGGGAAGGGGTGAAGTCGGGGGCGGATGCAGAAAATAGGACCCGGAGGGGGGGGAGACAAGGGAGGAAAAACTGAAGAAGACAGCTCTCGGGGGTCAAAAGGTAACGGCAAGGGGAAGAAGATTTGACTAAAGGGTAAAACAAAAAAAAAGACTGTTTAGGGGGATCCGCTCCCTGGGAGGTGGGCTGAAATAGATGGGGAAACGGGCAAAGCCAGGAAGGGGGGGGGTGGCCGCGTGAAGGGTGGGGACCTCAAGTGTTTTCCACTTTAGAAAGATCAGCCAGGAGCTTCGTTGGATGGTGCAAGGGGAAAAAGGGGCTTAGGGTTTGCTCTTCTCGGGGAGAGCAGAAAGCGCAACGAAAAAAAAAAAGGGGTATGGGACCATCGATAGTTCCAAAAAGAGCAAGGGGTAAAAAGAAGATTAACCGCAAGGAGCAAGGCTGGGGTAACGACTAGAAGCACAGTCAACTAGCAATTACCTGTCGAACTGCTGACTTCCGCGGGAGCAGGGCATAAGGTGGGGGGAAACGGGGAAGGTCGGAATACGGGAAGGGCCAAAGATGTTGTGTTTCGGTGGCGAAAAAAACAGACTGGAAGGAGAAAAAAGAGAATTTCCAAGTAGATAAAAGAGGAGACTAGGGTCCGCAGTAAACCGGGGAACCAGCCAAGCTGATCCGCTGAACGAAAGAAAAGAAGAAGGGACCTTCATTCCAAAAAGGAAACAAAGGAGGGAAGATGAGATTCGAAACCAACCTCTACACTCGATTCAGGGGGAATGAGAGGCGAATGTGGGAAATAACCGTTGGAAGGAAGAAATACAAAAAGATCGATAAAAAAAAAAAACGGTGATGAGGAAAAATAAGAGGGGGGCGACGGGTATTTGAAAGGAACAAGAATGCAAGTAAAAAGATCTCGTAGCGGTTCTTGGGGGGGAGGGGAAGCAGAAAAAACTTAAATCCGTTGAGGGAGCACGGCGGATCTTCTGGTGCAGACGGATCTGGGGGCGCGTGGGGTCTTACTACATCGGGGACGTCGTATGCACGAGGGAGAAAGACGCTTTAAAACGGAGAAACAGGGACACGCCCTTGTGAGACTTTTTATCAAACGCACAGGAAACACAAACATCTTGGATCGGCATTTGGGAAAAGGAAGTGGAAGCAGCCCAAGATAAAGCACAACAGTAGAACTGAGTCTGGTGAATGGGACGAAGGGAACGGGCTCCTTTGCTCATGTCACTTGACCTAAATAGCAGCAAAACGCCGTATCCTAGATTGCGGAACGAAAAGCAGGGAGGAAGACAAAGGAGCAAGATCACAAGCATCAAAAACGAAAGAAAAGGGCAAACGCAATAAAATCTGAGGAAGAAACATGCTCTGTGAGTTCAAAAACCCCCACAGGTGTCCCCTGTACGCGGAACAAACTTCCTGCGTGAAGGGGGACTATTCAGGCCGGAAGAAACGAGGGACACAGGAATGATGTTTAAAACTCAAAAATCTTTTGAATGAAAGACAAATCTGCAAACCCCAGCTACTGGGTCGAAAAACTAGGGTAATGTAAAGGGTCAATTGATAGGTGGTAAACATAGTAAAAGAACGCCAACCCCGACGACCGAACAGCGGAGGAATAGGTGTCAAAAAACGACCGCCAACAGGCTGGGGGGTTGAAACTGTAAGGTCCATGGGGCAGAAAACCGGACAAACCGAGACAGCCTTGACCAAGACCGCGCAAGCCTGCGAAAAGTAACTTTAACGCTCCTTCCCTCACCCGCTAAGAAAAAACTGAGAAGACGCGTACAAAAAAAAACACGCTCTGAAAAAGCAAAACTCAACTAAGAACGAAACCAAAATACTCGGGAGAGAGGAAGTAACCCTCCTAAGAAAAGAAAAATCGAAAAAAACGACCAACTTCAAGTGGGAAAAAATTCAGCAAAGAGAAAAATGGGTAACCAAAAAAGGCGTCACCACTCGAAAAAGATCCGACGTGGACACAATGGACAAAGAAAATACGCCTTCTGGAAAGGGTTCGAGAAGGGGGAAAAAACGAAGGCGTGGCGCAGCGTATCGCAAATGACTCGCCTAGCACAAAAAAGAAGAAGGCATCGGCGTCTCGACAACAATCACCGAACTCTAGCTAAACCGTAACAGAAAAAAGGGGAAGCAAATGCTGACGAGGGGGGGAGGGGAACAGCTCGAGAGGAAAATGAATGCCTAAAGTAGGAAAGGAGGGGACCGATGCTTGCGCCCCAGCGAGGGTCTCTGCGGGGGGTAAGAAAGGGAGAGAAGTGCTGAGAAAAAGGGGGACGAATCCCGGCAGTCGCGCCTTTGAAAAAAAGATCAGATCGCAAGGAAAAGTGATATATCACAAGGCAAAGCAAGAAAAAGAGAACCTCAAAGAAATAACAACAGGTCCGGGAGAGGAAAGAGGGGAGACCCGGCAAAAAAAAAAGGGTCACTCTCAGTCGCGAACTCAAGAGTTACGAGGGAGAAGTTTTTTGAGACAGGCCCCAGAGGCAGTTAACGCAAGAGAACGATGGTATCAGGAAACCAGCAGTACAAAGACGGGCAGACCAAAAGGCTCCATCATCTGCCTGGGGCGCCCTCGCTTCGGTATGTAAGTAAAGGTATTAAGAAAAAATCCAACCAAAAAAGTCTAGGGTGATGAAAAAAAGGGGGAGATCACCGGGAAAAGAGTACATCTCTATGGGACAAAAGAGAAACTCAGAGGCCCCCAAAACG
>Ga0179593_1463986_pt1 | contig 14671 bp, 16 predicted proteins | sample CZODoug2_1_08_16_FD_185931 | JGI IMG/M metagenome (GOLD analysis project Ga0179593, IMG submission 185931) | Vadose zone soil fungal communities from Angelo Coast Range Reserve, California, USA - CZODoug2_1_08_16fungal (PacBio error correction) | ecosystem: Environmental > Terrestrial > Soil >...
TCTCTGCGGACCGGCGTTTTGGGCGCAGGGAATCAGGAATATATCTAAAAAACAACAAAAAAAGGGGGAGAGGGGGAAAAGAAAAGAGAGTCGCCAACTCGTTTGTCAAACCACGATCATCGGTCAGGAAAAAGGGGGCAAATATGCCGTTGTTTTCTGCTAACGTATCTACAGTGTTAACCGGGGGGAGGGGACTGAGGGGGTCGGAAGGAAACGCCTCCCTGGCCCATTAGATCTAAACTCTGGTTCAGGCACGAAAGTTGCCACGACGAAACGTTCCTTCCAACACTTACTGCGCGGGGAACGCATCGGTGAGGGAGAGGCTTTCAAAAGGGTAGGAAAAAAAACCACACCAGGGCCGGTTGTGTGGGGGGGACGCTTAGGGAACGGGTCTCAAGGTTACCTCTAGAAACTTGTTCGCCTCTAAAGCCCAACAATAGGGATACAAAAAGGGGTCAGAAAAAAAGAAGGAAGAGGAAAAGAAGGGCCAGATCTCTATCTGGGGACGGAGCGAAGGACGCGCTATTACTGCGCCCCCATAGCTACCTATGAATTTAATTTTTCCATTTGAGGGAATAGCGGAGAAAAAAAACCGGCAGGGAAGGCACTGAAATCTTCAGTAAAAGGAGGTTACAAGAAAGGGAATCATACCACAAACGTCCGGCGTCAACAATCCACGACTACCCAGACATAAGACCAGAGAGGGGAAGGGGGGACCAAGCAGCAAGAAAAAAGAACGCCTCCTAAACCATTGACCATGATAGGGAAAAACGTTAGCGAAGATTGGGAAACGCTTCCAACCCTCGCGACCCCGAAGGAAAAGTATCGGAAAGGGGGGGAAAAAAAAAACTGCTTGGTTGGCTCCTCGGTAGCCGCAAACCAGAACCGGCTGCGGAGGGAGGGGTTGGGAACATCTCAGGAAGCGGCTCCATAACCTGATACACGATGGCCGTTACAATTTTCGAGGCTGCAGGGAGGATAAATGAGGTACGCAAGACCGCCTTCGCAGACAAAAAAGGCCAGCTGAACGAAAAAACCCCAAAAAACCCCAATGGCATCGCGAAAAATCAATCTCCACTAATATTCCGGTCTTCACCGTATTAAAAAGAGTGGGCAAAAAAATAGAAGGAGGAATAACTTCCGGTGCCAAAAAAGCAATCAGATCAAACCAAAGGAAGGACAAAAATTCAAAAGCTGAGCGTGGGGGTGGTGTCCAGCAAGTGGAGCGCATGTTTCATTTGCAAAAAACGGTTTGACAATTAACGAAACAATATGGGTGTACTTCTTGGGATTGCGTTGGCGAAGAAAAGTTGCGGGTGTGGGCGCTCTGAAAAGCCTCAATGTGATGATTTCTAAGGCCTCTGGGCGAGATCAGAACCCGTATAATGTCCCCAGCAGACATCGGGAAGAATCCGGTTTAATAGGAAAGATAGTTGAAAAAAAACGAAGGCGATGACCCGACGCCAGTTTAGGCTGGTGCAATATTTGCCGAGGGCCCGGGCCCAAAACAACACCTTTTGTGGGCAAACTTTTTTTTTGAATTGCAATGTGGGTGAACACAATTCCCAATCAAAAAGGGAACTGGTGCAGGAGTCATGCAAGACTCCTTCGTAGAGGGGTGGCAGGGGGAAGGCGAAAATACACTATAACGACTAAAGCTGACTCCACAGTGGGGAAGGGCGTGCGGAGGGGGAGGGGGAACGAGGTGTAGGTATAAGCTCTTCGACGGATGACGGCTTTTGTTAACGCATGATTGGGGCCTCGGGAATGTGTGGTAGGAAGGAGGGCAGAATGAATCACGAAGATTTCTTCTTTGGTCCTTCGCAGGCGAGGGGGGGCAAAAGGAGAAAGGAGAAAAATGTTGGAAAAAAAAAGGAATCTATGAGGGCAGCATCGCTGCTCAATGCGAATGTACATCCTACTCTCCAGGAATCGACCTACGGCGCTTGTACTAGGGAAGCCCAGTCAAAATAGGTTGGAAGGCAGAAAAAGGACTCGAGGTACTGGGAAAAGAAAAGGTCCAAAGAAAGCGGAAAACAAAAACGTGGACTGAGGTCGGCTACACAAGAGCTACTTTAATGGGCCTCCTCCATTTTTAGAAAAAACGTAGGGCTATGAGAACGTGAGAAAAGAAGTAATGTCAGCCCGGAAGCAGCGGGGGAACAGGAAGGCCAGCAACCCGGCTACTGAGCTCCTTAGAAGAAAAAAAAAAAACATATTTTCGGGTCAAGGGAAATATGATTCGCTCGAAAACAGTGGGAGAAGGTGGGGGTGGGCGCACTAATCTCGACAACAAAAAAGGGAGAGGAAGAACAAGCGGCAAAACCGCCGGTTGCCGAAATCCTCTGAAGTAAACAACGCGCATTGAGATTCGGGGTTTTCTGCTCCGAGAGAAACCAGGAGACGGGGGATTGCAGCGTTGAGATGAGCCCTTCCGGGCTACAGGAGCTTCACTCAGTTTTTCGCACGAGAGTTCAACCTGATGGTGGAAGGGAAAAAAAACACTCTCTGGCAACAGACAAAAAACTACAAAAAAAAAACCCAAAGGTCTTGAGAAGAGCAAACAAAACTCAGCCGGTGGTTTGGATCTGCAGTTCGCACTTAGACAGATGACTCAGGTCAAAGCTCAAAAAAAAAAAAAGAAATGGCGGCGAAAAGAAAAAGAGAGAAGAATGATCAGTGGGTGGCTCTTGGGTCATTACTTCTAGACGGAGCAGCTGGAGGCGCAAAGATAAAGTACCATGAAGGAAGGTGGTGGCCCGTTGTGCTTTGAAAAACATGGCGCAAAACGAGATGCAATGAAACTCATAACAAATCTTCGGCTATTCGGGGACTTCAGCACAAAAAGTCCGAAACAAAACGTCCACGCGGGACAAAGAGGGGACACCCGCATAATAAAATTCCCGCGAGCCGCGCGCTACAAAAAACAAGCCGCCGAAACCAGGCGTTACGGGCAGCTGAAAACTCCTTATAGCTAATCGCTGGAAACGTCGGAAAAAAGATACGCAAAAAAAGGGGGGGTCAAAAAATAAGAACCACGTAAAAATGCTGAAGGGAAAACAAAAGAAACAATGTGGAGCACTGGCCTCGTGCAGGAACCATCTCCCTTTTCTGCTTCGGGGGTTCACAAGTCAAGAGGAGGGGAGAAAAGTAAACCTTATCTCGTAAGAGGGGAAAGTGAAAGGGGATTCCCCGCGGGATTCTGAAGACTTATAAAGGGGAATGACGGGAAAAACCGTCAAGCCGGCGCATCCATCATGAGTGCAAAAAAAAAAAAGTGAGGGTCCGAAAAAAAAAAAAAAAACGGGGAAAAATAGCGCAAGATGCAATACAAATAAGGGCTGAACTCAAAGTTGTTTCAAAATCGTTTGGAAAGGCATATCCTAAAACTTCTTGCCGTACTATCTCTAAAAAAAAAAAAAAACGAGGAAGGGGAAAGAAGAGAGGGGGGTTGGAAAGTAGTGGGAGGGGTGGACGAGTGGCAAAGTTGTACAATGGCTCAGTGCCACTATGTTGGCTATTGAAAGCTGGACGAATGCCATTTTGAAAGTGGGGGGGAACCTGTGTGGAGGATAAGGGGGAAAACAAGTGGGGAGGTGCGGCAAGGCCGGGAGTGCGAGGTTACTTCCCTTTACACTTTCTAAGGCAGACGCAAGACAACCTGGGGAAAGGGGTAAGGAGGAAAAGAGAAAGGTTACTGGCCAACGAAAGGACCGAGAAAAAGGACGCAAAAACGTGGGGCTCTTTTTCCCTAAGGCCAGTAGGAAAAACAAAAAACTGGGTGGGGGGGGAAGGGGGTTCATAAAAATGCATCGATTGTTAGACAAAAAAAAGACGACGGGGGGGGGAATCGTTTACAATCCTCTATAAAAATCTCTTGACGAAATAGACATTGTGAAAATGAGGAGCACTGTTGCAGAAAGGGTTGGAAAAAACGGGGAGGAGAGAGGGGAGGGATGAGGGTTGGATTAACCCGAGGAGGGTGCCTCGTTTCAGTTTTGTTGGAAGGAGGGTTGGGCTGGGACAAGGGGAAAATATTGGGGATTAATGGAGGGCGGGGGTAGAGTAAAAGGTGAACTAAAAAAATTGCACCAAAAACGCTTACATAGGTAAGCTATAGGGGAGAGGAGAGGCCCTGCGCGAATGTCCGAAGCAAGAGGAAAAGAAAAAGAAGTACTACTCATCTGATGTACTCTGGGCAGCCGCCCAGGATCAATTATTTTGTGCTGCGACAAAAGGGTGCTAGGAGGGAGCAGAAAGTAAAAACTAAAAAATAAAAAAACACGGCCAGGGAGTCTACTACTCTTAAATAAAGAGATGGGGCCTGCGGGGAAGAACAAGAGTCAAGTGGTGGAAAAAAAGGACTGGGGGGGGGATGCGAACAGAGGGGGAAAAAATTCTCATGCCCTTAATTCGAGCTGACCGCAGGCAACAAACGACAGCAAAGGTGAGGATAGGAAAAAAAACCTAAGACAGAAGGGGGACGGGGGAATGTAAGGGGAGAGCTGCGTCCAGGCGGTTGCGTCATTCGCAGGATCTAACCCCGGCTGAGGAAAAGAGAAAATTAGCCGGGGGACGCAAAAAAGACAAGGAAAGAGAATCTCGTATAAGGGAAAAGCAATAGCCGAGGTGGTTTTTGCTGCTCCTAGCTGCCTTGGGGGAGTGAGAATGGTTGCTTGCCGGGGAGGGTAGCCAAGAACCCGTACATCGAAAGTAGTACACAACTGGTGTAGAAAAGAATTTTCCAGTTTACAACACTACGAAGGCAGGGGACGCATGCAAGTCGCTAGTTAGGGCATAGTAGCCAAACCCAGGAAGAGGGGGTTTTGTTGAACTCTTTCGGGGCTTTCTCAGGAATAGTATGGAGTCCTCGTGGGCGAGGAGAAAAAAAGATGAAATGGGCGCGACTCTAGAAAAAGCGGGGGGCGAAAAAGTACCTCTGGTGCGACGGCGCGGATTAATGAATTTCCTCCTCTGCTTCTCCCAAGATAAGAATTTCGTTTTTTGGCCCAGTTGGGGGAGGTTGAATGATCGGGGAAACAAAGCCAGGTTATTTCAAAAGACAGAAAAACCAAGATGAGTAACGGAATGTTCCTTCAGCAAAACTTCCTACCACAAACGTACAACGTACAACCATAAAAGGGAAAAACGGAATGGATAGGAAAGCGAGACGCGCAGAAGCAGAAGCATCAGAACGGAAAAAAAGCGGGAACAACCAACCCCTGTTTCGGTCATCTCCCTCGCATCTCTCGGGGGAAGGGAAAAAGGGGGGAAAGAGTCAAAAAGCCAGAGGTCCATAAAACATAAAAATAGATGACTTGGGGGGAACAAAGAAACCCAACGGAGGTGTGGCGCACTGGCCTTGAAAGTCCGTCACCCCTCGCCCCTTTTAGGCGACGGTGGGTTAAAAATCGCGGTAATATTCGTTGGTCAGGCAAGAAGTATCTTGAAGGCCTATGTACCGTTACAGTGAGTCCACAATCGGAGAAATGGACTTTAAAAGAATGTCCTCCCTACCGCGCATTCCGAAAAACCTTGCCTCAAGCCGCAGCGCCCCACAACGGGTGAAAAAAAAAAAAAAGGGAAAGAAGAAAAATAAATAGGTCCTGCAGTCCAAATTTAATGGTTTCAAATCGGTTGCAAATAGAACCGAAAGAAATGACCGGTGTCACAAAAACGAGAATCTCACAACACCGGAGGAGGAAAGGAAAAAAGAAAGTAGGCGTTTGACACCGGGGAATAGGGAAGAAAAAGAGGGAGAGGGCAAAAAAAAAGGTGTAAAATTACCGGATCAGTGCCAAGTATTTTGTAGAGTGCATAAACTTTGAGGAGATAAAAAAAGGGGGGGGGGGGGGGGGGAGGATGTCCTCGAACCGAGTGTGGGGGAAGGCGGAAGACCTATGGGACGGGAAGGAGTACCATGTAGTCAATTCAGAAACGCTCTTGAATACTTGTAACGTCCCGGCTAAAGATCAGAAGGGCCAACGGAGGGGAAAAGAGGAATGCCAAAGAAGCAAAAAAAGGGAGCGGAAGAGGCCAGGGGAGAACCAAAGAAAGTCTGTTTTTTTCTGTGTATCAATTCATCTCACTTTTTTAGTCTGGACGATGTCTAGTAGACTGGGTGGGGGCACAAGGAAAGAGAAAGCGAGAGCTTTCTGGCTGACCTATAGTGGCGTGAGGACAGGGGGCGGACTGATGGGGGGAAATTTATCTGCCTCGAGCGGGGGTCTGCCGGTCGAATAGTGGGTGACATCGTGAGGTGTGGGAAGCTTTTTAGGGAAGGAAAACCATGGGAAAAAAAAGTTTGGTATGATTGCAGCATAGTCGCTTCGCGTCAAGCAAAAAAGAAAAAAAAAAACATAGGTCTGCTTCTGGCAGAAGCAGAGGGCCAGGAGGGGAGGAAGGGGAAGAAAAAAACATCGCCAGAATAATTACGCCCTAATGTGGGATTGACGCTGTGCAAGTCAGAAAAAGGGGGGGGGGGACCGCTACAAAAGTGAATATGAAAGGGGACGGGCAAGAAAAGAAAAAGAAAAAAAAAAAGGCGGAGATCTACTACCTAGAAAGTACCTGAAAAACAACCTCCGAATCTTGGTAAATGAAAATCCGAGGATAGGGAGAAAGAGAAGGTGTCGAAGCGAAGGACAACTTAGAAGAGAAAAAAAGAAGGCAACAACAATTCTCCTTCAAAGGCTCTCTACAAAGCGAAAGAGAAGGGAGGAGGGAGTCGATGCCACCGTCTAGGGGTTGAGCAGAAAGTCAACAAAAAGGGGGAGGGAAAAAAGAGGAGGAGGAAGAACGACACGTAAGCCGTCCGCATCTAATCCTCTCAGTCAAAAACGCAGACTGCGCTTGGGGGTGACTTACCGGAAAACCCATTTGCAAGGAAGGGGGTGCGGGGGGAAGAGAGCCTCGGCTACATTCGAAAGAGTTCCATCTCTGTTCGCACAGATTTCACGACTGACGTTTTTCTGGGACCTACTAGGGGGAGGAGGGAAAGAAAGAAGGGGGTGAGGGGGGTAAAAAATAACCGTTGGGGGTGACGAGGGAGGGGACTTGAGGAAGTGTAGTACCTCAGACCTCTTTGTCGCAGCCACAAATAAATGGGGGGCTCAGACGGTGAAGGCTACAATATTCAGTGCGGGGCGAGATTAAACATTCAGAGGAAGGACGAAGGAGCGCCCCCGCTAGACCGACCTTAAATTTAACGGTTTTTTTCACATGTTTGGGTGTACAGGTAGAGGACACCGCGCCTAGACCTGAAAAGACATAACAAAGGAAAAAGAAAATTTTGGAAAAGCAACCACAAACAAGGAAAAAAAAAAAGAATCGGGGGAAAGAACAACCCGTCCTAAATGATTCGCTCGCCGCGCAGCATACAACAAAACATTAGGGGGAGGGCGAGAAGGGAGGGGGGGGGGAGAGAGAGGAGAGGCTGTAAAGCTTAAAAAATAGCAAAGAAGAGAAGAAATCGGAACAAAACGTAGAAAGAAGGGGAATGAACACCATGAAAAGCACTGGCTGGTGTTGCGCCAGGGAAGCCGGAAAAAGACGAAATTTGGAAGACGCTGGTCCGCGGGGAAGAGGACAAGAGAAAGGAAAAGGATCTTGAGCCTATGTTACCCGTTACTGTTAGGTCCACTAGGTTTCTGCATGAATGGAAAAGGAAACGAAAGGAGGAAGGGAAGAAAAGAAAAAAAAAGTGTGAAAAGAGTAAAAACCAGCAAAAACCCACAAAGAAAAGGCACGGAAAAAAAGGGGGAATGCAATCGCACAAGAAATATGGAACCTTCCGTTACTGGAATGTTTGCAATAAGTCAAAAAACTGTGTACCAACGCCATATCAGAAACAAAGAACCAAAACAACGAGGAGGCTAGCGTGGTGTTACAAACAACGGGCAGTTTACGATTTTTTCTATTTGAACGAGGAAAAAGGAAAAACAGGAAAAGGGGGGAATAATTGGCGGTTGGCGAAAAATTTTCACGGGGGGGGGAGAGGGAGACGAATTGGCCGCCAAAGTGGTTTGCGGCATGCCTTCTGAGGGTCCGTTTCAAATTAAGAGAAAACGGAGGAAAGAAAAATGGAAAGTTATAGGGGCTTTTAAGGGCAGGAAAAAGAGGACGAGACACTCGCGAAAGGGCGCTGGTCATGCTAAAGAGCAAACAGCCCTTGGCTTGGACAGGGGGAGGGGAATAAAAAGAGTCGAGGTCAAGATAACCATCGGGGTATCTGGTGAGCCGTTCCAGAGAAGGGCAGCTATACGGAGGAGGAGCTTCCCTATCATTGCATGCGTGTTACTCACTTGCGCTGATTTGGGGGGGAATAGAGGAGAGGGAAGAAGGGGATGGTTTGTTTGAAGAATGATTGTGGGCCGGGGGAGGAAGGTTGGGGGGAGGAAAGACTGGAGGGGAAGGAAACGCTGGAAACGATTATTTGGATGATTGTCGGACGCACGCGTGTAAAGAAAATTAAAAAAGTAAAGGAAGGGAAGGCCTACTGGAAAAAAATCAACTTAAGAAAAGAGAATAGACGCAGCGCCTGGAATAATCCTTAGCACTATCGTAGGTTACTCAAGTTCGCCAAGGCATTATGGTGGGAAAAAGAGAAAAGAAGGGAAGATTTAGTGAAAAAACTAAGAAGGGAGGGCGGAGAAGACGAAAGAAAGAGCGAAATGCAAGGGCCTCCGCCGAGTAATTGGAAGGAACGGGTCGTTGAGAATCGTTCGAAAATTGGGAAAGAAGGAGAAGAGGGAAACCGAGTCCCACAAGAAAGGAAAACCGCCTCGGAAGAAAAACAAACGAGACTCAGAGCGTGATTGGAATGAAGTATTCGCTCGTCCACTCAAGGTCGGTGGTTTTTGGCGCAGGCAAAATCTCAAGGAGAGAAAGAGAGAAGGAGGACGCAAAAAAAATCGCAAGCGAGACTCTGGACGCACTAAGTCGGGGGGGGGGCGGAGCCGAGCGACCTTTAAGGAGCGTGTGGGCTTGCTGTTTCGCGCTCGCCTTCCGGCGAGCGACTTCAGCTGGGGGAAAAAGAAGGGAAGTTCGTACGTACGTTTAACACCGGAACACACTTAAGAGGTCTAATCGAGCGAAAAGGGTGGGGGTTTTTTTTGGGGGGCAGTCGTAGGAAAAGGGACACTCAAGGGGGGGGGGAGGAGGGGGGAAAAAGTCGCGGTAGGACCCGATCCTCGGAAGAAAACAGGGGCGGCAAAAACCAGATCAATCGCGAGGGGGCTCAGATAGAAGGGTCTCGTCGATTACATTCGCGAAGGACGCAGCGATCCCGCAAAAGAAAGATAAAAGGTAACTTTTCCAGGGTTTCGGTACATTAAAAAAACAGCAATGGCCTTCAAAACAAACTAGGAACTTCCAAAAGGCGTTCAAACGGACGACAGCGGGAAACAATAAGAGTTAATACAACCTAAATCAGAAGCGCAAAGCTCCAGAAACCAAAAGCAACAGGCCGAGAAACAGCCCATTTGCCAAATGTTTAGGCAAGAAGAGAGGATCGGAGAGGGGAAAAAGGCACGCCGCGGTCAAGCACACGTAATGAAGGGAAAAAACAGCAATTGGCGAAGGGCTCTGTAACTTCGCCCGTCGGGAGGGATTTTCCAAGAGGGGGGACAGCGGCAGACCAGTAAACTTTCGAAGGTACGGGCAAATGGTCCGCAAACGGTTGGCAAGGAAGGGAAGGAAACTAACGAACAGTCCGATCAAAAGAAAGGCCAATAGGAACAGCGAAAAAACACCGTAAAACAGGAATAACGCAAGCATAAAACAAAAAAGCCACCCATTTTATCCTTTCTCAAGGCAAAAGGCGGGGCAGAGAAACGCATAAGTCTACCAACACAATCAACAAACAAAAGAAAAAAGAGGGAATAGGGCGGTTGGTACACCGTCATTTTGCAGGTGTCTTGCACAAACGATGGGGAAAGAATGAAACAAGGCCAATATTGACTGCCTTGCGGGGGAAAAAGAAGTTTGGAACGGTTTGGGGCAGTGAGACAGAATTGGGGGGCCGCAAGGGTGGATTGGCTGTCAGATGTCTTACTCCCAGGAGAGTCCAGTGACATAACATATAACATGTCTACATCGGAGGAAAGAGCTACTGCGCAAAGAATACCGCGATGACCAAACCGCGAAAAAAGGCTGTCAAGCTAAAAGGAAGGAAACAACCCGTGCTGTTCTTGCCGGAAGTTGAAGGAGAACGAAGCGGATCTGGGGGAAAGCGGGTCCAGGCGAATAAGTCAGCTCTTCGGATGCCTAGAAATGGGCATGAGGAGCAGCCAATGGCTGAGGTGGGGTGGGCTGACGGAACAAAAAGAAGGATAGGGGATGCAGGGTTTATTAACGTGTGTTGCCGCGACGTTTGGGGTGGTTATAAAGGGGCTGAAGGAAAAAAAAAAAGACGGGGGAAACGCTTTGGATAAAAGGGGGTGGTTTCGCAGCTAATAACGCAAAAAAATGGCAAAAAAAGTAACTAAATGAGCAGGGCGCCCCGAGAGAGAGCCGAAGCATACCTCCTAGCAGGGGGCCGCGGCCAGAGCTAGGGGGGGGGAGCCAAAAGAGGACTCGGGAGTTACAATACCGAAACTAAGAGTCAACAAAGCCTGGGGGGGGAAAAGAGGGAAAGATCGCTTGGAAGGAGGGCGAAAGGGTTTTAGGAAAACCGTCAAGACGTCTAATCTCGTGCGAAGAAGGTAATCGAATGTTATGCCCGGAAAAGAAGCTCTCAACCGGCCAAACAAATGATGCAAAACAAAAAATGGAGGGTGCATTGGAGAGATTCGCTGCGATGCGGCCAACCGCAAGTTTTGTGGCGGCAGAGGGGAATCCAAAAGTAGAGGGAACAAAAACGCAAGTGGCCGCACGATCCGCTGTCTCTTAAAGATCTGCGGGGGTTATGCTCAAAAAGCAAAGGGGGGAAGGAAGCCGGGGTCTGCCCTGCGGTGGACTACTAGCCTTCACGGCTACACTTAAGGGGACCTCTGTTCTATGCCAAGACTGGTTCCAACATGGACGCTGGAGGGAAACCACGCCAGCTCTTTCTGCAGACACTAAAGTGGTTTACGTTGAAGGACTTTCGGACGGGAGGACTCAAAGCGTAGGATCACAAAAAATAAGCGGACGGTAGCAACGAGGAAAGAGGGTAGCAGAAAATTGGCGCAGGGATTACATTTCGAGCAGTGAACGCAGCGATAAATGCGCAAAGCTAGAACGGAACAAATTGAAACTTTGCAAATTGGGGCAAAATTTAAAAAAAAAAGAGCCTATGATACATGCGTGAAACTGTTACTTCAGCCAAAGAACTTCTACCACAAACGTCAACTAAAAAACAAAATCAACAGTATAAAAACCGCCGAAAGCCTCAAATAACCAAGAAGAGGGAAACTCCTCAAAAGGGAGGGCAAGAGCAATAGAGCGGATCCGGTTGAAACCCCGCTGGAACGATTGAAACACCAGATCGCCGCGATCGTCCATACTTCCAAGGGAGATGACACAGAAAACCAAAAAGGCTGGGGACGACTTTAACAAAAGCGCAAGGGTCAGGCGGGTGTGCATCGGGCGGTAAGAGTCGTTGCGCAGTAAAAGTCGGGTGATATGGGACCGTTAAGTTCCCTCTCGGAAAAAATGGGGGAAAAAAAGGGAAAGCCGCCATCATCAACCACTAAAGGCCAATTCTGTCCGCAAAGACCAAAACCGTGAAATGGAGCAACAAAAAGAAACCATAAATAGGGCCACGTTAGGGTGGACAAAGAAAAAAACGCATAAGCCTCAGTACCACACGCAATCAGCGTCTCGAGAGTACACGATAAGGGGGTGGACACGCTTTAAGAGGCTAGTTGCAATTTTGGGAAAAACGTGAAGAAGGCCAATATTAGGGGGGATATGGAATTGCCTCCGCGATGCATTGGGTTGGGGAAAGGGGACAATGTCCGTGGGATGAGAACTGACGTTAACGGGATGGACGTAAAGGAAAATTTATAATCCCATGCAAAAACGCGGGAAGAATTGGACGGTCATAGAAAAAACGGGCGCACGGATCGACATAAGCGAGACCGGACGCGAAAAAACGGTCCGCTGGTGGGCAAGCTCATATGCCCGCGCCACCGCCCGGGCGGGTGGGGGAACTGGGGGTTACAAAGGAATCTATGCATGATTGAAAATTATTAATAGTTGAAGGGATTTGTACACGAAGCCGCTATAAAGTCGACTGTGAGGAGTGCCCTACACCATTGGGTTAGGACTGCCAGGGGGGTATGATGGGAGCGGGACTAAAAAAGCCCGAGTAGCGTGACGTTTGTGGGAAGAGCGGTTTGCCTGGGGAACGCATGGGCGAAGTTGGGAAGGATCATGTAACGAAGAACCAAAAGGGAAAACATACAGTACGAGCGGGGGCGCAGCAATCGCTGCGTCCAGCGCATGTTCACGAATGGGAGCCAAGATGTGGACTCGGGGAAAAATGTCCTGGGAACAAGATGGTCGATGAAATGCCGAAAGACCTAACGTCAAACACCTTCCTGAGGTCGAAGAAAATACGAGAAAGAAGAAAATGACGCTCCAGTGTTGAAAGGACCGGTCGCTTGACGAAAAAGGAAGATCATGACAAGTCAAACAGGCAAACCTGAGACTAAAAGTCGCGAAAAAACAAACGAAGCGCAGATGGGGGGCGGTCCATTGGGAAGGAAGAGGACTGCCCATTTGCAAATCAGCAAAGGAAGAGAAGAGGAGATTCCCTGACGAACACAAAACTCGAGGGGTGGCCGCATCTCCTTCTTGCCACAACCAAGATGATTCGGGTTTTACTTACGCAGGGAAACCGGGAAAAACAAGTTTCAAAAATTCCAGGGGCCTACAGGAGACTTCTCACTCTGTTCGAAAGAAAGGAGAGACCACGACGGAACGTCCCGGTAAAACAATGTACCTCCGCGCATGAGGTTCTGGACGTGGGAAAAAGGAGCAGGGGGTTAACTTTTCCCTTAGCCCGAGCCATGTCGCAGGCTCCACAAAAAAGTAAACTCCTCGACCCGGAGTTCTCAGGCAGCTTAGAAAGCGCTGCAGAAGATTAACTCTGACTAAAAACCGGACTAATAGAATTTAACGTTTTTTTGGACCCAAGTTTGCGTGACATTGAAGACGAAAACACGCCAGAGAGGGGGGAAAGGAGCCAAAGCTTCGTGGGAAAAGGATAGGGCCACAGAAAAAATCAACTCAAAAAAGAGGGGTACCCGGCAAAAATAGAAAAAAAAGCCGGAGAAACTCCATAAATCAGCGGAACACCGAACCCGCCTGTTCTATGGAAGCGATGGGTCAAGGAAACCTTAAACAACAAAAACTAGAGCGATGAAACCTTAATGAACTGGGGACACCAAACACAGCACGGGGCTGGGGTGGCGCACTGGCCCCAAAAAAACAGGGGTGGTTGTAAAAACACATCAATCCTTTTCGCAGGTGGTCAATAGGGTCAAGAAAGGCGCCAGTAACAGTATAGTTCGGACCGATGTTTAAAGTTTAATGTTTATTGCGGAGTCATGGACTTATAGAAAGGGGACTCACACGGAATCGATGCATTAAAAAAACACAAACCACTTACGGAAGAAAGAAAGAAAAACCAACACCGGGATGGCATCGCGCAAAGCAGGCAATCTCCACAATTGAAGGAGCACAGGTAGCAGGGGTTGGGAAAAAAAACTAGACTCCAAAATAAAAACGCCTATAGAGACACCACCAATTATATTATTAAAAGATATGCTGGGGTTGGTTGTCAGTTGTTACTTCATTGACAAATTGTTGCGGAAAGGCCAATATTAATGGGGACTTGCCATGCTTTGGAGCGGAATGGTTCACTTGGCTGAGGGGGGGACTCCATTGTAAAAAGTGCGGCAACGCGGTACGAGAAAAACAGGATAAAAAAGGAAGAGCGGGAATAACTGGAACGGTAACATCGGAGAACCAAGGGTACTGAACTATCTTAAAAGATGGACCGAAAAAACGGCGGTGCAAAAAATTCCCAACAAAAAAGGGTGGCAGTGTGCCATGTCCAAGAATCTACGGGTTCAATTATTTATGGAAGGAGCGGCGTATCGGCTTTCCAAAAGACAGAGATACGTCTCTTCGCGGAAAAAGGAGTGCGTGAAAATCGGACCGGTTTGGCCGGGGAGAAAGTGTTTCTGGAGCTGCGACGAATAGATTTCAGGTTGAATGGGGGGGTTGCGAAAAGTTTAAAACGTGACTTGTTAAATCAGGGACATGGGGGAATGAGGGAAGGCATATGCGCGGGGTACGCGCTAAATGTAACGCAAAAAGTGGGCACCAAAACTTCATAGGACGTTCTACGGGGGCGAAAAGCATCCCTGCGTAACAGGAAAATTGAAAAACGAAGAAATGAAAAATGAACTCGGTCGCCGCCCTGAATTTTGGGGAGCAAAGACGACAACGAGGGACTCGAGTAAGAGTAAGGCCCCATAAGTTCAAACTGTCCGGTAATAGAAATAGGAGACTAAAGGTTATTTCACCATGATTAATAAAACTTCGTGAATAGAGTGAAAAGGAATGTAAGCCCGGAAGGAGAGTCCGAGAAAAAGACAGTCCAGAAACCCCTCCTCAATTTAGCTCGATAAAAACAGGATTGCTGTGCATTGGAAGGAATAACTTACGAACGAGGGGG
>Ga0179593_1815128_pt1 | contig 14671 bp, 20 predicted proteins | sample CZODoug2_1_08_16_FD_185931 | JGI IMG/M metagenome (GOLD analysis project Ga0179593, IMG submission 185931) | Vadose zone soil fungal communities from Angelo Coast Range Reserve, California, USA - CZODoug2_1_08_16fungal (PacBio error correction) | ecosystem: Environmental > Terrestrial > Soil >...
AGGTGCATGAAAGGAGTGCTGGGGTCTAGGTCAAAACGTAAAACATGTGGCCCTGGGGCCTGAGCTCCAGAAAGGAAAGGAGGAAATCATACCGTCGAGTCACGGACGCAAAAAACAATCTAAAAACAATAGGAAAGAAACACAGAAAAACAACAGAGAAGGGGTGCACGGAAGGTATGTACCTACACGAATGCGTGACGACGGTCAAAAAAGAGGTGATTTGAGAATCTATCTGGTACAAAAGAGGAAAAATGGAAAGAGCTTGTTTTGCAAAAGATCCCGAAATAGAGACATAGGGGAGTCATACCACCTCAGTACTCTAACGACTATGCCTATAATACTGCAGGGTATTGAAGTGGGGGTTCAGGGAAAAGAAACACAAAGGGGGAACGAAAGCAAGTGCCCCAGGGGGGGCGGGGGTACGGGGCAAGGGGTCAAGTAGGAAAAATACAGGTGTACCTCACGAGAACTACGCAGTGCGTGGGAGGGGGGGGCTGTTGAAAGCCAAAATTGCATGTCTAAAATGATATGCACTTGCGCCAGAGCGTTGGCGTCCGGCAGAAAGGCTGGTTACGGAGGGATGAAACCGAAAAAAAAAAAGAAAAGGGGCGCTAAAAAAACCTGCTGGGGGTCGGCCAAATTGAAAATTGAAAAAGGATCAAAATCAATTGGGTGGCGAAATTGTGCAGGAGTGGTGACAACTAGGGGGTAAAGAAAAAAGGGTCAAACCACGTTTGTGCCGAATACCCGAGCCAGCAAAACGGGGGGCGGCGAAAAAAAAAAAAACTAGAATGGATGGGGGGAACCAAAATCAGAGAACTTCCTCCCCCATGAAAAGAAAAGAATCCCATTTTGAATACTGTCGAACCGGGAAAAAACGTAGTTTTTCAGAGCGCCCAACGAAAGGGGCAGTAGGGAAATTAAGAAGAAGGGGGAAAAACGGAAAAACACGGCAGGAAAATATTTCTGGGAAAACTAATTGGGTGTGTTGTAGTAATGAGCAGCGCAGGGAAAGGGGGGGGGGACATTGTGGCAGTTCACTCAAGTAACGGACTGTGGAAATGAAGAAAAGTACTCGGGTCTGTGACGCAAACACAGGGAGGAACCGTTGTAGGGAGGAGAATAATCTGACGGAAAATTCGGAAGGTTAGTCAGGGAAATAAGATGACAACGAACGAGGTGGCCCGCCTCAGGCAAAGGTAAGAAGGGACACCTTGCGCCGGGACTTTTTGTCAGGGGAAGGTACATCGTCTGCGCTTTGACTCAAGGACGGCAATGAACATACAGGGGGAGTAGTGTCTTTAAGCAAACAACGGGGAGAGTAAGTGCATCAACGTGCAACTAAAGGGCGGTGGGAAAGCGCCAACAGACAACGAACGGGGGACCGAATTATATGAAATGTCCAATTGAGAAGATATTTAAAGGATGGCACTGACTCAAAAAAGCTTATAAAACCAAGCACCAAGGCAGCAAATGACCACGCAGAGGGGGGGGGGGTGAAGGCCCGTTTCAATACGGGTGTTCGAAATTCGGACAGCGGTGACTGATACTAGAAGCCTGGGGGGACGTCACAAGAAAAAAAGGTCACAAGTGTGGAGTGTGTGGTGAAAAAGTGAGCAGATCGGGGTCGGCGGGTCGTGACTTGGGGCTTGCGCCGAAAAAAAAGACGGTCCCGGCTGGGTGAAGTGGGGAAAAGGGGGGGGAACTATCGCAAAGGGTGAGGACGAAAAAATCATGGAACTCACGTGTACATAGGAAAGCGAAAACAAAAATGGGGGTAGGGAAAGTGGGATAAAATCGGTCGAATACACCTCTATATAACAACACAAAAAATTGGAACGCGGAACAACCACGAGGATAATCACTCAGTCACGATGGAGCGCAAGGAGACACGGACGGGAAATGTCAGCGCCTGGTTCACCATGTGCAGTTAGCGGGAAGCCTCATGATGGTCGAGACACGAAAGGGCTGTGCCTCGTGGGGGTGCCTGCTGGTTCAAAGTATGGAAAAAAAAACGTAGAGGGAGTCACCCAAACAGGGGGAACGCAACAGCGGAAAAGGGGGGTGCAAAAAAACCGGTGGCGTTCTGGGGGCGAGCTAAGGTCGAGAGGAATGAGCATAGGGAAATAGAACAGACGGAACTGCCCGGCGACATCGTTACAAGGGATGGATTGTGGAGGGCGGACGGAAGGATTCCGTTGTGCCAGTGCAACCGTCTGACATCGGGCTTGCATCTGGGGGGAATAGTATCACGGTTTAACTATGCGGTCACTACTCCTCCACGTACGGGCATGGGAAAGAAGTGTCAACAAAAAACATCTTATGGTCTAAGGAGTCGAAAAAAGGTGAAGGGGCGGCCAGCTAGAGTTGTCTTTGCAGTAATGAACGGGGTAAACTGTTCACGCTCGTACGGGGACTGGGCCATGGCCCGGGGGGGCTTGCGAAACTGGCGCTGCCAAAATAGAAGAAAAAAAAAAAAAAAAAAAAAAGAGAGCGAGTTTAAAAACTGAATAAAGTACTGGATCTCCTTTTGTTTCAAAACTAAAAGGACATACCTCGAAAAGTCTTGGCAGGTCCGTGGGGGGGGGGGAAGGATTAGAGAAAACGGTTCCATCATCGGGGGGAAAAAAAAAACACCTACACCATCTAATAAAATCAAACATTGACAGGGTTTCACCAAAGCGTTTAGGAACTGGTGGTAGCACAGTAATGGAACGGAGGGGACGCGGAAAGGAGTTCCAATTGAAGGACGAAAACCCCAAATTAAGTGGAGGCTATTATAACTACACTACGCTCACGAACCTGGGTGACACGCCTTCCGGCTCCTCCCCAGAGCCGCAGAGACGAGAAGCAGTGATGTGCTCGGGGGAAAGGAGGGAGGAAGTGGAACGGTGAATGCAAAACCACCAGGGACAGGCAGGGGGTCGAGAAGGGTACTCAGAAAGCATCTGAAGACAATCACAAGACGCGCAAGGTGCGAGGAAAGAACAAGGAGCTTTGGTCCACCCTCTGGCAATCGCGGGCAAAAACTGGGAAAGTAGGAGCAGAGCATCTACACTAATGAGCTTGTCATCTCACCCAACAATACAAAGTCTGAAGCTCTACTCACAAACAAACGTTCTTGATGACTTCATACTAGCATAAGAGTCGAGGCTCTGGTAGGGGAAGGGCTAGCTGAAAGGGTTAAGCGTCAATCAAACAGAGACATCCGGTGGGCTGACGAGAGGAATGGTGAGTCATACGGAATGTGTCTACAAAGGTTAAACGTCAAGGATGGTTAAAGAGGCACTTGTGGAAAACACACAGGAGGGAATGGACTTAGGAACATGGGGACACGGTGGGAATTGTCAAAGCAAAAGGGAAAAAAATCTGTATGCTGAGTACCACAGGCTGTCCACCGTTGGTGAAGCCTGGAGAAGGGGGGGAAAAGAGCTACATAAGAACGGTGGGTATCGGAACCCGACACAGAGCTTGGATAAAAGAACGTATGCCGAAGCGATGGTTCTGAAGAAACATGTCGAGAAGATGGAGGGGGGGAGGCTGAACGTGGCAAACACACGGAAACCAAAAGGACCGTCTTACGACAAGGGGAAACAAGTACTCAAGTACGGATCACGTAAGCAATGAGGGGGGGTGTGCGGAAAAAAAAAAAAGCGAGACAAATTGGGGGGGGGAACTCTTGTCAGGCGACGAGCGGTAACTCAAGTGAACCTGCGATCTTTCATTTGGGGGTAAAAAGGGCGAGGGGAAAAATTTTGTGCGTGCTCCATCGCGCCGGGCGGAGGCTTGGGGGGTAGAGAAAAAAAAAAGTTTTGAGTGTGTTGGAAAGGGGCCATGGAAACTTCCATCGGGCCGAGGGGGGTTGGCGCTTTACTGTGACGCGAGGGAACACGGGGGGGGAGGAAAAGAGCTACAAAGAAGCACAAAAGCCTTGGTACCGACTATCCTAGCACGCCGGACAAAAAAGCCAAAACTTTCAAAGAAAGGCAGCAATAGAACAATGGAAGTTTGATCTAACACGAGCGATTCCACCGAGTGTACAATTGGGTTGAAAAAAGGCGAGAAGTGAACTTTTCCACAAACATGCGTTGTCAAAAGGGGGGGGGGGAAGAAAACGTCCCACAACAACACCATTGCCTGCATGAAAAACGCAAACACAACAGGAAACGAGAACCGGAGACCTGACCCCTCTGAATGAACTAATACCGCCCTGGTACAGACGGAGGAAAAGACTTGGAGGGAAAAAGTCGAGCGCCAGAAAAAAGAGAAAAATAACAAAAAAAAAAAAAAAGGAGCGGGACAGCGAGGAAAGGGATAGGGATTTTTCTGAAAACCCGTTCTGGGGGAAAGGGAAAAAAAAAACACATGAGCGACGGACAGGGCTGCCCGTATAAAGAAACAAAGAAAAAAAAACACGCGGGGGGGGGGGCAGAAACCTAGACGAGGATGCCGGTGTTCACCAACCACCAGCAAAAAACCGTGGTACATTGTAAAAAAAAAAAGAACCAACAAAAAAAAATGGGCAACGTTGCCGCAAGGCATACGGAAAAGGAGAAGGCGGTTTTATAAACCGTCTATGTGAAGACATGATACTAAGGTGGCGATGACGTTCTGGGGGGGGGGGGAAAAAGCACCAGGAAAGGACAGAAACAAACAAAAGGTCAAAAAAAAAGAGGTCCGAAAAGCGAAACGAAAAAGAAACGCAATCAGGCGAGGCACTGTGAAAAGTTATATTCGGGAACCCTACTCAGAAGCCACTACAATGGGGGAAAAGGGGGAGGGCTGGGGGGGGTTAACAAGACCCTAAACTTGGATTCAGGAGAATAGGAAAGGAAGGAAGGCGGCGATGCAATAGTGGGGGGGTTTCATATTCGGTCTATCGCAAAACGAGGATGAAGAACGGATGGAGTAGTGGACCTGTAATCGGGGCAGAGGACCGCGTGCGAAGCCCTGGTGCGAGTTTACCGTTCGGGACGGACCATTAGGGGAAAAGGGGAAAAAGGGGAAAATGAAAGGGGGCTGGGGTTCAAAAAAAAAGGGGATAGAAAGGGACACTCTGTACTGTAGGCCGGAGAGAAAAAAAAAGCAGGTCAGGGACGCAACAATCATTCAGACAAGAACGCTATGTTCACACTCCGAGAAGGAGAAAAAAGGTTGGAGCCAAGGGGGCGTTCAAAAAGGAAGTGGCAGGACACTTAGCCAGATGCGAACATGGGGAAAAAGCCGGCCGGGTCAGGAATTCTTCATCCAAGGTCAGTCGAAAACGTGGAGGAAACTGAAAAGAAGGGGGGGGTTAGGAGAGGGTTCTAAGCATTCCTCTGCGATCGGTGAGTTTATGGGGGGGGAAAAAACGAAAGGTAACCGACATTAGAGATAAGCGATCTTAGCAGTCGATGAATAGGCTGAGCCTACAAAGGGGGATTAAACACATGAATCGGTAAAGAAAAGCAAGCAAAAGCAATCCGTTCACGGAAACTGGGACTTCTCCAGGGCCCGCATGCTAAAAACGACTAAAAAAGAAGGAACCGAAGAATGCCGGACCACCAGGGCACGAAAAAAGGTTAAGCTGTCCTGGGCACCCTGGAAAAAAGTCTAACGAAAAGTGGGGCACCGACCCTCTAAACTCCGCCGCGGAAAAAACACAGACCAAGGAATTCAAAAGCTTAAGCGACCCTGTATCCACACAGGTATGGCTGCTCTCTAGTAGTAAAAAAACTTGCAAAGGCACGTCAGTTTGCACACGCAGCATCTCGAACATGGAGCGACCCTTGTCAAAAAGTTGACGAAAAAAAAGAAAAAGAACCCCAAAAAGTCATCCATGAAAACTTGCACACGGACCACAAGGAGGAAGGGGGCGGCGAGGACAAAGAGGCTCAAAAGACAACACCGTCCAGGCCTTCCAGGCTAAAGCTTTGTTCAAAAAAAAAAAGAAGGTCCACCGTTAAAAAGGGAATTGGAACAACAAAAAAAAAAAAACAGTGCGACTGAAAATGCTGTGACGAGAGATAACGCACTGCCTCCTCGCACCACCAGACCTCTCGACCGGGCCAGGAAACTGCCCCGCCCCACCACAAACGCTCGACAGGAAGGGGCAAAAGGACCGCATCAGAGGGACGGTCCCGAAGGCACCGGGAGGGGCACCGGACTGCTCCGGTCAAGCTAACGGCGAATGGTTGAAAACGGCGCGCCAGCAGCGGCGCGTAATAACAACGACCTCGGATCACGAGTAGCACGAAAAAAAAAACAGGGAAAAAGGAAGGGGGGGGAAAGGAGTCTTGAAGAAGGAAAAAACACGGCGCAATTGGGGCGATGAAAGGGCGGGGTGTAGGGGTATTCCTACATCAGGAGGAAAATTGAAAAGAGAACGCGCGGGGGGGGGGAGGACGAAGCCAGCATTTAGGGGTCGTGCTGGCGTAAACGATTCGAAAAGGGAGCAAAGAGGCAGCCGAGCCGTGCGTTACAATCCTCAAAAACAAAAAAAAGAAGCCGAAAAAAAAGAAATCGGAGAAAAGGGCCATTGCGAAAAGACAAGAAGGGATAGGAATCATCGCCTTTGGGGGGAGGTCAGGGGGGGGGGGACCACCGGGGAGAAAAGAAACGGTCTGGCGAGCCTTTCGGGATCTGCAGTCCCACAAGAAGGGAAGGCGCAGGAAAAAAAAAGCCTCGTAATGGCACAAGGATCAGGGGACAATGGACACGATGCATGTGGAGCCAAAAAAAAGAAAACTGCGAGGAACAAGGGCAAAGGGCGACGTCAACATCCTCGGGAAGAAAATAGCTTCGCAATGAACTCAATGGAAGGAAAAAAGGAAAGAGTCAGGAGAAGAAAAAGTGGTGAAAAGGTTTGGCAGGACAAAAAGTTCATCGTCACTAATCACGAGAGAAAAAGGCAGGAAAAGGGGGTGGGTGGCTGAGCAAGGTGTGCTACTAAAAACTGCGCGAGGAACATGGGACGGTCAGGTTCACTGACACCAGGGCGTGGGGGAAAAAGAATACAAAAAAGTGAAGGGGACAAACTTCGTGAGTGGGACAATCACTTACTTACAGGAAAACAGGGCACTGCACAGGACACACTACCTTTCGTCCAACTGAACAAAACCTTCAGACTCTCAGGGGGGGGGTACAGAAAAGGGGGGTTGGGAAGAATAGGACTGAAAAAAGAATCCAGAAAAAAAAAAGACGCTGGGTTAAACAGTCAAAGGGGCAGGAAAGAGGAGTGGGTACCCCCCCCGAATATTTAAAAAAAGCAGTAAAGGAAAGGCCCATAACATTACAGAAAAAAAGGGGTAGTGGGACTATAAAGGGGGTGTTGCAAAGGGAGGGTGAAAAAAAAACAAAATCTCGTGCTGGATCCTCGCCTTCTGTAACTGGGGAGAGGAGAAAGGAAAAGTGTTAATGTGGAGAATCCAGTTAAAGCCATAGAAAAGAGTGGAGTACGTAATCGTGGTGCTGACGCGGGGGATCAGACGGAAAGGTTGAATGAAAAATCTCAGTAAATGGGGGAAAACGGGCCACGGGTAGGAAGGAAGCAACGCGGACGTCTTCTCAACGAAAAACACACAAGGTCAAAAAAAAAAAGAAAAGAGGTAGGGGTTCGAAGGGGGAAAGGCCAGAAAAACAGGAAATCAAGTAAGGGGGATGCATCAAGTGGACCGGCCCGAGCCAAAAGGAGACACTTTTGTCAGGTCAAAAGGAAAAAAAGGTGCAAAAAAAAACATACGGAGGGGGGAAGGAAAAAGATAGGGAAGTCAAAAGTAGGGGGGGGGAGGGGGGGGGGAAAAACAGGAATGCACGGGCACTTTCGTAAACCTGAGGGGACTGTACTCGGGGCAGGGGCACACGGAAAGTCAGGCTTGTGACGGGGAACAGGGTGGTTTGGACAGAAAAAAATGAACGCTTGGGGGCCATCCCTGACCGGGGTTTAGGCAAGTGGGTAAGGGCACAAAGAAAGCTTGGGAGGGGGGGGGCCACAAAGGAAAGGAACGGATGAATAATCAAAATGGACCCAGGGGGGAAAAACGGGGGGAGGGGGGTCACCAAGGAAATTCGTAACGCTTCGAAAAAAAAGGCAGGGAAAAGTAAAAGGGGACAAGAAGCCGGGAGACCTTGGTACATCAGGAAAAAAGGTCTCACTCTTGAAATGAGTCTCTCGTTAGGATAAGTAGCGCTGGCCAGGCCTCAGGAAAATAAGGGGAATAGGAAAGGACACTCACCACTAAATCAAAAGGAACGAAAGGGACCAGAGACAAGGTCCCTTACCCCACCAGAGGGAAAAGGGGGGTCTGGTGGAAGGAAAGGGGAGCACAAGAGACGGACCGGGGTTTGCAAGGGAAAAAGGAGCTGAGATAACTATAACCCAGTCGGAGATGGTTTGTGTATGGGTACGAAAGGACACACGGGGGGTGAAAGAAATGAATATCACTTTCAAAGAATCAAGGAACTAAAAAATAAAAAAGTTCTTCAATGTGTAACGAGGGTCTATACACAAGAAACACTGCAATAGCCGGGGGGTGGTTATAAAGGGGGCACGGGCACAGCAGTCAATGGGGATATTGCCGTGCAAGGAACTCTGAAAAATCGAAAACACAATGTTCTTGGGGTCGTGTGAAAGGGTAAAAGGGGGAAAAAAGGTGGAAAACGAAACAAGATCGGGGGGGGGTAAAAAAGCTGAATGGCACGGGGACTCAGAAGCTCTCGCAGTGGAGACCTGGGCCAGAAAGGAGAACGAACCTGGGGGGGGAAAAAAAAGGGGATACAAAGTAAGGGACGGGGGGGATAAACGAAAAAAATAAAGGGGGGTGGAGAAGGACCGCGGGGAGTGATCCAAGAGGGGACACCATTCCAAAAGTTGATAGGACTACGTCAAAAGGGCGAGGGGTGGGCGTCACAAATGTCATGCAGCTAACTCGGAGACGGGGGAGACGTTAAAAAAAAAAAGAGAACACACGGCAAGGTGGCGCGAAAAGTATTCGCACCAAAGTATCTTCAATTTTACCGTCACTACGACGATGGGAAGAGAAACCATCGGGAGAGATGTTCTGTAAAGGGGAAGGGGGGGAGGGATGCAGCGGATAGAATCCACGTGGGTTCCACCGCAGGTAGACTAGTCTAAGGTGGGAGGGGGGGAGGGGGGAAAAAGTCCTTTGGGAAAGGAAAAAATCCAGCAATGACAGTCAGAAGAATTGCACGGGTGAAAACAAAAGAAAAAAAAGGGGGGGGAGGAGGGGGAGGAAGAATCAGGAACAGAGCCCTGAATCTAAATCTCCAAAAAAATTGTGAGGGGATGGGAAACACAGTCTGAAGCAAGATGGGGAATTCTCACGCTCACGGTGGGAAACGGTCTAAAAAAATATTTCTGGGGGGGGTATCAAACAAGGAAGGGGAGGGGGTGGGTTTGGTAATAACGTGGACGTTGAAAGTATACCCATTACGAGGGAAAATAAAAAAAAAAAAAAGAATAAATGAGGTCAAGAAAAAAGGGGAAACCCCAGCGTAGAAAGATGCCATTTCAATGGAAGCAAAAGGAACGAGGAGAAAACTAAAGCGCAGGCGTCATGACACATAATGTTTTCTCGAAGCATCGTAACGGGTCGCATCAAAAGTAGGAAAGGGGGGCATGAATAGAAGAACCACAAGGACTGTGGGAACGCCTGACGTAAGGCACAGAGAGTCGCACGGGAAGCAGTACAGGGAGGGAAGCGTCAATGTGGGGGGGGGGGGGAAAACAAAAAGAGTGTCGCCCGTAGAAGGCGTGGCCAGGAGGGGAGAGCGGTAGGGGGGGAGAAAGGGAGGCTGTACGTAGCATCTCTCATTTATAAAAACACAGGGGGGAGAGGGGCAGAGGGTCCAACAATAGGCTCAGGTCGAAGGGCGCCGCTGTTGTCGTGAAACTGGGAGCAGGGGTATCGGATGGGAGTTTCAGGGGTGGAACGTGTGGGAAATAATGCATCGGATGGGGCAATTCAAAGACAAAAGAAAGGGGAGGGATGGGAATGTCAAATAAACGGTTCTAGGCGGAACGGTCAAACAATTGCTACACGGGGAAAAGCGTGAAGGTCAAACGCAAGGGAAATGGTTCGTTAGAACGGGGTTATCTGTCGGGTGGCAGTTAAGACAAGTAAAAAGTCCAGTAAGTCGGAAGGAGGGGGGTAGAACAAATGGCAACAGAATGGCACAAACAATGGCGGAAGACGTAAAAGAGTTTGCCAGTCAGAAAAAGTTATGACGGGGAAAAAAGGTGTAAAGGGGGAAAAGAACGCAAAGGGGGGAGACAGTGAAACAAATGGAACGTCGTGGGGCGAAAAAAAAATAAGGACAGAGTAGAACCTCGATATCTATTTCAACGTCAATAAAGGAGGCCAAATGGGCGGTGGAGAATCATTCGATCATTTTAGAGCGAATAGCACTTCTTCTTTGACGGAAAGGCTAGGGGGAAATGATAAAAAGAAAAGGGGAAAAACAATCAGGGAGACATGTGAGGTTCAGGATAAAAAGAGATGGCTTGGAAGTTTGCCCGGGAAATTGGGTGGGGGCACAGGAGTGCCAAGGAAAAAAAAAAAAAAAAGAAAAAAAAAAAACATAAAAAAAAAAAAACCAATTCCGGTCATGTTGACGGGTGTGCTAGTGGGGGGAAAAAGTAAGAAAGGCGGGTGCGGCGATCAATTCGAGGCCAGAACTCAAAAAGATAGAGAAGGCGAAGGAGGGGGGGGAGCAAAAGGTTGGAAGGTGTAGCATGGGTAACAGAAAAAATTCATCGGAATCGCGGGTGTTCAGGGGGAAAGGCGGGAAACCGGTAAAAACAATGCGCAACACAAGGGGGGAAAAAAAAGGGGATAAGCAGTGCACAGCAAAGCTAGTGTACTGTGATGTTGCAATGTCGAAAGAAAAGAAGAACGGGTAATCAAGGCCGTGAAAGGAAGCAAGATGGTGGGTTGAACTTGGTGCAAGGTGGACCTCCTTATGAGTTCAAGACAAAAAAGCAGGAATGAGTCAGAGAGACAGAAACGGGGGCGGGAAACGAGTGAAGGAAAAAAAAAAAAACAAAAAAAGGAAGGTCGGGACCTACTTATGCCGGGACGTAGTGGCTCTTGTAGGGGGGGTTCGGAGGGAGGCAAAATAAGGTGGGAAACACAGAGGGGGAAGAAGGTGCTATTGATCCAGGGGGAAAAAAAGAGAATCTCATGAAACACACTCAAGAACCTGGCATATTGAAGGGGGGGAGAAGGGCTCTGTTATGGGACGAAAGGCCTAAAAGAGGATTTTGGTTGCGGATCCACCCGAGTGGGACGGCTTTTCCGGGGGTCCGGGGGTGGGGGGAAGGGGGTTCCTGGGTGGGGGTCGGCAACCACCAATTTAAAGTTGGGTAGGGAGTTCTGACCAAATCCAGGTAACTACTGGGGCTCAGGCCGTTAAATCTCAAAAAACATCTCGGAAAAGAAGGGAGGAAAGTCAGGGGTCAGAAATCGTGATTCAAAGGGTTTATCCAGAGCAAACATCGCTAGTCCAAACAAAAGAAAGGGACAAAAGTAAAGTGACGAGTACGAGGGGGGGGAAGGTCTCATTGAGAGGACGTTTGGAACTTGGTTGGGGGGAAAAAACGACCCAAGGGTAGGGGGCTCGCGAGGGAGATGGTAGGGGGAAAAGACAGGAAAAGGATACATAAATGGAGTGCGACTATCATGGGAGTGCAAAAAAAAAAAAAAAAAAAGTGGAAAAGAACAGTCGTTATCAGAAACGCCAAAGCGGAAAGCCGACACCATGCCATTGCGCTGGGGGCAAAAAAGAAAATGAAAGGGGGGTGCGGTAGAAGAAACGAAGTTGGCGGGTGGGAAGAAGCCCGAACCATAGAATTGGGCCGGGTCCAAAAAATTGCGTTCATTCGGGAGGGCAATCAGTACCGGACAAATAGGCAATGATAACCTGGTGGGTTCTTCAGGAGACAGGTCAAAAAACGCAGGGGTTCATTCGACCCTGAAACGATGACTCACAACAGGAGGGGAAAAAATGGGAGAATGATCATGGGGGCCAGGGAGGGGGGGCTATGCTGAGGGGGGATGGAAAAAAAAAACGGTTCGGTGGAAAATGGGCAGCTTATGAACTTGTAGCGGTAGCCCGGACAAATAAGACCAGGCAAGGAAGGGGGAAAAAAGGGAGGTCGGCCTCTAGTGCAGGGAAGTCCTTACGACTGGCTGTGGTCAGACAGAACTGGTGAGATCAAAGATTTTACAGACCGACATACTGATCAATTCCTACAAGCAAGTAAAGGAGAAAAAAGAACTACCAATAAGGGGGTACGGAGAACCCGAGAGTGGGGGGTTATCATTCTGTACCGTCTTCAGTCCAACGGAAAAAAGATAGGACTAAAAAAAACGACCCAGGGAGAAGGAAAGGGGAAGTAGGGGGTAGTAGGTCTTCAAGATAAGTGTGAACAACGGGTTTCGATCACTAGTGAGGAAAGCCCTATAGAAATCAGGGCTTGGTGTCCTCAAAGATTTCACAGATACGCAAAGTCTCAAGGCACTTTAAACTTACAAAAGGGGAAGGGCAACTAAAGGGGGGAGTGGAAAAAAACGGGTGAATCTGGTAGAGATACGGATCGACTTAGTGAAATTCCACAATTCAGAGAAATCACCTCTTATGGCGAACTTATAGTGTACACACGAACGGAAGGGGAATTAGGTCACATCGAAGGGGAACTAATTCTTTATTAAATTAAGGGCCAAAAAAGTGACTTACACAATCTCACCCGTTAAAAGCCAGGGTGAGGGTTCGAAAAGTTGAGGAGGGGGGGGGGGAATAGGGGCCATAATAGGGCCTCGCACGGAGGGGGGGGGGGGGGGGAAAGGGGCAGCTGTCACATACGACTGGTTAAAGGGCTTTGGAGATAGTGAAAGGAAAAACCGTGACCAGTAAGCGGGGGGGGAGTAAGTTGAGGAACAGCGAATGTCTCGGGACTCTTCTTACCAGAGGCAGCTGTCACAGCAAAAGAAATCAATGAAAAAAAAAAAAGAAAGACTGGCACCAAACGAGCATTGCTGACCTAGATGAAGGAACAAGCGACCGTGATACTTCGGAATGGATCAGATTTCTGAATAAGATGGAAGAGGGCAAAAAAACGAAAAAAAGAAGGCCAAACGGGGGGGGGGGCACAACTGAAAGGCGACACAGGAGGGGAGAAAAGGGTAGTTTGAGTCAGCTGAAGTCTTCTTGGGAAACGCAACAAGGGAACTACAAAAGAAAGGGAACTCCTGAGGGGAAAGAGGGGATGGGGGTGGGGGAAAAGAGAAGGTGGAGACGACATGTAAATCACTAAGCTATAGAAGCTTTGAAAGGGGGAACTCTAACACGTTCGATTCCTATAGAAGTACAACATAGGGGTTGGAGGGAAGGAAAAACGAGCCCGTCAAGGAAAAGAAAGACAGCCCGTAGCCCCTACAAGGTGACTTCTCGCCTGGTACTGGCGCGCAGAGGGGGAAATGTCTAAAATGAGAGAAGGGGTTTCGAAAGATAAAAGTGCCTCGAAAGAAAAAAAAGTTGGGAGGGGGGGGGACCTTTATCGGAGGAAAAGGCGAACGGGCATAGGCGAATTTTCTTATCCATTGCACAGCGAAGAATTTAACTTGGGGTAGGAAAGGCATCAAGAGGGGAGAAAGAAAAGGGGGGACTACTTAGCAGACACAAGGAAAGAATGTCGACTGCACGGGGGGAACAAAGAAAAAGGGCAAACAGGGGGGCGCTAGAAACGATTCACCTCTGTCCGGAATAGCGCTAATAGTAGTGTCCTGCGGCGGTGGTGGGGGGTAAGAAAGAGAACAAGGGCGGGAAATGCAGTTGGGGAAAAATGTGGTGGAACTATCGCCGGCACCGCCAAACACGCGAAAAAGGAAAAAGCAAAAAAAAAAAAAAAAGCAAATAAAGGTCTGGACGAGGGGGGGAAAAAAAAAAAACGAACCCGTGGTCGGAAAGGACTCCAAGCGGGGGGGCATCTGGGGTCACTGCCACCCTGCGTGAGGAGGACATACGAAAGGCAAGAGGAGGGCGTCAAAAAAAAAAAAAGGTGAACGCTAAAAAAGGGACCCAAAACGAACAAACACAAACAATCACGAAAGACTCCGTTTGAAAGGTGTCTAGGGTCGCAGAACACCCCAAAGAAGGGAGGGGGGAAGAAAAAACAAAGGAGCTCTTAAACAAGTAAAAGAAAACCTTCGGGACTTTTTCTAGAAATCTGTAGTTTGCATGCGAAGGAAAAAGGGGCGGGGAGTGGGGGGGGAGACTGGGAAGGGGTCATAAGAAACAAGTTCCTCAGCACGGCTCGGTTGCGCATCGAAAAATTATGGTAAGAAAAAGGTGGAATCCATAAGGAAAAAGGAGGGCAACCTCAGGTCAGAATAGAGGCAGGTAAAAGGGACAATTCAAGTGGAAGACATCGATCACTAGGGTCTGTTTCGTACAAGTGCAAGCAAGCAGAATCATGGACGAAGAAAAAAGAATGATGAGACACGAGGCAACAGAAAATGGGAGGGGGACGCCCCTTATAACATTTTTCACTAAGGAAAAAGACAAGCTGAGAAAAACAGGGGGGGAAAAACTAAAAAAGGGAGACGGGTCAATACGAAAAGGGAAGAATGGGCAAAATATAGATGGAAATATTGTAAAGAGCAAAACTGTAAGA
>Ga0179593_1325804_pt1 | contig 14670 bp, 17 predicted proteins | sample CZODoug2_1_08_16_FD_185931 | JGI IMG/M metagenome (GOLD analysis project Ga0179593, IMG submission 185931) | Vadose zone soil fungal communities from Angelo Coast Range Reserve, California, USA - CZODoug2_1_08_16fungal (PacBio error correction) | ecosystem: Environmental > Terrestrial > Soil >...
ACTTTGAAAAAGGGGTACCCGGTGACAGCCCGCGGAACAATGTCCTTGTGTTGGGAAAACGGAGGCCAAGAAGAACGGCAGGGGGCACGTCTCATTCTGGTGAAAACCGGGTAGCGACAACAAGCTGGATCCAGATCTACCGTAATACGTTTCGGCACATCAACTGCTCAAATGGGTCGAGGGACCGCGAGACGAATTAAAAAGCAAGCGGATCGCTAGCTGCGAATGTGGCGGTACGATGTCGGAAATTGCATTGGTACAGTGCACAAAATCATGGTGATTTTATCAGCATTGAAAAGGGGAATTGCGGGAAGGCTCTGGAGGTAGAGAACGCCAGCCTGGCTCACTCAACCAAACTTACGTTTTGTAACAGGGAAATTAACATTATACTCAACCTATGATCAAACGAAAGCGACGGGGTGTAGTATATATTGTCAATATGAGATGACAGGGGGTTGGTGTTTAACCAAGCGCGAGTACAGATTGATGGCAGCCAGTCGGGAGCCAGCGGAGGAGAAAGTCGGCAATAGAAGGAAAGCGTGTGACCAGAAAGCGGGGGGCGTCGCTGCATCTGACGGAAAAAGTTAAGGGAATCCAGAGCAATCGCGCTAAACAAATCGTCAGCAGCCCCGACAACCTGACTCCATGACTGAGAGGCTGGGGGGAGCAACTTGTCGGTTAATTTCGTCAAGCGGGTGCGCGGCGCCTTCTGCGGTGTATTGCGTCCACGGAGTGATTGTACCATGAAGTGGCGGGGCCAAGGCTGGTAAAAAAAAAAATGCACAAATGGATGATAGAGGAGGAAGGGCTGTGGGGAAAACAGCGGGTCAGGTGTCCGTCGGCCGGTATGGTAAGGCCTGGTCCCATTGACCACCGGGGCGTTCCATGATACGGTTTCGGAGCCAAGACCAAATGTGAAGCGGAGCCCAAGGAAACCTTGCGAAATCAGCGGCGAGGCAAAAACTCAAAAAGAGAGCCGCTTGTCGGGGAGACATTACAAGGTAATACGGGGCACACAGAAAACATGGATGGTCGGAGTGGAAAGTACGGACATAAGTCATCTCTACAGGAAGAAGGCGATAAAGATAATCAAACGGAAATGAAAAGTACAAACACAAAAGTACAACGGGGGAGTATGAATGGAGAAAGCGGAGGGCGGAAGAGATCAAGAACAGGACACCAGTGACTCGCCACGCAGACATGAATATGAAGTGTGCTCAATATTACTAAATTCCGAGGAAGTGCGCCAAATGGGTCGGGGGATGTTCTGACATGTGGAATAATAATGTGAATGAATGCGCCTGGTATACGTAGATGCCCAGAAGAAACAGGGGGGATCGGTTGGAGAAAGGGGACCATGCAATACAAAATCAAAGGAACAACCAAAAAGTGTACATCGGCTAAAGGACAACAAGCAATAGGCAAAACACTGGACAGGGGGCGAAAGAAAAGCAAGTGTGAAGTCAGAACAACTAAAACAGGGCAAAAAAGGCAGGGGGGGGAGAGAAACGCAGGGGTGGCCCGATACTTTAGTCGGTCAAAATGGAGCAAACCGTGTGTGTGCGAAGCGAACGGTGAAAACACAAGGCAAATCTGGGGAGGAATAGCCGGAAGATGCGCATGATATAAAGGAGGAAAAACGAATGTGATGATGGTAGACGCGAACGGAACCGGACGGAAATCGACGAACAGGCAGATGGGTCTGATAATAGAACGCACTAGACTATTCGAGTGGGAAAAAAAAAGCAAACGGATTTGGAGAAAGAATTGGTGTCTTTTGCCGAACATCCACCGACGTGGCTTCTAACCAAGAACCACACAAACAAGGACGATATGACCAAGAGCTGAAAAAGGTTTAGTAAATGGACTGACAAAAGGCAACAGCGACGCAATGAAAGGAAGTCTCATAATCAAGCATGCCGCGTTTCGGGGGGACTGGAGGGACATTTAAAACAGCGGTGGAAAAGAAATCAAAGGGAACGTTGTGGGACCGAGTTGGACGTGAAAAGTATATGTAAATGGAACAGGAGAGTACACCATGAAGCGACAGAAGCAATACAAGCGGGAGTGTGGCGTCGTTATAACGGGGAAATGCGAGGGAGCGGCATGACTGAGTACTCGTCTCCGTTCGGTCCTTTCGTACGTACATGGGGGATGAAGGTGGGAGCGGGAGGGTGGTGCGGATGAGGAGAGGCCAAAGTGGAAAATAAAGGTGCCCAACAAACGGAAAGATAGACATTCACATTCAAAAATCTGCAATGCTGGAGGGGAGCGAGAAAAAAGACAGGACGTGAAAAAGATTGGGCGCTTACGAACACAAGATTCAAGAAAAGCCTAAAGGCCTTAAAGTGTGACCAGGCTGACAAAAAATCATGGCAGAGGTGGCAAAAGTAAAATTCGGGAATCAAAGTTACGGAAAATGCCGTGCCAAGTGTAAGTGAAATTTGCCGACAAGAAAATGCCGAAACGGGGTGTCAGGTTCAATGAAAAAAAAAAAACAAAAGGTGTGTTGCTATTACCAGTTGAACCATAGTCCGGGGAAAAGGAGGGGCGAGGAAGCATCACAAGCCTGCGTGGATCCCACTAAAGTTAATTCGGAAAGGAGCGCAAAGGAAAAGAACATCGCCATATCGCGCACACTAGTGACAGAAGAAGTCTAGGACAAGTAACTGCGCACCGAAGACGTGGTAGGCGAGTGGGTTGGTGGCGGGCACATCCCCTTTTGGGGCGGAACACAGATTAATTGATGGTCAGGGTGTGAAGGTTCTAGACAGCTATAACTAAAACAGAGACCGGAGGGTAGGGGGCGGTAGAACAAGGGGTCAAAGGAAGGGGGGACAGTAAGCTCATCCTGGTGTGCTCATGCAAGGGGCCGTTTGGGGGAAAGAGAGGAAGGGGAAATCAGACAAAATTAAAGGAAAAAACTAAACGGGGACCAGAAGGAAAAACTTTGGGCGGTACATAAGCAAGACGCGCACAATCAGAGCTCGTTGAAGAGACATGGATAAAAAGTGGGAAAGGGGCACAGTTTCGCCACAAGAGGGTATGTGAATGCATCTCGAGCTGGGAGCCGGGTTAAGAGTAGGCGACAAGTGGCAGGAAGAATTGAAGTGCTGGGGAAAGCGTGGAAGGGAAATCCCCAAATAACAGAACCAAGTCTCACGCAGAGGGCGGGTCCGAAAGTACCGAGTAATAGTGAACCATAAGTAAATGGTAAGGGGAGGTGACTTTAAAGATTGAAACAAAGGCACGCGTGTGGAAAAATCAATGTAGGTGCCGGGCCGGCGGACGGGGAATTAAAGTACTGGGGCAAAAGCAAATTCAACAAGAGTGATCAGATACGATCGCCGTGAGCGGTTAGCGGTGTAACAAACGTTCGAAACAAATGGCAGGGCAGGAAAGAGCGGAGCCACAGGCCGCCGTTCCAGGAAAGAAAGGGAAGCAAAAGACATCAGACGGGTCATGGCCTTCGGAGGGAGGGGGTCGTGCGAACGAGTGGAAATTGCGTAAAAGGGGTGAGTGTAAGCGTGAGGAGAAGGTCGAGGTTGGACGGTACTGAATATTGCAAAAGGAGAGCGAGGGAGCAAGTACTCGGAAAGTGGTGAGGGTGGGAAAAACGTCTTTTGGGCGGAGGTTTTTCTCCGGCGACACGAAAAGAATACTGTACAGGTAATAAAACGGGAAATGTGGCTTGAGGAGGAGGGGGGACAAAAACACGGCAACGGGGTATTAAACGAAAACACGCGTAACAGGGTGTGAACGGGGGAAAGGGGCAGTTAAGGAGGGCAACAGCAATCGGGTAAAGATAGGAGCACGCGAGACAAAACGCACATAAATTAACACCCGAGGACAAGAATAGTAATATAGCTATCAGAATCCCAGCAACGGACCGCCGGACAGAGGCTTTGCCATCAAGAAATGAGCGTAAACCGCGAAGCTACAAACACCGACCAAACGAACTGGTTGGCCCGGCGAAGAGCCAGGGATGTGTCCCCAACATTGTGGTATGTACACAACACTTAGAAGAACACATTTTCACTCGAGAGTGTGAGCGCAGCAGAACAGCCGTGGGGACAGAGGGGCAAAGTTGAGGTGTTGGTCATAGGGAGATGAGTGTCAAGGGGGAGACCAATCGCATTATCACTCTGAGAGTTGAGGCTGAGCTACAATAACCAGCAGCAAGTGAGGGCAAGTGATGGTTACAAGGGTGGAGAGGAGGCAAATCTTTCCTAGCCAGACAACAGTGTAGGAAAGAGAAAAGGACGCAGAACAAAACCAATCCAAAGAGACTCTGCGAAAAGAATAAAAAGAAGGGGGGGGACGCAACACATTCGAAAGGCATGGACCACATGGGCAGGGTGACTATAGTGAAGAAGAGGTAAACGATGAAGTGTCAGGTGCGAGGCCGGCACATCATAAGGAGGTTAAAAAAAAAGTGAGACAACGGCGCCTTCAACAGACACTCACGAAAGAGCTGGAAATTCGGGGGACGTTCGGAGGTCCGCAGGCACAGAAAGGAGAAATGAAAAGCGGGAACGCAGTCATACGAAAAAAAGACTTTAGATAAATGAAGTGGCGCAGACAAAAGAGCAAAGAGACAGAAAAGAGGGGGGGAAAACAAACAAGTCCGATACAGAAGGGGGTGGGAAAGAGAAGAATAAACGATCCTCACATGGAGGAGGGTATAGGGGAGACCGGCGACTGGGAAAGTGAAAGGTCCGAGATGGGGGACAGGGGGAGTAGGTAACATTCAGACGGGGGAATTAAAAGCAAGTGCAAAACAATGGACTATCTCATGGGAAGAATCAAAGCACACCAAGTGAAGGCAGCCAGAAGCAGGAGGGGGGAGAAAGGGGAAGGGGCGTGTCTCAACGAGGGAACCAAGGGGGAAAGGGATGGATTCAAAGTTTACCTAAGGGAACCATAAAGAAATGCGAAGAGAATGAAGGGGGGGAATTAGCGCAAAAAGGATAGAGCAAAAAACGAAGGAAGGGAAGGAAGGGAACCGGGAGAAAACCCACAACAAATAACGAGAGTTAAAGGGGAAAGTGGGGATGATGGAACGAGGTCAGTGATTCCAGAAGGAGAACGGCGGGGACCAAGCGGAAAAACCCGAAAGAGGAAAAGGGAAGTTGCCGAAAACACATCGGAAAGTTTAAAAATGAGGCTAATCACGGTAACGGAGGGTCCCCTGCCTGACACTGGTGGGAGGAGACTCACCACAAGATTGGGTGACAGAGATATAAAATGGGCAATTCTAGACGGCACAGACATAAGGAAAACCGCCGGGGGGGAAGAAAGGAATCTTTCGGGAGGGGGGGGGGGGAAAATCCAAAAAGGAAGCCGGGTAGGAACAATTTGGAGGCTTTGGGGGAGTAGACGATATGAGTTAAAGAGGGGAAAGATTCTGTGGGAGATCGCCAAAGCACGAAGAGAGACCTTCATGTAAATTCACCGACATGAAAACCAGCGGCCGGTGCGCGATGTCTGAAGAAGGGTGTCTGCTTCAGGGGGAAATTTACAAAGTCAGAAAAAGGAAGGTTCGCTTAGAATAAGGTGGGGGAGGAACACACAAATGTCTGTTTCTTAGGTACGCGGATTGGATAAAATTGGGGAGTGAGTACAAGGGGTCAGGTTGTAAAACTAGCCAACGAAAATACGAAGGATGAAAGGGTGCAAAAACTCCAAAACGAAAAAAAATAGTCGCTGAAAAAAAAAGGGAAAAAAGGTATGAGCAGGGGTTAAAAAAGGTGAACAATCATACATAGGGGAGTTCAAAGTCAAAAAATGGTGAAACAGTCTAGAAGACAGGGAAAACCAGAGGGCGCGTACCATAGCTTGTGCCACATGGTGGGATGGTGTAGACGCGACCCGAGGCGCGGTGACCACGGAAGAAGTTGTAAATCGGGTCCGCGAGGGTGACAAAGTCGGTGAAGGTGCGACGTGCAAAGGAGAGATAAAAACTGACAGAAAAAAGAAGAAAAGAAAAAAGGATTGCACACCCGGGGAAGTGTCACGGAGGTCTTGTAAGAGGGTAAAGAGGTGAGTGCATCCAACTAAAAATAAGGGTAAAGTTACGGGGTGTAATGTCATGCACGGCGAAGAAGGGGATCGAGTTGGAAAGGCCGATAGAAACCAACTGAAAGAGCCGTAATTAGCGGGCAACTATTATTGAAGGAAAGGGAATATGTAAGAGGGTGGGGAGGCAAGGGGCACTGCGAAAAAGCGGAAAGGACTTTTCAGACGGACGGGGTCAGAGAAGACACCGCACATCGTGGAAAGGAAGGGTACAGCTTGTTCAAAATGGATCGGGGGAAAACAGGTTGGAAAAGGGCGGAGGGGTCAGAGGGTACTCCAACACAAAAGTGAAAAGGGAAGGGGGGGGAAGGGACGGTAGACAGGCGGGGAGGGCACGGCAAACCAAACGACAGAAATCCGTCCGGCATCAGAGGTGGGGGAGGGACCAAAAAATTAAAGGAAATACAAAAGACGGAAGACACAGACTCAAACAGGGTGTACTCACCCGCCTCACTCCAGGCAAATGCTAGTTAGGGCACGACAAATGGCTTCAAGGAGGAGTTATGGCGCTGCTGCAGTAACAAAAAAGGACGGGAAACAGACAAAGGGGGAAAGACTTATTACCATTGAAGGGAAAAACAATCGCTAAAAGGGTATGGAAGACTGGGAAGGAAAACTAGGGCGTATGAGGTGCAGGGGTCAAAGTGAGAACGAAAGGACCACTGGAGGGGTGGAAAACCAGAAAGGGAAAAAAGAGAAGTACGAGAAGATGGAAGAGCGTAAATTAGACGAGAGGAGAAGGTATTACTAGACGAACAGAAAACTGGTTAAAAAGCAGACCAACCGCAGAGGTATAGGAAAGTAAAGAATGGTCAAAAAAAGATTAAGGAGGCAAGAGACCACGAAAGGCTGCATCTGGGGCGAGGGGACACGTGGGCAAGAAAACCACGTGAAAGCAGAGTTGAGTTAGAGGGAAAAGGAAAGCTACAAGAAGGGCTTTCCAGGAAAAAGGTTGAGCATAATTTTACTTAAAAGCTAGCTGCGGACGCAATGATCAAACGAGAAAGAAGGGCGCCGTAGTAAAAACATCGTCCGCAAATCACTAGGATGAGGGAGAAACGAGAATCGTATCGGCATTGATTCAAAAATAGGAAGGACAGTGGTGAAATACGGGGGGGCCATTGGCATTGAACGCGGGGACCTCGAGAAAGTAGAAAAAAATAAGACGGAAGAGGAGGGAGGACAGAGCAGGGGGACACCTAACATAAGGAGAAAAAGAAAAAGGTGAGGGGCAGATAGACAGCCGTCGAGAAAAGGGAAAAAAAAGGGAAGAAAGGCGGGTAGATAAACTAGCAAAAAACCACAGGAGCTGTGCAAAGGTGAAGATTTTGGATGGGGTATCTTTCACAAGACGGGGAAAGAAAAGGAACGGGAAAAACCAATGCGAAAATTCTGAAGGAAGGAAGGGGATCAGCAGAACTGACAGATTGCAGACAGGGTGGATGAAAGCAAAGACAACACCGCGCCTTGGGGGGAGGGATAGCAAAAAAAAAGGCCATCAGGAGTGACCGCATTCCTAAGAAGTGGAGGGGGTCTCAAAGACAAAGGAGGGAACCCAGAAGGCAGTGTTGGAACTGATACCCGAGGAAAACGCAGAAAAGGGGTCAAGGGGGGGAAAAGGTGAAGTAATTCCGCAAAGTGTACTGAATCGGCAGAAACAGAAAGAATTGTCGTAAAGCTGCAAAGGGGAGTTATTTTATCTAACGTTGAAAGCAGGGATATCATGTGAGGAAGGCCAGAAAGCTAAAAGAGAAAGGAAGGGTGGGAAGGAAGAGGGCCCAGGGATAGAAGGGAAAACCTAATTAACCGAGAGGAAAAACTAGTGGCTGGAAAATAAGGTGCAGGCCTAAGGTGCTGTTATTCAAGGAATACCTTTATCCACTTTCGCAAAGGGCGGGTTTACCTGGGGGAGGGCAAGGGAATCGACAAGACACACAAACAGTTGTATGTAAGGAAGGTCAGGACATATAGAAATGAGCAACCGGCAGCAAAAAAACGGAGATAAATGGACGGGAAACCATCAGATAGGGGGGAAAAAAAATGACACAACTTCAAAGAATCGCAAGACAAGTGGAAGAGGGAGACGGTGCGTCAGTCACACTGAGGGGAGGGAGATGGAACTGTGCCGTATGAAAATCAAGAATGAGAGATCTACAATAGCTTAATGAAAGAAAAAAATCCTCAGGACTAGAACAGGGACGGAAAAGCAGAGGGGGAACATGTAGCCTTTTGTGTGATGACAAGAAGGGAACGTATGCGGAGGCGAGACAAACTAAGGAAACGTGACACCAAGAGGCTAACGCCAAGGACATAGGGGAGGGGGGAAGGAGTGCAACCGTATCCAAAAAAACGACACCAAGAAGGAGGCAAAAGTCGAGTATTCACGAAGCGGCGGGGTCGTAACGCTGTCGAATTCAGGGGGGTCGGAGAAAAATAAACACCGCTCACCAACACACACGGAGAAAAGGGGGGCAAAGGAACAGAAACGGGAGGAGAAAGAGAGAGTTAGAAATTGGCTGGAAAGGAAAGGGCAGAACGAAAATCGTCGTAAAACGACGAATGGGGCGAATTTAGTAGGGAACGGGCGCAGGAAGAAGGTCTAAAAATCACAGAAATGCAAACATTCAGAGGGGAAAAAGGGAGAAGGGGGGTGGTAAAAAAAAACCGAGCAGGAAGACAGCGGGGAAACAACGCATGTGTGACAGGGACAGGGGGCGGAGAAAAGTCCTCAATAACATACAGTCTACCTCATCAAAGATGGCAAGTGCACACTGACACCTTTGATTCCACTCGAGTCAGAGAGCATGTAAAAATGAGGCGGGCCAGCACAAGACTCCCTAGTCAGTGAGATGACAAGAGATCACAGGGGTAGGTGCATTCTGAGCAGATATCGAATACTTGTAAGTCCTTCCACGTAAGGTATAACAATGAGGGTGACTGCCGATCCGGGGCACCTGGACCTTTGGAAGGGGGCAATGTTTACACAAATATAACCGCCGCGTGGGATAAAAAGTGATAGGCATGCCACGCTATTATACTAGATGACGGCCTAAGGAAGGTAAAGACAAATATATGGCTCAGAGGAAAATGACGCGCGGTTAATCGATCCGATTAATGCCCCAAAATGCAGAGTAGAACCTGAGGAGAAATCATCGAACAGAACGGAGATGGACCACGGAAGTGTCGTTGGGCTTGGAGGGGGGGAACAAGAGAAGAACTACGAGAGGGGGGAGAACAGCCAAAGAGAGACACATTTAAAGTAATGACTAGACGAGAAGACCATGGGGAAAAACACCAAAAAAAGGAAAAAATCGCAGAGCGCTCAGAAGAGGAGAAGGAACATGAAAAAAAGAGGAAGGGGAGAGATCTATCTGCAGGGGAAAGAAAGACGCGGAATATGCAGAAGGAATCGATACCAACCATTCCCGAGATTCACGCGCTCTTGGCTAACGGAACAAGAGAAAAAAGAAATAATAACAGAAGCTGTGCCAAAATGATGGGAACAGCAAAAAATAGTAGGCGTCAATCACAACACAAAAAAGTTAAAGGGGGTGGGAAAAAAAAGACCATGGGGGGCAGACAGGTCTATGGGGTCAAAGATTCAATCGCCTTCCGTGTAAAAAGGGAGACGGAGAGTGGACGGGACAGAAAAGACACGGACTCGGTATGGAAATGCTGAGTAAACCACGGTGGATTGCGGGAAGGCATGGTCTCAAAAGAAAAACGGTGGCGGCCTCACATGGTGTAGAAAACCAAAGACCGTTCATAATACAAATTAGAGGAATACCCGAAAGAGCAAGGGGAAGGGGGGCTACTAAATGCGAAGTTAAGCGATACAATTCGCAGCGAGTCGTCGTAAAACAGCCAAATTGTTGGTTTTCACCGGGGGAGGCAGGATGTTGAAGAGGGACAGAAGGAGAGCCCGACGGGAGGAAGCGAAAAAAAAAGCAGGGGACCAAACGAGAAAATAGGGAACAACTCAAGAAAAATCTCCTGGAAACAACTCTTCGTAGATGAGATCCAACATGAATACAGCAGGAGACGGCCGGGAGAATAGTACCGAAAAACGACGAGGGGTGCTGGCAGAGAATGGGAAAAAGTGGGATGGGGAGGAGATAAGCATACATCAAAACATCTGGGCGGCGGTGGAGAGCGAGCAGAAAAAAGGGAAGGCTAATTGACAACAGTCGAATGCGATTTCGGGGATTCGATACAATTGGCAACCAAGTAAGGAGACAGCGGTGATGCTGGAAGGAGGCTGGACCAAGAGAGGACAAAGAAACGCAATAAAATATCAAGTGGGGTACAAAAAGTAGGTCCAGCAGGGATCTGGTACCGAGTTTGCGAGGAAGCAAAGGAAGCGCCGATGATTTCTATTGAGAGGAGACGGTCCGAAAGAGAAGCACAGAGATACGGGAGACCATGTGTAAACTGTAAAACCTGCGTGCGGAAGGGCATGGTGCATGGAAAGTGAGGGGAAAAACACCGCCTACCGCCGACGTTAAGAGTGAGGAGTCATACGAGCACCCTCGGATCGCAAAGTTACAGACGGAGGGATGAGGCGCCCTTTAGTTAGGAGCGTAAACACAGTGAGTTGAACGGTGAGGAGCCGAAGCGAACGGAAACGAACAAATACCGGTGGGACCAAAGGCCGACGGGTGGCATAGGTCTGAGAAGCGTACGTAAGGAAGGTCGGGGGGGCTGGGGAACAACGAAAAAGCTTTGGAAAGAAAAAAACGGGAGACACACAGATGAGGGGGCTCCAATTGTCGTGGTTGGGAGAAAGTAGCCGACCGCGAGACGAGATTGGGGTGAACAACACAAAAGAGCGGGAGCAGGCAGTGGTGGTAAGGGGAACCTCGGAGCATATATACCAAAATGAATGCTAGCCAGAGGAAAGGTGAAAAATGCAATTAAAAATGGAGTAAAAAATAAGCCTGGGGGAGGGTGGTAGAGGCAATGAGAGGGGAATGGTGGGGGGATTTCACAGACATAAAGGGAGCCAGAAACTGACTACAGATATCCGGGGGCAGACTGCTGAAAAAAACGAGAATGACACATCGGGAAAAAAACAACACGAGGATGTGAGGGCATGAAATCTCGCCTAAGATACAAATGAACTATAAGAAAAAAAAGGTCGGGGATTAAGGAGGGCAAGGCGGACGACGTATAGACTAGACACGCGGGCCAGAAACGTAACTTTGGACCGCCACGGGAGAAACTCTCGGCAGACACACGAAGAAAAAAAGGGAAGAAACTCATTTGGGGGGCCGTGAAGCCGGTAAAAAGGGTGGGGGAAATGGGAAGAAGCGAGAGCATAAAAGTTCCTGTGACGTGGGCAAACAAGAGACACAGGTCTGGCGAATGGTTGTAGAAATTTACGGCCGTAGTTGGGAAGATGTCACGAGAAGCAATAGAGGGAAAACTAAAGGTGAACCGTCCCACGCCATGGACATAATAACATGGAACGGGAAAAAAAAAGGGTACGGACATACCTTCAAGGGGCTTTAATGTGCTGTAGACACATCGGAAATAACTGGTTGACAATTAGCAGGGAATATCAAGAGGCGTGGAAACGGAGAGGGAAGCGGGGGGTCACGCGACCTAAAAATGCGAATGGCCTCCCGCACACATGGTACGCGGGTAGTAATGAAATTCCACAAAAAAAAACAAAGGGATTGTGGGGGATTAGCAGGCCCTGAGGGGATGGTACGTACTGCGAAAACGGTCACGGAAGGAAAGAAGAGCCAGGGCAGAGGGAAAGACGATGAGGGAAGAAAACTTTCCGAAAAGTCGGAAAAACCGGACTGTAGAGAACGGCGGTTAAGGAGGTACGGCTCAGGCAAAAAAGAAAAAGAAAGGTGGGGGGAGGGGAAAAAAGGGGCAGAAGGGGATGTAAAATATTTGAACACACAAGCAGCGGACAAGTCAGACCCGCCTGGTCACAGACTGTCCAGAAGCGCAAAAAGTGTCAAATGGGGAGGGAAGAGAGTAAGGGGGAGGGACCAAAGGACAAGCCCAGTCAAAAAACGCAATCCGGTCATCATGGCGAGGTGAGGAAAACAGGGACACTGATCACGCCCAAGGTGACAAGAAATGGGCGAAAAGCCAAGCACAAGGACAGCATCAGAAAAACATTTACCAATCCAGTGAATGGGAGTGTCTGAGGGGGGGGGTCGGCCGGCTTGGAACAACACTCCTCCACAGATAAGACTCGAAGGCGCCATGGTAGCAGAAAAAAACTTGGGGGGTTAATAGTTGGGGAGGACGTAACGGGAGGGGGAGAAAAAGGGACAGCTGCACGAGACAAGGGTATAAACTCACAACCTGAAGAAAAGATTTATTGGAAGGTGGTCATGGGGGGGTACAGGGAAAAAAGAGATGGGGGAACAGGGCAGTACTACCTTACGGGCAGTCATACAACCGGGGGGAGGTGGAACCGTGTTAAGTCAATCATCAACACAGTCTCGAAGGTGGCAAGAGGGAAAAGGAGGGGAAGAAGTGGTGTGAACTAAACCAAAATCCGAACTCAACAAGATTCGTCGAAAACCGGGATGTTGAATGGAGGACACAAGGGAGAGGGGGAGGGATCTCGAAGGATCAAGTGGGGTCTTGCACATCGAAAACCGGCGGTGGGCCCATATAATAAGGCGAGAGGAAAGAGGGAAGCGCCGAGGACAAACGTGACAGGGAGGAAAAGAGATCCAACACTTCCACGTCAGGAGAAAAAGGTCTGGAAACGACGACTGAGCACTTGCTGGTAACAAAAACCACAAGTGGACGCGCACAATAAAAAACCCAACCTACTGCATGGCTAATAAGCGCGCGGTACGACAAGCTTGGGACCATCGCGGAAATCTGACAACACCAAGGGGATGCGGGCGCGTGAACAGAGGGGGGAAAAAAAATGAAAACAGAACTAGCGGGAAAAGGGGAGGGTAATGCCCTACTGGGACCCAACCCCAGTAGTCGGGCGGCAGGGGCTGACACCTAAGTGGGCTACCACCACTTTTCGGGCAGCCAAAGAGGAATCGTCTGATAGAGAGAGTTTCAAACTAGCAACAGGGGGGGGAAAACGTAACGGAGACTTTGAGACGTGGGAAATGCGGAGGGGTCGCTAGGGCGGGTAGAACTGTCTTGGCGACAACCACACGAAACGACTAGGGTCTGGCGTGATGTGAACAAGGGTGTCGCAGAGGGTTCAACTGGAACAGGACGGGGCAGGACCAAGCAAGAGACCAGCATACACGCCTATTTGCGTGTCACCGTGCACAGCAAACTTGCGCTAAGTGTACGTAGGCACCGACAAGGGTTTCGTAAAATAGAGGGGTAAGTGCAGGCCCCGCGTCAGGTGTTGGAAGGGGCAAAGGGGACAATAATCAAATACCAAGAAAAACCGACCAGCAGGAAACATGATGCTCGAGAAGTGAGTCGGCACAAACAATATCGCTGAACGGGGGTCACAGCGAACATTTGTGGAAGCCTCTCAGCGGCAAAAGGAAATACAAAGGTGGAAAACAACGGCGGGTTTGCAGGTCAGACCTCCAAGATCGGCGGGGTGAGCATTCCGTGGACTGGAAAACGCCGGAAAAAAGGACTGGAAGTACAGGTTAGGATTAACGGGTGTTACGTCTTTCAACAACTCACAAATTCGGACAAATAACGGGTAGGAAGTGGGACCGGGTTAAAGTAGTACGAAGGAAGAAAAACTGTGAATTTGCAGGCGACACTGGATACGCTAGGGGAATAAACTCCAATTGTCAAACATCGCTTGCTGTATAAAAACAAAGCCTTGTTCCAAGAACACACACGGGGTCAAGTGCTGAAAAGGAGGGACGGTACCAGAAACCCAGAATTGCGATAGCGTTAAATTAACGGCGTTTGTAAGGGCGGTCGATCTGTGGCCAGAAAGGGGAGGAAATCCAGGAAAGTGACACGTGTGTTTAACAAAGGAAGACGGTGGTCGGTTGCAAAGGTAGATATGTGATCGTGAATACGACAAACGCCTGTTAACTATAAAGGAGCATGTGTTGCCGGGGAGAACAGGCCGCGGGGGATCTCAAATCCACGAAAAGATCCATGGGGGAACAGAATGACGTCATTGAGGGGGGAATTGGAGTCAAAAGCGGTGGCATATATTAATCACAACTACGGGGAGCACAAAAGCTTACTCAACGGAGTCAGGGCAGGATGGGGCCGTATAACATCAAGTGGCCGGAATACATGACGGTCGGCGGGGTGAGAAAACAAGACAACAACAAGGAGCAGGAGGACAAATCAGGGAGAGTGTTAGGTCCCTGGTAGCAAGCGTTTGAGTTTTGACTAAAAAAAGGCAGAGAAAAACGAATAACAAGGGTAGTAAAAAAATTAAGGACGACCGTGGTCTTGTGTTGGTAGCAAGATGGACAGCGGAAAGAAAGCAAAAGTGCGGGCCAAAGAAATATTACGGATCGTAATACTTAACATTGGTGTCTACATTTGTGCACACGGATTAAAATTGGGGGTTCGTGTAAAGACTTGACTCGATGCACAAGAGTAACCGCTGTCGGTGGACGGAGAATTGGTAATCATTCACCAGCGTCTGACTCGAGA
>Ga0179593_1631295_pt1 | contig 14670 bp, 26 predicted proteins | sample CZODoug2_1_08_16_FD_185931 | JGI IMG/M metagenome (GOLD analysis project Ga0179593, IMG submission 185931) | Vadose zone soil fungal communities from Angelo Coast Range Reserve, California, USA - CZODoug2_1_08_16fungal (PacBio error correction) | ecosystem: Environmental > Terrestrial > Soil >...
GGCACTTTCCGGAAGATTCTCAGAGGACAATTTGGTAGGACCAAAATGCAGTAAATTCAAACTCGGCGAATGCTTACAGTCCCAGAGCAAAAAAGGAATCGAGGGGACAAGGGGGTTTGCTCGGAGGTTGTGGAAAAGGGACTGTTGGTCAAGGGGGGGGGGGGGCTCAAGTCCGTGGTACCGTCAACCCAAGGTGAGGGAGGGGAAATAACATAAAGAAAAGACTGCTGTTCCGAGAAATTCGAACTGCTCAGTTAAGGAGAAAGAGTGAAAAAGGCCACCAAAATTGGATATTTGTACGTTTTTATTCGAAAGTTTGCCGCAGCATTGGGACAGCCGGGGGGTAAATGTGGAAATTAGGAGGGACATAAGGCACCAATGTGATGAGGAGAAAGAGGGGGAGTCCGTGGGCGAGGGGGGGAAAAGTTTTTTTGATCTCATAAAGGGGATTGGGGGGGGGGGACTATGGGGGGGGGGGGAAAGTCGCTTTTTCAGGCAGATAGGAAGCCTTAAATACACAATTTTCCAAAAGCAACCTGAAAAGAAAAACCACAGAAAGTCAAACGAGGGAAACGAAGAGGACCTAACCTTTGAAAGTCCCATGATCTGTCCACCACTTAAGGAGGAAGAAGAAATGGAGGCTGGGTGGAATCAAGGTTTAGAAAATAACGAAAACCAACAGAGGCTGGTGGGGCAAACTAAAAGGGTACCCGTCCATCAAATAAAAAAGCGAGGGTGTCCCCGAAAACACAACTAACCTCTGAAGGGTAAGGGGGGACAATGAAGGGACAAATGTAGTGGGATTCCAGAAGACCGAGTTTCCAATCCACCGGAACTGAATATGACAAAAGGGGTGGGTGTACAAGAAAAAAAAAACACACGGGCGCTGAAGAAGATAAGGGGGACAGTCTTGGGGATGGCCCGGTGGGGCGCAGGGGCCTAAAAGTCTGACAACTTTCTCAAAAAAGCAAAAAGATCCTGCTCCAAATTGTGGGGGTGGGAAAAACAGGAAAGAAATCCTTGGTTGCCTCCAACAGGGGAGGTTCGGGGGCGTAAGTCCATGGAAAAAATTTTGGGGGGTTTTCTTATTTGGTGGAAGTTAGTCTTGCCATTGAAAAGGGTGTGAGGGGGGGGGGGGGGGGGGGGGGGAAGCAAGAAGGGAGAAAAGGGAAGAAAGAGAAAAGGAAGGGAGTAAAGGGGAGTAGGATGGTGGTAAAGGAGGAGTGAGGGAGAGATGAAAGAGGGGGGAAAGTGGGGAGGAAGGGTATGACAGGTACGGAGGGGGGAGGGTCGAAAAAGGGGAGGGAGCGGGGATGAGGAGGGGCGGATGGGCTGAGGGAGGGGGAAGGTCGGGGGTGTTGGGGTGAGAGGGGAAAAGAGAGGAGCGACGGGGAGGGGAAAAGTGGGGGGGGAGGGGAGGGACGGAGTATACAAAGTGGGTGTTTACGAAGGGTAATTCCTAAGAAGAAGTATGGGGGGAACGCGGGAGGAGGGGAAGCAGGGGGGGGGGGGGGGAGGGGGTCGGGGAAGAGAATGCCAGAAGGTCAAAAGGGTATAGGAAAAGAAGGGAGAAAAAAGGGAGGAGGGGGAGAAGGGAGGAAAGAGGGAGTAGACGGGAAATGAGGGTGAGGGCGGGGAATGGAGATTAGGGGTGCTGAGTGGAAGGAGGTGAAGGAAAGGGGGGTGGGCGTGGCGGTAAGTGGGAGAGAGGGGTGGGCGGTAAAGTAAGGCGGAGGGGGTGGGGTAAGTGGAAGAAAGGGGAGGGAATTGCAAAGGGAGTGTAGAGTTTGGGACAAGAAGGAGAGATGGGGGGGACGTTGTTAATGCATGATAATGGGAGGCAGAGGGGGGGACGTGGTTAGGGGTCGACAGACAAAAAAGGGGAGGTAGGGGGTGGGGGGGTTTGGGAGGGGGGTGATTCTTTCCGAAAAAGGGGGTGAGATATATCAGACAAAATATTTCGGTAAAAGAGCATAAAAAAATGTGTAAATTTGAAAGGGGAAAAGCTTGAGGTGTGCCAAGGGCGAGGGACATTCTGGGAGGACTGGAAAAACGGGGTTGGATCGGAAAAGGAGAAGGGAAACTGTACTGAGGGAATCGATACATTTAAGGTGTGGGAGATAGATGTGGGGGGGAAAAGGGTGGGCTCAAGAAAAAAACTCAGGAAGGGTGCCAATCCTCAAAAGAAAATCCTCTTAAAGGTTGGGCCTGGTCCAGGGGGAAGAAGGGGGGACTTGAAAGGAGGGGGGGGGAAGAAGGAATCATCGTAGCGAGAAAGTCAATTTTGGCCCCAGCAGAAAAACAACACAAAAAAGAGAGAGGAGGGAGGACCTCAAAATCTACAAAACGCGGAAAAAAGGGGACAGGCACCTGGGTTGGGAATTGGCATTGGTCAGAAAAAGGGGGAGCCAGGGGCTGACCAGACTGACCATTTGAAAAAGAAAAAAAGGAAAAGGGGGGAAGAATGGAGGGAAGGTACAAACATTGGGGGAAGAGTACCGTTTAGTATCTGTCAGAGAGGGGATCATAGGGACTTGATCACCGGGGTTGAGTCAGGGAAATTGAAGGGGGTAAAAAAGGAGTTTAATAAATGGTCTTTTCGATTCCACTTTTGAAAAACGGAAAAAACCGAGGTGAAAAAGGGAAAAGAAAGGATTGTGCACGATAAAAGGCAAGAGAGGGAAACAGAGGGTGTGAGGAAATTGGTTTCGGGGGCTTGAAGGTGTGGAAAAAAAAGGGGGAAGATTAATGGAAGGGCTGAAAAAAAGGGGAGGGAAAAAAGAAAAGAATGGACTCTCTCCTTCTTCAAAACAAACGCCAGGGGAGGGTAAAGGGGGACAAAGGTTGTGGAAGGGGGAGGTTAGGGAGGGGGTGAGGGGGAGGGAAAGCACCCAATTGGTGTAATGTCATTGTAAACAAGGGTTTCTTTGAAGGGGAAAGGGAAAACATCCAAAGGGGGAAAAAGTTACGGGGGACAAAAAGGAACCGTTTGGGGAAGGGAGATGGGGGAGTGAAAAGGAGAAATTTATCCGTTCGTATTAACCAGGGGGAAAGAAATTTGAACAAGGATCCAGAAAAGTAGGGGGACAAGGGGGCTTAAAAGTTCTCTTTAAGGTTATTGAACTGAGGATTTTGTAAGAAAGGGGGACTAAAATCCGACCAAAATATGACATCAATAAAACAAAAAGAAGAAGGGGAAAAATTCCACGGTAGGCAGACTCAAAGTGGGAGGTCCCTCCTATAGAAGGGGAGTTAAAAGGGAACCAAGGAAAAAGGGATTTAATCTTGGAAAAAAAAAACCTAGAAGAAGTCACAGGGGGGTCATGTAATAAGAACAACGTCGAAATGGACGAAACATCTCAAGGGTAGGGAGGGGAATTGGATAAGGAATAAAAAGGGTGGAAAAAGAAAAAAAAAAAAAATACAAAGGGAATCAGGGGAGGAAAAGGCCAGGGGGGAAGAAGTGGAAAAAACGAAAGTGTGAAAGTTGAGAGGGGGGAGACAACGGGTAAACGGATAAGTCAAGTTTACTATGATTCCTGCAATTGCTGCAAATGGGGGCCTACTAGACTAGATAGAGAGTGGCAGAACAACAACCAAAAGAGGAATAAAAATCAAAGGGCGATCTCAAATATTGACCATTGTCAAAGAGAAAAAAGCGGCAAAGGGGTCTCACTGAAACGAGAACTGGTGGTCCGGAGAAGGGTTAAGTGGGGAGAAAAAAGGGGGTGGACAGTTTCAAGTACCGGTGGGCCCTCAAAGGTGATGTTCCAAAAGAGACACGGGGGTGGTTCTAAAGGTGAGGGACACTGTTAGGGTTCCGAAACGAAAAGACCCAAAATCTGGGGAAAAGGTGTCTAGGGGGATATGAAGCAGTTGGGGTGCGGGGGGGGGTACCGGGTCCGAGGGGAGGTAAAGAAAAAGCACGCGATTCGGAAACTGGGAGAGACCGTGGGAAACGGAGCAATCCTTTTGGGGGGGGCTGTCTCGGGGGTGGGTGGTCAGGCTGTTCCCTGCCCAAAAAAAGGTTTCCGAAAGGTGCCCGTTCCGGAGAAAAAGGAAACCACAGGAAGGAAGATACTTGGAAGTTTCCCGGATTGTCGAGTGAAAATAAACGTTGATCTAGGAATCCGCAGTCCGCCTTCAAGGTAAACCAGATGGCAGAGCGTCTTCCAAGAGGGGGGGGTCTCCGGTGGAGAGAAGAAAAGGGGGTTCGAAAAGAGAAAAAACCAAAAAACAAGCTGACAGTGGGATAAGGGACCTGGAAGAAAAAAGAAAAAACTTGGGGTCACAACAACGAACGGAGAGGAGAGTTGGTTGAGGAAAGGGCCGGGGGATGAAACCCCAAAAAGAGAGTTCCGTAACCAGAAACTGGACCAGGGGGAGAAATCGGGGTATTGGGGGCAGCCTAAACAGGGGGGGAGGGATGATGAGGGAGGGAGGTAAGAAGAAAAGACAGAAAGGGAGGAAGAGTTGTGCACAACTTTAAGGGGAGGATTTCTAATCGTCGCAGAGGGATGGAGTAAAAAACAATATTTTGAAGAAAATTAAAGGGGTTGACACTCACAACATGGGGTCCGAAAAGTCCAAAAAAGGATCAGGGGGAGATTTGCTCTCGGAGGGGGCCAAAGGTGAAAAAAAAAACTTGGGGAGATGAAGAGTGGGAAGGGCAGGGAAAAAAGGTCAAGGGTGATTAAAAAAAAGTAACGAAGAGGGCAAAGGGGGGGTGGGAAAAGCGGACGAACTGGGAACGTTGGGGGTCAATCAGGAAAAGGGGGCAATGAAGACAAAAAGGAGCTTGTGTGTGTACATATAGAAATTTATGGTAAGGTAAATAACAGGAAATTTTAGGAGGATTGTCAAGTCTTCTGGGTTGCGGGGCCATGAGAAAAAAGGAGGGATCCAGATACAGGGAAGGCGTTAAGAAACGGGTTCCACCATCACGATGTTGGAAAAAACCTTAAGAAGTGGGTCAAGGAAGCCACGAGAGGGGTCGGGGGGGGGGGAAACGACAAACATCTAGAGAAACAAATGGGAGGATAGAAGGTTTGGGAAAAATGGAAAAAAAGAAAGGTTATAAAAGATGCATCGGGAAGACCATTGCAAGGGGGGAAATTGGGGGAATGTGGGGGAGGCTGGAACAGCAGAGGAATGTAGAGGAAGGAAAAAAAAAAAGGGGTCCTCCAAGATATTAAAATAACAAGTATACTGCTGGGTATAATAGAAGGATATACCCAACGGGAGAGACTCCAATATAGTTAAAACATGAGCAGCAAGAGTCCCGTAAGAAAAAGGTTACCTAGTGGCCTCCGTTTCCTGGGGAGAGGGAATCCAAGATGGGCTTTCTCGAATGGAAAAGGACCCATAAAGACCTGGAGAAAGTCATAGGAAAAGAAGGCATGACTAGCCCCGAAGCCAATTTGAGGAGAGACGCGGAAAGGAAACCAAGAAGGACCAAAAAGGAGAATAAGATCATTGGGAAAACTTCAAAAACACTTGGTAAAAAACCCAAAAGAACCTTAGACATTAGGGAGGGGATTGTACAAGGTTTTAATTCCAAAGTCAGTGTTGGAGGGGTGGAGGGACGAAACGAGGGCCCTGTCGTAAACTGATGCCGAAAATCTGGAGGTTGAGTCCCATTGACTCGGGGTGATTGAGAGGGTTGGAGGGGTTTGGCTTGAAGGGAAAACGAGTGGGTGGGGTTTGTCTATTTGTTCGGGAATCTGGAAGGGGCCTCCTAAAGGGAAGAGCCCGGGTGTGGGAGGGTAAAGCGTGTAGGGGGGGGGGGATGAAAAAAACGATGAAGACGAGGGACGGGGTGAAATGCTTAGGGGGAAGTTTCTGTCTTCTTTCGTGAAAATGGGAATTGGGCTTGAAAGGGGTGTAGCTCGGGGGGGAGGCCAATAATTTGGGTCCTTCAAAGACAGGCATGGCGGAAGAGATGCGGTAGCCGGAACGCCGATGGGATAATGGGAAGAGATTCCTGACCCCTTGGCTAGTTGGGAGGTTGGTAAGACACTGAAGGGGACAACAGTTACACGTATTTCCAGATAAATTGTGTGGGGCGTTTGTCAAGGGGGGAAACAAGGGACTCTGTGAAGGGGGAAAACCGTAGGGGAGCCTGAGAAGGACTCAAGAAACATATGGGTCCAGTGTTTCACATTATCGGAGGGTTTTAAGGGGAGAATATCAGATAACAAATGCTTGAAGAATAGCCTAAGGGAATGCCATTTAAAGGGGGAGGTTAAAGAAAAACGTACTGGTGTGAGGGGAAGAAAAATAACACGAGATTAAAGGGCGTCTTGAGAGAGGGGAATGGAAAAGAACAAAAAAGGGCGATGAATAATGTAAGGTGTAGATCTCTTCGGGGTTTTTGGGTAGTGTCAAAAGTGTAAGGGAAGATCTGGAAAAGAGGAACAACAAGAAATAGAAGGCCGATTAAGAACTGGGGGGGGATATTTCAGGAGAGACGTCAAGGAAGTAATAACAGTTTGCTACTTGCTGGGGTCCAGGGGGGGGGGGCTGCAGGACTTGAATTAGGCTCGGGGATTTGGGGAGAGAAAGCCCTTTGAGAAATGAAGGTGGTCCTTTTAAAAAATAAAAAACAGAAATGGGGGAAAGAATCTATCCAAGTGTCGAGGACCTCATGGGATTTAAGGGAAGCACCAAAGAAGTTCCTGGGGACAAGGATTCTCAGAGAGGGGGTTAAAAAGGGAAATGACTCAAACTATCCAAGTTGGGATTAAAGAAGTTGAAGGAGGGTGTGAAAATGAAATTGGGGTCATAGGGTGGGGACGAGGTGAAAGTGGGGCACATACCTATGAAGTACGACGCCATCATCAAGAAAAAAAAATGAACCGGGGGTCCGGGGAACTTGTAAAACCCCGGGGAACAACGGGGTGAAACAGCAAGTTAAAGCTAAGAAAGACACCCAACACTTATTCGGGGTGTAAACTTATAAGCAAAGCCACCCGTATGTTACCCGGAAGACCCTCTTCTAGGACGGATTTACAACTAAAGACTAGAAACGGGGCAAAAGTAGAGGCCCAAGCGACGGGGCAACTCCACGGGCCCTGCATCTTTAGGCCACGGGCCAGACGGTGTAAGGGGGGGTCGGGAACACTGTAACGGGAAATCTTAACTGACAAACGTCGAGGGAGTTTGTTAAGAAAGGAAAAGCAGGTTTTGTTTGAAAATCGGAAGGGAACCCAAATTAGGGGGATGAAAAAGGGTCTTAAAAAAGGACCACTGTGAAGGTCTGTGTGGGGGGAATCGACGGGGAATTTAATGAGGTGGTAGGGGAAACGTGAAGAAAAGAAAGGTTCAAGAATTAGGGGGGTAAAAAAAAACACGCACGGGAAGTTTTTCTTACATATATATTGCTGCAGACATTTTCAATGTGATCTTGAGGGGAGAAGGAGCAAAATGGAAAGACATGAAAAGATTGACAGAAAAGAAAACCAACAAAGAAAAAACGGTAGGGGTTGCAGGTCTTGAACAACAAGGGAAGAGGGCGGTTGAACTGGGGAGGGGAATGACAACCAGAAGGAAAGGATGGGTTGCGGCCAGCTTGAAGGGAAGACCATGAGAGGGAATGAATCGGACGTATGGGGTTGGGGGCTTTGGAGGGGTGGGCGAGAAAGGAGAAAGGAAAAACGGGGATGTATAGAGGGTACAGTGGGAAGTATAACCCATAATTCGTGATGGTCTGCCCAAGAGTTTCAAAAAGAGAAGAAGGGGGCAAAGGGCGGGGGGAAGCATAGAAAGAACGAGGGGTTAATCGGGAAAAAGACAAGCGGCAGTCCCTTGGTTGGTGAAGGGAACAAGGGGAAAAGGTGGAAAACCAAACTGTTGTGGATGAAAGAATCAAACAAAAAAAGTTTTGGCCGCGGGGATATAAGTTTCAGCCATGAGACATTGAAGGAGAACAAGAAAAAAAAGTTCTGAAAAAAGAGTAAAAAAAAGGGGGTCTGTAAAGAGGGGACTTGGGTGTCATATTCAGAGGTTTTAAGGATTGGGGGGAAAAACAGGTAAAGAAATCCATCAGCGTAACGTGGGAAAAGGGTACCAAAGAGTGAGGGGTGGGGGGAACACTTAAGCCTAGGGGGTGAGAAGCTGCACAAGAGGGATGGAAGGGGGGAAAAAATGGGAAAAGAGGGGGCATTATCGTCCTTGAATATTGGAGGGGGGGGGTGACATTTGAGGAGGGGGGGATTGCAGAAGTAGAAGGGCCTTAAAAATATAAATGATCTCAAAGAGGGGGCTCCACGGACGCAAGTCGGACTTTTCAGAAAAAGGCATGGGTTGGAGCAACAAGGCATACTTAAAAACCTAACAAGGGATTTGGCATGTTTCCAAGGAACATGAAAGAAAAGACAGCCAAGAAATTGGGGAAGAAAAGGAAGGGGGCCAGTCCAGGAAAAAGAATGTGAAACCTTTTTGCCAAGTGAAGGGGACACCAAGGAAGGCCAACAACGAAAGGGGTGAGCAAAAGAAAAAGGTAAGTTGCGGCAAGAAAGAAAAAAAAGTTTCAGACATCAAAACAATTGTCCAGAACTGTAAAGACACCAAGGGGGAGGAGAGGGAAAAAAACTCAATAGAGAAAGGGAGAAATAAAAAAGGGAAAGTCACGGAGAAAAGAAACACAGCCTCGGGGGTTCTCAACTTCATCTAACCAATGGGGTCAGGGGGGTAAGGTTGGAAAAAGGAAGTTTTAGGAAAGGGATGGTACCGACAACCCTGCCCTGGAGGGAAAATTCAGAAAGAAGTGCAGGATGCGCTGATGGGTTAATTCTGAAAAGAAAAATATATCTTTTTTGGGTTTTGGAAATTATAAAAAAAGGAAAGAAAAAAGGTCAGACGTTTTTGTACTACCTAAGGAAATTCTTTCAAAATTACGGGGGACGGGCACATAGAAGAAATTGTGAAGGGGGGGGCCTCCCTAGTGTTTGAGGACCTATGGAGTGGGCATAGGTGGTATACTCGGAGGTTTCAAAAGCAAAGGTCTCGAAAGAAAAGAAACTATAAATCAAAAAAAGTGGGTCAACGTTCACCGAAAACCTTGGGAAAAGGTTTAAAAATGAAAAGGTCCATAAAAAGGTGGGGCCAGAAGAAGTTCTACCGAGGAAAGCCAACCAAGTGGAAAAAGTGGGAAACAAACCTTGGAAAAAACCAGCCCATGGGAAAACTCTGGACGACATAGACACCATGGGGGACAATTAAGGGGGGGGAAAAACTAGCAAAAAAAACTCCCGGAGACCCTCCAAGGGACTAAACGCGAACGGTGTAAGAAACTAAGAGTGGAAATTACATTAGTGGGAAGAAGGTTAAGGGTACAAATAAGTCTGAACCTTCAAAGGGGCTGACTGGAAAAAGTGTGGGTTTTGGTTCAAAGAAAAAGCAAAAAGAAAAAGGAGACCTAGGGAGGTGGGAAAACCCACAGTGTCGGGGTGGGATCGTTTCAGTTGAAAAAAGATGGTAAAGGGGATGGGAGAGAAGGGGAAGACAACAACGGGGAGAGATAAACTGGTGGTTAAGGGTGGACGAAAAGCCCTCGTGGGAAGGGCTTTGGGAGATTGATGCGGCAAAAAAATGTGTTGGATACTTCTTCCATCACTTAGAACTATGGAAAAGGGGGGGGGGTGTTAGGGGCTTTGGGGAAGAGGAGAGGGGGCATAGGTAAAGGGCAAAACCCGAGGAGGGGTCCAAAGACCCAGAAATTTCAGAGAAATGGTTGAAAAAACCCCAGGCAGTATTCCGGTAGGGGAGGAGAGCTGAGCGGGAAAAAAGAAAAACCATCAAGAAGCAACAAAGGGAAAGAAGAAGGGCAAATAAACTAAAGCATCTCAAATCTTGGAAGAAGAAGGGGAATTCAGGAGGAGGGACAAAGTGGGGGGGGGGGGGGGATCGAGGTCTATAAAGGGTGCAATTGGCTCAAAACTATCCCACACATGGAGAAAGGGAAGAAGAAGAAAAACATTAAAATTGGGGTTACATAAGAAGAGGGGAAAAAGGAAATCCTCTCAAGAAAAGGAAAATCTATCAATCAGGGGGGGAAAAGTTTAAAGAAGGGGGGAGGAACTTTTTTAGGGAAGGACATAGGGGGGGAGGGGGGTTATAAAGATTGGGATCTTCAAGGACAAAAAGTTAAAAAAACCCAGAAATGGAAACAAAAGGAAAGAACAGGAAGGTGGAGCAGAAAACAGCAGGTTGTGGAGAAGGCCGGAAAAAGATGGGGAGAAAGAAGGGGAAGAGGAAATATAAAACAAATAAAAGAAGATATCAAAGGCTTCATCTTCAAAGTCCGGGGGGGTGTAAAGGGGTGGGGCAATGGGGGGGGTGGAATAAAAAGTGTATTGGAAAAGAGTACCATGTCAAGATCCAGGGGGAAAAAAAAAGGGGGGGACAGTGGTGTGAGGAAGTTTGGACACATGAAAAATAGGGAATTGGTGGGAGAAAACAATTTTGAAATAGGCCACAAACTTACGTGTGGAGAAAACCATGGTGAAAAAAGGGTGTCAAGACAGAAAATCTTTTGGGACAAGGGGGGTGGGGGGGGGGGGGGAAAAAGGTAGTAATTTTAGGAGGGGCGGGGGGGGGGGCCTAAAGACAACTCAAGAAATTAATCGAAAAAAAGGTGGTCCACTAGAGTCCTCGAACGGGGGGGGGGGATTTGGAGAAACAAATGATTGGGGACCACAGCAACGAAGGTTTCAGAAATTGAACAATAAGGGAAAGTGGGGGTGTGGGAAGGGATTCGGTACCCGACCCCCTGCAGAGACACTGGGATCTAAGGGACATTAAATTGGGGCATCAAACGGATTGTTTGGGAGTACAGGGAGAGAAAAACAAAGGGGGGTCCCAAAGAAATCATTGTAAAGAAAAAAAACACATTAAAAACAGGGGAGAATGAAGAAAAGGTAAGTTTCAAGGATACGGAAAAAAAGATTTCCGTGCAATGGGGCAGGGGGAGGAGTGAGAAAAGTGCATCGAAGAAAAAAGAGGAGGGCCAGAGTAAAAAAAAAGACATGGACAGTTGATACCATGGGAAGGGGATCGGGAGGGAGCCCATTGTGGCAAAAATGGGGGACAGGAGGAAGGGAAAGTTTGGGGAAAAAGAAACTGTAGGTTTAAAAAGGTATGTTGATCAACCAATCATGGGAACAAGGAAGGATAGTGAAAAAAGGGATAGTTTTGGAAGTGTGGAACCGGAAAACAGGAAGTTTGAAGGGGAGGGGGGGTTTTACCTTGGCCTGGCATTCATTTGGAAGGGGAACCCATCAAGGGAAAAGGCCCACGGGGGGGGGTAAGGCGCCTTGGAGTAGAAGTGAAGTTTTTCCTTGGGGGGGGACTTGGTGCCAGGGATCAGGAAAGACGGGAACTCTCCCCAGCGAACTGCCCACAAACTCCCCCAACGCACGTTTCCGGGGAACAGCCGCGGGCGAAAGGGGGGGAAACGTACAGGGGACCATTAGATGTCAAAAAAGGGGAAGAACTGTGGGAAATCTAAAAAAAGGAAAAAAAAAGACCCATAGAAAATGAGGAGGGGTGTGAAACCTTTACACTTCCAAAAAAGGTTGGGGGTCAAAAGGACAGAGGGTTCATAGGTGTGAAAAGAGGGGGGCAAGGACAGCCGAGGGACTCACACCAAAGAAATACGGAATATAAAAAATTAAAAATGGACAACTACTGGAAAAAAGGGAAAATGCGGATGTCCCTTCTGTTTGGAGATAAAAAAGGTAGTGCTTTAAGGGCTCTGAGGGGGGGGGGGGGGGGGGGGGTTATAAGGAAAGGCAAACAGGGGGGGGGGGGGGGTTTTGGTTGCGACTGAGAACTTCCCCAACTCGTGGGAGACCCCCCATTTCGGGAAGTCAGCATTGAGAGGGGGGTTGGGAAGGGAAGAACTGTTCAAAAGGAAGAAAATTCACTCTGTTTGCAAAATATGTATTAGGAAAAAGTGAGGGGAAATCCAGGGGACAGATTAAACAATCCCGGGGGTTTGACCGGGGGGAAAAAAATGACGGAACGGGAAACAACGGGAAGGGAAGGAAGAAAACTCAACACTCACTGGGTTGGCGACACGAGGATACGGGGGGATATGATACATTTTTGGAATCTAGGGTAGTAGGTAAAAAAGGAATTCGGAAAAATTCCCCCCGAATTGGTGAAGGAACCTATCCAAAAAAAATCCTCGGGAAGCATTTGGAAAAATCAGGCTCCGAGTGTGACCATGGACCGAGAAGTAGGAGAGTGTCCAGCTCTGAAAAAAAACCACAAAAAAAAGGGGAGAGAGAGGGGGTCCAAGGGGAAGAAGAGGGATCAAAGAATTGAAGACACAAAACGGAAAATAAATTTACGATGAGGGTGGGGGGGGGCATTGAGGCGAGGGTGAAAGCCAACAATTATTCAGTAAAAAAAAAAGACTCGAGGAAAGAATATATTGTCGGGTCTGTAAGTATGGTAGACCGGAGGGGAAAACGTAATCAAGGAAAAAGCTGGGCAAAATTAAACGTTCGGAGAAGGGGGGGTTGAGTAAAGGGGAAACATGGATCTGAAACTCGGAATTTGGAAGAGGGAAAAACCTGAGAAAACGGCGACAATTTCACCTTTGAAAAGAAGGGGAATCAAATGAGTCTGGATAATGTTGGGAGGGGAGGAAGGGAAAGAGCTGGAAAAGAACAGATCATAGGGGTACCGAGAAGACTACCAGGGGGAATTTCACGGGGGGAAAAATACTGGAAAAAAAGGCAACCCAAACGGGAAACCAGTCGTGGACAATGGGGGGGGGGGGGGAGGTCAAGTACACCGGATGGGATTGGATCACAAAAGGTAAGGAGTCCAAAAGTCTTCGACCCAAAGGGGGGGGATGAAAGGGGGGGCATGACCAATCCTCTTTTTTTGAAGACAGGACAAAAAAAGGGAGATGTCAGCAGAAGACAAAGCAAAAAATCAAGTATGTCATCAACTGTAGGAGACAATGTAGTCTGGGTTAAAAGGGGAATTGATTTATTAAAAAATAGGTTAAAGGATCAGAAAACAAAAAATTAAAAAAAAAAAAGGAGAAAAACAGAAAAGGGGGGGAAAGAGAAATGGGACATTTTAAAAGTTCAGTTAAATTGAAAAAATGAGAGCACACTGATTTTCACCAAAAAAAATAGGGGGTTGGTGGGAATATCTCAAGAACAGGGTCCAGGAAACAGCACTCAAGGCAGGTTCCTGTCTAATTTGGGGGGGGGAAGGGGAAGAAGAATTGTGAATATTAAGAGAAGGGTAAACTTATTGAGAACCAACAAAAACCGTACCACTGATGTTGGGGGGGAAAGATGGGGGAAAAGGGAGGGCAAGGGGGGAAATAGGGAATAGCTGAGGAAAGAAAAGTGGAAGATCCAAAACTAGGAGTAAAATCAGAAAAAAAAATCTAAATTACCATGGGGGGGGGGATTAGTGGGAAGTTAAAGTCAAAGGGGGGATCAAGAAGAACTTTTGAAAAGGTTTTGTCTCGCATTCTCAGGGGAAAGTTCCGTTGTTAGGGTACCTGGATAAAAAATCCTGGAAAAAGACAGAATGTAGGATCTTCTTGTTCGAACTTGAAAAGTTTAGGATGAGGTATCGAAGGGTCGGTTTTGGGGGGATGGAAGGAAAGCATGGGGGTAGGGAAAAATTATTGAGGGGGAAGAAAGAAAGAGGGAAAAGGAAGAAGAAATTGGGGAAAAAAAATTTTTTGAGATCATTGAGGGACCTAGGGGGGAGATTTTTGGGGTTAAAAGGAAAAATTGGACTCAGAAGAAAGCCAGGTTCAACCGATGGAAAGGAACCTAAGCCTGTTTCCAAGGAAAAGGCCTTGGGGGAAGGAAAAGGATTAAGGGTGTACAAGGGCTCCAACAAAACAGAGAGGGGGAAACCGGCCCTGGACTCACTTCAAAGCTGGCGGAAACGAACAGCGAGGGATCATGGGAACAATTGCTTGGGGGGGAAAACGGACTAACACTCCAATGGATGAACCAAAGTGGGGTACAAAAAACTAAAAGGCTAATACCGTCAGTAGCAAAGAAGGGAAGATGGATAAAACTTCCGAGGCCTTTGGGGGGTTGAAAGATGAACTCTGGGGGGAGTTTCACAGGCAGTCGAATAGAAGGGAAGGGGGTCCACCAGCCTTTGAGGGTTTAATATGGTCATCGGTCCAGGGAACACCCGTGAAGGGTTCCAGCTAGGAAGTTGAGAGGGGGGTAAGAAGTACACACCCTTCATGTAGAAAAAAATCTAGTAGTTGCCCGGGAGAAAACTGAACGGGGAAAAACTTGAAAGGCTTGAGAACTAGCCACTAAAAGGGGACCTTCTCCCGCCGGGGGGCAGTAAGGTCAGGAGAGGGAGTTCTTCAGTAGGGAGGAGGGATCCTTCTGGGGAACCCCTCGCAACCATAAGAAAAGACCGAGAAAAAAAAAAAGGAATCTTACATTGATGGAAGAAGAGACTTCCCTTGAGGAGGGGGTCGAAGAGAAAGAAAAAAGTTCAACTAGCCGAAATGGAGGAGGGGAAAAGGGGTCAGGAAAAAAGATTGACCAAATAACTCCAGGCCGAGGAAACCCAACGACACCATTTGCAGGAACGAAAAATGGACGAGGAGGGGGGGGAAGAGGAAATCGAAAGTAAAGGTGCCGGCTCTTAAAAAAA
>Ga0179593_1700858_pt1 | contig 14670 bp, 14 predicted proteins | sample CZODoug2_1_08_16_FD_185931 | JGI IMG/M metagenome (GOLD analysis project Ga0179593, IMG submission 185931) | Vadose zone soil fungal communities from Angelo Coast Range Reserve, California, USA - CZODoug2_1_08_16fungal (PacBio error correction) | ecosystem: Environmental > Terrestrial > Soil >...
TAGGAACTCCGGGAACTGGGAGAAAAATCTAGGGGCGGGGGGCACAGATCGGGGAACCTGTCTGGCAATTCGAAGATCCCAGGGATGGTTTCGTGGCGCCCCCCAAACCCCCAAACCCACACCACCCAACAGAGACCCAAAGGCTATTTGTTATACATCGGGAAAAAAGGCCGGCACGGCCAGCTGGAGGTAGACTGGAGTAGGTTTGGGGGGAATTCGAACGGGGAGAACAGACGGAGAATGCGTGGGATTCCTTAACGGCGACCGAGTACCGATCCGGGGGGAGGTCTTCAGCAGGAGCGAGGGGAGGAGAAGGTTAGGAAAAAATGTCCGCAAAAGTTGAAGCGGGTTATGGAGAGTGGCACGATTAGCAGGGCAAAACTACCCCGAATGGCTACACAGTGGGGCTCGTGCTGAAAGAGGGGGCCAAGTCCTTCAAAAATAGTGCGGAAGGCTCTTTACGCAAAAAAAAGGAAACCGGCACCTGAATTTCAAGTGGCGTCAGGGGTGGTGCATAAAAGCTATTCGCCAGCGGAACGAAGAGGGAAGTACGTTGTTTTTCCAAGGGGGACAGATCGCTGGACCGCGGGAAGGGGGGGAAAGAGGTAAGGGAGTCCTTTCAATTGTGGGGACCACGTGAGAAAAGCCTCGACGCGAAAGAAAAATTCGCGACACCCGAAGGGGGCCTGATAAGCTGACGGGGACCTGCAGGAAAGGACAAGGACAAACTCTCTGTGGCAGGGGGATGGAGGATCGTGGATAAAGATTTTCCGTGCCTTATTCGGAAGCTTTACTCTTCCTGGGAAAGGGATCTTCTAGGCTTTACGAAGCGCCAAGAAAAAGCTGATAGAAAGAGGCTCTCTTTCACCAACGATCGATGGGGAGCCGTTTTATTTCGAGAAAGTCAATCACAGAACCCTCTGAGAAAACAGGTGGTTGAAAAGAAATCATGATAGTCTGTAGTAGGCGGCACTTCGCGGATCAAAAGTCTTTTATATCAGAAGAGAACGGCTCCCCGGGGGAAAAAGGGAGGTAGCTTTGTGGAGGAACCTCCCTCAGGGAGGGAGGGGAAATGTGGCGTCGAGTCAAATTCGCCTACGTGAGAAGAAAAACCGCTCTCCAATGGCGCGAATTTAAAGGAAGAAATCTGAGAGAAGGCCCTTCTGAAGAAGGGAAAGTGAAACCGGTGATGCGCCGGGGCAGTCGGGGGAAGCATGCGTGAATAACGATAGCCCCCACGCACGGGAGCCCGACACGAATTAGGTAGTTTGTGAGGGATAAAAGGATGGGGGAGCGAGGGAGTTCTTCAACGGCATGACCAAAGAGGTTTGGATGAGGGATGCGTGAAGGGTGCGCTAGACTCTGGTTAACTCGCCCCAGGCTGCAGGAAAGGAGGAGCAGAATCAAAAAGGAAGGTCAGTGCTCAAAACGAAACTCCTCGTTCGGGGTGACGTCCCTTGGTGTTTCGGCGTGTCCTCAATCTGAAGGCTGCATTCCCCGAGAGAAAATCTCCAAGAAGCGAGCAGCTTCAAAACTCTTGAATTAATCACGGGGGGACCGGAGTCTCCTCCATCGATAAACGAATCGTCAATCTCGTGGGGACCAGGAATAAGAGAAACAACTAGACAAAATATTCTCATCCATTAAGGGGGGGAGCTTTAGGCAAACTCGTGGAGAGGTTCGTTTACTCAAGACGGGCCAGGGGATGGGAATCGTTCTAAAAAGTAGGCCGCTGGGAGAAACACACCTCTTTCAAGGAGGGGGAGACTGCACAAGCGAGAAAGAACAACGGACAGCACTTCCAGCTTTCAAAAACGACCCTTAATACGGACAGAGGACCATTTATGAAGAAGGGCCACAAGGGAAAGAACCTTGCAAGCCAGGGGGTCGAAAACGCCAGAAGGGTATGGGGGTGACGTTCTTGTTTGGTGATGCGATATCTGGAGGTGTGGACAACATACGGGCGATGGGTGATCCGGCTATAATGCAAAGGGGAGAAAAAGCTTTCCGGAGAAAAGTCTATGAACAAGTAGAAAAACTACTCCCGTCGAAGGGACGGAAGACAATGGGGCTGATCCGGTTTCTCCTCGAATCAAGTGGACGGCAATCCCCTCCCCAACGCGCACTGCAAGCGCCCCTGCAACGAAAAGGCTCGTGGGGAAAAAAAGAAAAAAACACTAGCAAAAAGGCACCACTAGGATGGGAGGAAAGATAGAGGAAGGGCTAGGGGATAGTCTTAGAGAACCGCGCAGATGGCTGCGGAGGAGAGACTGCAGATTCTCTTTAAGTGGCGGCGCTTGGGGGGGGGGAATTCCGAAACGGAATCGGAAGAACACCGTGCCATCCGAACGGGAGTGGTTAGGAATCAAGAAGGGATTCCTTCAGACATACGCGATAAGTCGCGTACAAAGGGAAGTCCGCGCCAGCTTGAGGGGAAGATTTAAAAAGAATTTTCAAACCCTCCAACACACAAGACGTCAAAATAAGCCTGATGCGGGACCGACCCCTTTTGGTTGGCTTGAAATAAGCGATTCATCCACCGTGCCGGGGAGAGTTTTTGCAGAGGTGAGTCGTATAAGGCAGGAGGCGCGGGGATCAGGCCTTCAGGAATCCGACGGAAACGAGGTGCCTGGGTGGAACGCGGCCTCTCGTCGGGGAGGGGGGAAAAAAATCTTCCCCATAAAAGGCAACCTGCTGATTCACCAAAAAAAAGAGAACCTAGGGAGCCGCGCGCAAGACTGGATGCGAATCGTTTAATGTAGGGTGTAGCGTGTTCGCGGAGAAGCTTCTTTTTTGGGAAAATCGGGGGGAAGAGAGGGGGAATCTATGGGGGGGAAATTCCCGAAAGTGATTGCTCGGGCGTGGCGGGGCGAAAAAGGGACCGGAGCGCATCCTGTTCCAGCCCGTGCTTTGAGGGAATATGGAGGAAAAATTCAAAAGGAAGGGGTTTCAGCCTGGAAAAATCTTGCTTGCTAAAAAGAATTGTATGCGCGCATTTATTTTGGCAGCCTTTTCCTAGCAACACAAGAGTCTATCGAAAACGAGAGAAGACGAAACGGCCGGGGGGAAAAACAGCTCTCAGGATACAAGATTACGAATCGTGGAGCGACACCAAGAACATTCTTGTACTGAGGGATGGTCCAAGTGGGAGTTACACGAAAGGAAAAAAGAGACTGCGCAAGGGTGTCTTAGAAGAGAAATGGACGCCGGAGGGAAGTGTTTGCCATGGTCAGGCATCTTCAGCAAGGTAGCTCCAGGGGGAAGTCTCTGGACAGGAAGAAACTTAGGAGGGATATGACCTCAAGCCCCCTAATATTGTTCGGTTCGTCATCAATGAGAAGGAACTAAATTACTGGAAAAGGCAATCGTAAATAATTTTAGGGAGGGATGAACAGGAAGGGGATAAGAATGACTACCCTCATCCTTGGAGTCATTTTGGGAAGAATTAACCAAACGCTGCGAAAACAATCAGTTTTTCAATTGGATTGAACCGGGGGAAAAGAGAACCATCTATGAGGGTAATCTGAAGAGATGCTTCCGTGTGCGACCCTAGTTTTGGCGTAACGGCCTTGGGCGCCTGGGGAAGTTTTTGGGGCAGACTAGAGAAAGACGGGAAAGAATAGTCAGTACAGGAAAGAAAACCTTGACACCGAGTACTCCAAAACCCGTCCAGAGTAAGGGAAGGCCTACCCGGTCACCGGAAGTGACTACCTGCCGGCCTGCAACTCGGTGAGATTTGCAGGGAGGAATCACAAGTATACAAGGGCTTAAAAATTTAAAGGAGAGTGGCGTCTCCCGACCATTAACCGACAAATGGAAAATCCAGCTATTTCGTCCTCACGAAACACTTACTTCACTCGCGAATAGGGGAATCGCGTTAAAAAAAAAAACGCGTCCACGTAAAAATGAGGGATTTGACGGACCTTTGGGGAAACGAGCGACGAAATCGCACCGCTTAGGACAGGCGGCAGAAGGGCCTTCGCGGACCTTCTAAGGGTGTAGTTTTTGTAGACAGGGATCTGCGGAAAAAAGAAAATAACCCTTCTTGTCAACTCCTCCAGAAAGGGGGGAAAATTCAGAAAGCCCGCGCTAGAGGGGAGGTCTCGAAAGGGATCTGTGTAAGCACCAGCAGAAGTTCCTGATCACCAAGAAGACCGGGGCAAGGGACGATACGAGAAAACCCAAATTGGAGGTCAAGAACCGTCCAATAAACGTACCCCTCTTTGGAGCATTGGCATTTGGGGAAAAACTCGCGCCTCCGGAAAAAGCCACCACTAAAGGGGTTGAGAGGGATAATTTGGCCATCTGTCTATCTGAAGAATAGAACCGCACCGTCACGAAGAAGGGTGCACGAGGGAGAAATCTAGCCGAAGGATTCAAATATATAGAAAATGAAGTAAAGAGGGCAAATGGGCGGAAATCATTTCTTGCCGTTGCGGTGACCGCTTCCATAGAAGGCTTTGCAAATTCGAAAAAAAAATTTCTGTTTGAAAAAGTAGGCACCCCCCCCCCCCCCCCCCCCAAGCCCCACCCCCCCCCACCCACCAACCCCCCCCCCCCCCCCCCCCACCCACACACACCCCCCCCCCCCCCCCCAAACCCCCACCCCCACCCCCACCCTACCCCACCCCCCCCCCACCCTCCCCCCCGCACGCCCCCCCCCCGCCCCCCCCCCCCCCCCCCCCCCCCCCCCCCCCCCCCCATTGCTCCCCCTACCCCCCCCACCCCAACCACCCCCCAACCCGCCCAGAGCCCGCCCACACCCCCCCCCCCACAACACCCCTACCCCCCCCCACCCCCCTCCCCCCCCCCCCCCCGCACGCAGCACACCCCACCCCGACGCAGAACACCCCCCATCTCCCCACCCCCCCCCAAGACCCCCCCCCCCCCCCCCCCAAGAGCCCTATCTCCCCCCCCCCACCTAGCCCCCCACCCACACCCCCCCCCAACAAGCAGGGGAGACACCCACGATAGCTCTACCCCACGCCCAGACCTCACAAAGCCCCCGCCACACCCCCAACACCCCCCCCCCCGATAAAAGCCCCTCAGAACCCCACCCCCCCCACCAACAAACTCCCAACCCCCCCCACACCCCCCCACCACCCCTCCCCCCCCCCCCACCAACTCACTCCCCCCCCCACAACCCCTGCCCCCCCCCAACCCCCCCAGGTCGCGTTGCACCCCACCACTCCCCGCCACTCACCCACCCCCTCCCCCCCCCCCCCCCCCACCCCCCACTCCCCCCGCGCGCCCGGCACCCCCCGATCCCCCCACCCCGCGCCCCCGAGTGCCCCACTAAACCCACCCCACGCACCACCCCCCCAGTCCCCCCCCCCTGCGATAAACCCCCCCACCCCCACCCCACCCCTCTCCCGTGCGTCAGCCGCCAGCACACCCATCGGCCCACCCGCACTCCCCCTGGGGCTCCCCCCACTCCCCGCCCGAGCGATCCCCCCCCCCCACCCCCCGCAAGCACCCCCCCCCCCCACCAACAGCACAGCCCCAACCCGTCACCCCCAATACATCCCTCAACAGCCTCCCCCCACCCCCAACCGCGCCCCCTGCCCCCAAGGCCCCGGTCCCCTCCCGGCCCAGGCGTATCCAACGTACCCCGACCCCCACCCACCCCCCCCGCCCCCCTCCCCCCCCCCCCCCCCGACCCCAACGACACCCCCTCCACTCCCGCCCCCCACCCCATTGAATACCTAAATGGACGCCACACCCGCCCCAAAAGTTCCCCTCCCTCCGCCGAGGCCGCCGGCCCTCCCCATCCCCCACGCACAGCCCCAGGAAACCCCCCGCCCCCGCACACAGCCGCCACCCCCCCTCACCCCCCCCCCCACCCCCCACCAAGAGCATCCACCCCCCAACCCCCACCCCCACCCTCGTTCGAGAGGGAGGGTCAATGAAAAATAAAAAGGTCTTAATCTTGGGAGGAGGTATCCCTACACAATTTTTTGGGCTATCGTTAGAAAAGCTGCAGCTGCGCGCATTGCTGGTGGGGATTCTGACTGCGCGCGCAAGTACCGTCGCGCGGGAAGGGGAGATCTGCAGAAAAAGACCACGAAGAAATGTAGGATGGGGATGATGGGTGAGTGTCTTAGGGAGATTAGCAGTTCTACAAAGATACACCGAGTGGATTAAGTCTTGCTAGAGGCCTGAAAGAAAATCGTTCTAGTGAGGAGTACGGTACAACCACCGGAAAGGATCCTGAATGTTTTCCGTGAAAGGTTTTGCTATGAAAGAGTCGCCACGTAAGAAGGGGGGGTTCCAGACGGGAAAAAGGGAATTTGAAGATGGGTATCATGGGGAAGGAATAGAGGGAACAGTCAGGGGAAAAGGTGATAAAAGTGAGGAACGACTGCGAATCGTTCGCTGGGGTATAAGGGACAGCGGAAAAGTTAGCGATAGAGGAAGGCGCATTAGAACTCTCGCCGGGCTGGAGGGGTGTAGAATGTCTGGGGGTTTTGGGGGGGTGTTTTTGTGAGGGTAGGCGCAGGGAAATAAGGGATGACAGTCTTAAGGCTTCTTAGGCCTAAAGGGATCCAAAACGAGGAAGCGTTAGGCAAAAGAAAGAGGCTAGAGAGATCCCGAAAGCATCGCTTTTAAAACGTGGGTAAGTGGCTCGAGAAGAGATTTGAAAAAAAAAAAGAAGGGGGAAGCTTGGTAAGTCGACCCCTGCCTTCGGGGAGTACGGGAACTAGCGATCAAAGAGGAGGTAGAATCGTTAGACTTCTCCCCTTCTTTCTATGAAGGAGTTCCCTTTTCGTTCAAGCAGGGAGTACCAAGTCCTAGTGGGAGGACTCCCACTCTGTAGAATCAGTTTGGGCCGAGAAATAGGGCGCGAAATTCGAAAATCCGCTTCGCTCCCAAACAACTTTCCCGCGGGCGGATGAGGCTCATTTTTGGAAAAAAAATGCAGCCTGCGTGTAGTGAAATAGCCACTGGAGAAAAGTACCGACACTAAGGAAAAAGGTGTGTTTTTCTTCTCACATTCAAAGGTTGTAAAGAGGTTTGGGAAAAGCGCTCCCTGTTGGGAGTTCTATCGCGGAAAGGGGGGGAGACTAGACCTTGGTTTATCATCTCGGAACATGCGTCCCCAAGAGGAATGAAAAAAGGAATCCATTTCTTATGAGGGGGGGGGGGGGATTTTTTCCTTGGCTGGGAAAAGGACTCTTTCGGGGTGCCGCCTTTGGGGGGGGTCTAGTCTTGTCAAAAAGAGGGGGGAGAAAAAGGATTAGAAAGCTCCCCCGCCGACTAGAGCATCAATAAAAGCGAGCGGAGGGAGAGGGAGGCGCCGCCATCTGATCACCGAGGAAAAGAGTCCAAGCGCTTTTCCCAAACGAAGAGAACGTCTCGCGACCGCTAAGATGAGAATCCATTCATGAGGAAAGAAGTTTTTGTGCTGGTAAAAACGTGGATTTGCAAGGGTCAGAAAAAGATTCAAGGTAGAGGGGAAGGACACGCTCCAGCACAGGCTCCTGTCAATCTCGAAGTCCGAGGAGAAAAGAGTACAGAAAAAAAGGTCAACACGAGCCTGAGGCAGGAACATTGATGAAAGCGAGGAAGCATGTCAAACCAAAGGGTACGGGGACATCACGGCTTATTTTACGTCATCGTGGAGAAAGAAATATCTGTAAAGTTGGAATACGTGAGATGAAAGAAGTCGATATGAAAGTACAAAAAAAAAAAGTACGATACTTATCGGGGCGAAAGGACAATTGTTCTGGGGGAAGACCTACTCCCGTTCAGAATGAACCCATTTTCTTAACGGTTCGCCGCGTCATCAAGGGGGAGATCCATCCCCAAAGCTCCGCAAAAAGATGTCCGAGACGAAAAAAAAAACCCCACCCAAACATGTTCCCACTAGAAGATGGGGGCAACAACAACTGAAGGAGATTAAAAGAGAGAGAAAGGAAAAGGAAGGACTTTACCGTATTCTTAGATACCGGTCCTATTTCTTCTTCGGAAAATGCAGGAGGACGGCAGCTGTTGGGAAAAGAGGATTTTAAGTACTTCCAAGGAAACAAATCTCCATCCCCTTTATTTTAAAGGCAAGAGAAAGTGAGGTATTGGGGAAAACATAATTTTTCACCTTCGGTTAGCGATACGTCTCGTACAAGAGGCCGCCGCAAAAGGGAAAGGGAAAAGTGTTTCACAAAGCAAAAAACCCCCCCACATGCCGTCAACTAGACGGTCGTCGACCACTGGGGGGGGGGGATTAAAGATGTAGCATCGATTGAAACAAACTGTTCCTTGAGGAAGTCGTATTTTGCAAGCAGAAGGGAGAACTGGAGGAAAAGGAGCCCTTCGATATAAGAATAATAGAAAGTGCTGGGGAGGGGGGGGAGGGAACGCGCTCTCTACGATTTTTTCAGAAAAAACACGTCCCTCCCTTCTGAAAAAAACGAAGGAAAAAAAGACTGGATTCGAATCGTTGGGTAACAAATGGGGGGGGAGGGGGGTTCCTCTATAGTTAGGGAACCCTCTTCTTGGGGGGGGAAAATCGATTACGTTGCGGGGAATCAGAATGAGGAGGGTCCGATACAGGAACATCTCGTGCTGGATAGAGTGGTCACGGGAAATCGTGTCCTTCTCAGCAGAGCATGCACACGGGATACCAGCTAAGAGGAACACAAAACTAACGAAACAGCACGAAAAAATCTTTCCTCGGGCCTATTGGGAGAAAAAGGACCTCTTTTTGCAGAAAGAGAGGACCTCTAAACCAATAGTAGGAAACCCTCGGGCACTAAAGAGGAAAAGGGGTGCAGCGGTTCACTCGATCTTTACTCCTCGGCCGAACCAACTTACCCAGTTAAGTCTTGAGGGGGCGTAAAAAAAAAAAGGAAACAAGCAATGAATCCCGGGGGAGGGAAAGAAAATCTCCTTGACTTTTTCCGCAAAGTGTTGCCATTTGCGAAGAGGGGGGAAGAAAAGGTTCAAGGAAGAATTTTGTAGGAGCGTAGACATTCTCCACAGGTCGAATTCTTGAAGAGACCGCCCCTAAGGACACGCATAAAGGAGGTCGGTTTCGGAGGGTACTATACAAAGAATTGGGGGAAAGGGGATCTAAAGAGCTGAGCCTAAGGGGGAAGACTACCCCTAATTCCGGGGGGCATGTTTACGACCTGACAAACGCTGCTTAAAGAAGGGGGGAAACACACTTTGGGGATTGTGCGATAAAGAAAAACACCGACCATCTATGAGGGGGGCGTGAGAGAATCCGTCTCTGAAGATGTGTGGGCAGGGGGGAGTATGGGAAATTGGCCAGGTTTTGTGACATTTAAGAATAAGAAAAAAAGAGGGCCAATACTGTAAAAAAGGAAAACGTTTCTTGAATGAGAGGGAAACTAAGAAAAAAATCCATCAGAACGTATCAGGAAAAAAGAACTTGACGAGAGAAAAGGGACGGCACGGAAGGGGGCTAACCGGGGACTACGGCAGGGTGGGAAAAAAGGCGTGGGCGGTTGAGAAATCAGAAAAGCACTGGGAACTGGCGTAAAAAATTGAACGGCACGAGGGGCTAAACGGATAGAGGGGGAGCGATGGAACTATCCCCTGAGTGAGAGGAGGCCGCGCGTCGCTTCAAGAAGAAACCTTCCGCCACGGAAACAGGGGGATTGTTGACCGGGGGGGGCCGGTGGTACTAGAAAGCGTCAGTTAGGGGACAGGCTTGGCCTGGAGCTGCAAGAAGAAATCCCCAAAGAGGTGTAATCACTTTCATTCTCAAGAAGACGACCAATAACCAAAAAGGGCAACTCCTCAAGACTTTCGTAACGTGTCACAGGAGAAAAAACCCTTCAGAATGCAAAGAATCTTATCCCGCGCTAAGGACGTGAGCCCTTCGAGGGGGATAATCAAAAAAGGGAAATCCGAAGACGACCGAGTCGCCCCAAAAGGGGGGGGGAGGACTACTCGACTACAATAAAACGATGATCCAAAGGCCCGGCATTGGAAAAGAAACTCGCCCGGGAAACCTCCAACTCCACCACTACCGGGAAACTGAGAAGGGGGGACCTTTCTAAGGACGCTGTCCTCGTAAACCCAACACGCCAAGGCATGGACGCGAGAAAAGGGAAATTTCCTCAAAAACAACAACACGGGGGAGATGATTGAAATCCGGGAAAACGCGAGAAAGAGGGAGTTCCGGTGCGGTTCGAGGCCAGATCTGAAACTGCTTTCCATTATCAACCAGGGAGTGTGGCGGAGGGACCGCTCACCGACCCCCCCACCCCCACCACCCCCAACAACCCCACCCCAAACCCACCAGAGGGCTCCGAAGGATGCCAATTCACGAAAAATAATCGTTTTATTGACTGAAGGACGAGGACTAATTTGTGGATCTTTCGAACGGCGCTGAACGCGCATGGAGTGGTGATTAAAGAGCAGACTCCGGCGTAAGAGAGAAAGCAGGAGCGAGGGAAAATTGTGACAAAAAAAAGGGAGTGATTTTAAGGAAAGTTTAGGTGGGGGGGGGATCTTGGGTCAAGAATACATGCGACAAAAGTGGGGATTACAATCGGAGGGTGACTAGTGGAAACTGCACTACTTAAGAAGAGATTTCGTCGGAGAGGGAACACAAAGAAAACCGGTCAAGAACTGTTTCCGTGTCGCCGGGGGGGGGCGAGAGCGATTCTCCAGCGGAACGCGCGAAGGTAGTTTTTTTTCCATGCGCGAGGAGGAGGGAAGGGGACTATGGGGGGGGAGAGACCTAGGGAGGGGGGTTATCGCCACGTTGAGAAGGGGTACTAGGCGACAGCCCCGCCTTGGAGACACGCCTATTTGCCGGAATGGGCGGTATAAAAAAGGGGAAGGGGGAGACACAGGAGGGGGAGAAGACTTTCTTGGAAATGGCGGACGGTGGAGGTCAAGAGTGGGAAGTCCGTATTCCAGGGAATACGTGGGACAGTCTTGGTAGGTAGCATAAGGCTTTCGAATGAACAAAACAAGAAAAACTGGGAAGAACTCGCGAGAAACCACCGCAGCGATGACGGAAAGTTGTAGGGGAGAGCACAACCTGGAATCACGGGAAAAACCCCTTCTTGTCTTAGAGAAAAAGGGGGTCAGTCGTAAAAAAGAGGGGGGGTCCGGAAAGAAGGGAGGGTATTTCATGAGAAAAAAGGAGGAGGAGAAGGAAGGTCTATCCTTTTCGTTAAGGAGGGGGGAGGGACGACGCCTCATACTGCGTCCGGAGTGGGGTCTCGGCCATAACTTACGACGCTGGAGAAAGGGGGAAAGAGACTCAAAAAAAAAAGCGCTGGGAGAAAAAACGCGCCACATGGCAAAACACTTTAAACGGGTTAGAGAGGGATGAACTGTGGTGCGCTGGAGAGAAAACTGCCGTTTAATAACTATAAAGAGGGAAAAGTCCCGACACGAAGGAGAGGGGGGAGAGGTTGGGGGGAGAAAAAAGAGATTGTATAGGGAGGTTTCTTTCCCCGTAAGCGCGAAAAACAACGGTTGGGAGGGAAAGGGCTCGTGCCCGGGGTGCTCTAGAAGTGGTTTAGCGCTCGCCAATGGCAACAAAGAGGAATCACAAAAAAGGGTTATTAAGAAGGGGGGACAATGAGGCATCTCGTTAGGGGGGCCTGTCCTTTTGTTTCTAGTGTGAAAAAAATCGCGGTAGCACGGACGAAGGCACGATGGAAAAGACAGGGACGCTAGGAAAAAACCTCAAGGAAATCTAAAGCGTGGAATGGATCGGACCGGGCGCCGAAAGACGTAACCTAGTCGGAAATCGTAAAAAAAAGGAGAGTCCCAAAAAGATATTAATACCTCGAGAACAGCTCCACCTACCTTAAAACAAAAAAGTCTGAGGAAAAAGGGCTATTTTTGGAGTCCTTGCCGTGATGGTGAAGCTGTGAGAAAAATCGGAAGGGAGATGCAGTTTACAACGCTCCACACCTCGCGGTCTTAGTAATGGACTGCAGCTCAGGGGAGGAGGAAAAGCCATCTGGAGAAAAAAAGGAAAGAAAAAAAACGGCAAGAAAAAGGGAAGAAAATCTTTCAAGCCAAAACCAAAAGTTGTCGAAAAAAGCATGTATGAAGGCGCCGTGTGTGTGGATGGAATATCGTGGGGGAAGTTTTTAAAACATAGGGTTGAAAGATCAAGGCGATATTCACGCAAAAAAAAAGGGAAAACGGCCGTTCAGCTTGTCGACAAAGAGCGCGGCAAAAAGGCCGGGTAAGACTCCCGTTCTGATGGGGGAAGGGGGAAAAAATAAATGGCGGAGTTCCGGTGGCAGAGTCATCAAAGTTGGACGGACGTCAAGAAAATCCCCACTCGCCTCAACTCCCGACAATATGGCAGTCTCTCCGAAAGCCTCGGGAAAAAGGAAGACCGTCCACTAGAAAAAGATAAAAGACACAACCCCCGGAAGGGGAAGGTAATGCTTTTCTAGGGGGAAGGGGGGGGAGTGACTCACATTTCATGGCGGCTTAGGAGAGACTGCAGCGGCGCTTGCACGGTTGTTGGGGGGGGGGGGGGGGGGGGGGGGGGGGGCTTTGCTGGACAGTGGGGGGGGGGTGGAATCCTTCCCTTTCTGAGAGGCTAACTTAATCTAAAGCCAATTGAGTCACGGCCAATACTACGTTATTAGTAAAATGTTTCCTTCGACATTGGGAGAGGGAAAAAGACTACAGAAAAAGATCTCCTGGGAAAAGATGTTTTCACAACTTCCAGATATTTCCGAAGACCACAAAAAACGTAAAGTCAAAATAATCCTTGAGAGGAGGAGAAATGTTGGTTTGTGTCTTAAAGAGGAGGGGAAAAGCCAACTTGTCCTTTCAGGGGGTTGCCAACTAAGGAGGGAGACGTTGGAGGAGAGATGCCTTCGAGAATCCTCCGAAAAAGGATAAATAGGTGCTGGAGCTGGGGACGACGTCTCTCACGATTTTTGAGAAAGAAAAGGAACGACCTTCTGAAAAAAAAGATAGACACCGCCGAATTCAGAAGAAAAAAAGGCTTTGACCGGTAGGGAGCGTGTTCCGAGGAGAGGAGGGGATGCAAAAAATTCTTTTGGGAGGATTGACGAGTTTCCAAAAAGGAAAGAGTCCCGAAAAAAGACCGAATTAGAGGAAATTGGTCGGGGGCTACAGAATAAATGGAGCAGCTCCTTTGCCTCAGCCGTAAAGCGATTGGGAACTAAAAACAAAGGACGGGCAAAACGAAAGGGGGCCAGAACTGACCTTTCTCTAAAAATTGGATGATCTCTCAATTTGGGAAAATGTTGCTAGCTGCTAAACCCAAGATCTAGCGTCAAAACCGGGCACTCGCCCAAAAAAAAGGGGGTATGCGCGGAGGGGAGCTCTATACAAGAGGGAACCTCCTTGGGAGCGGAAAAAAAAAACTACCAAGTCGGGACATAGGTAGGAATGTTTCTCAGGGGGCTATCGTTATGAGAAAAAAAAAAACTGGGAAAAAAGGGGGTCTGAAAAAAAAATTGACTGCCGAGTGGAATTTGGGTGCCATCCGAAAGCCCGCGGCAGCAATTTCTCTGCCATTTTGGAGGGAACACGCGTCTTAAAGGGCATGAAGTTCGGGAATATCCCGGCAAAAAAAAAAAAGGGGGGTGGAGGGTAAGACAAAAAGAAAAACTGAAAAGTACGGAAAAGCAATCGAAAGAATGGGACGTGCGAAAAAGACGATATAACTAATCTTCTAGGCCGGACTACCTACTCCGGGGAAAGTTTACGACTTCCCGCAAGAAAATTGTTTTGGAAAGGGGGGGGTACCGTGTTCGAGAAAGCAAACAAAACCGCAAAAGAGAAGGTGTTCGTGATCGAAGCGCAGTCTTCATTTTTTGAGAACGCTTTGGCGTCCGGGCGAGGGGGGGGGGGCACACCTGCAGAGAAAAGACTGCAAGAAAGGTCCAGCGGAAACTATGCACCCTGGAATCGGAAAAGGACACTACTTGAAATCCCACGAATACCAACGCACTGCCAGCGCTTGAGGGGAGAAGACTTGCTCGCTAAGAGGGGAGAAAAAAAACCGCAAGCTTATCCGGCAACTCGGGAAAAGCGGGTCGTCTAAGGGAAAGGGGAGTTCGCCGTCGAGCTCAAAACGGGCGTAAAAAAAAAAAATCGAGTGCGAGCAGGACTAAAAAGAGGAAAGCACAAGCGATTTCGTCCTCACAAGAACAACTTTACTGGAAGAAGTGCGCGCGTTCCGCAAAGGAAAACCAAAGAAAGGGACAGGGGGGGAAGAAGTGTTAACGAGACGAAGAAAAGCGCAGTGCGCGTAAGGGAAGTGCATCTCCTTGGCCGGGCCGCGCCGATCGAGGGGAAGGGAATCCCCCTGGGGGGGAGGGGTGGAGAAGAGCCAAAGAACCCCAAGACACGAGTCCTTCAAAGCTCCATCGTGAGAGGTTGTTCCACCTGCTCAAAAAGAAAGGAAAGAGACTGCTGAAAGAGAAGTATCGGAACCTGCTGCGCGCACAAGTAAAAGGGGAAAAACGGCATTGCAAACCACGCGTTCGACGATCCTACCCAAATTGGGGCCTCACTCCGTCACAATAGGGAGTGGGAAGTTCCAGGCAAGGAGGGGGAAGGGCTTCCAAAAGAAAAAAAAAGCGCCAGTCCGACCAACGCCACACTCCCCTGGTGAGCTTCTAATTTGCCAGGGCGATCTTGCCAGAGAAAAAAAGGAAACAGGAAAAGGGTACAACCTGA
>Ga0179593_1348384_pt1 | contig 14669 bp, 15 predicted proteins | sample CZODoug2_1_08_16_FD_185931 | JGI IMG/M metagenome (GOLD analysis project Ga0179593, IMG submission 185931) | Vadose zone soil fungal communities from Angelo Coast Range Reserve, California, USA - CZODoug2_1_08_16fungal (PacBio error correction) | ecosystem: Environmental > Terrestrial > Soil >...
CAGAACCACCTCCGAGTAGTCCCAAGATGAGAGTTGGGGCGCAGGGGGTTAACCTTAATATGGTGCTTTTCTAAAGACTTAGAGGGTAAGTCAAAGGGGAGGGCGGAATTTGGAGCAGGGTTGGGGTTTCTGTCTGTCATGAACCGAGGTTGAAGGGCGGTTCGCCCAAATAAAAGGCCTGTCTCCCCTCTATCGCCGAAGGCAACGAAGAGGGGTGTGAGAGTGTGAAGGTGAGTCTAAAGAAAGTTGCCAAAAGGCAGGGCGAAGGACGAGGGGGCAAAAAAGGCGAGGGGTTAAACGGGAGCCTGGGGTGAAGGGGCTAGGCTGTTTCGGGGGAATAATAGGGGGGGTCCCCGGGTGGGGGAATTCCCGGGGTTGTGTTTGGGGGGGTGGGGCTAATTAATGAGAAGTGGTACGGCCCTTTATTTGGGAGGACCACAAAGGGGAATACACACTTAAGAGAAGGGGGTTACTAAAGGGGAAAAAGGCGATATCTGTTGGTCAGGATCATTCGGGGTCCTGACAATCAAAGGTTGGGAAATTAAAACAAAGTGAAGAGAAAAAAACAAGGCCAAAAAAAAGAGGGGACTTGCCTCGATGAAGAGGAAAGAAGGGAAACAAACGTTGGGGGTGGGGACAGTATTCAAATCGTGTTGAGCGGGAAAATGGGACTAAGGAGAAAGGAAAGGGGATAAACCAGAAGGGGGAAAACTTGCGGATCAAAACTCCCCTCTGCATTGGAAAAAAGACCAAAAAAATTCTCCAAGAAAAGACGATCAATCCACTAACGGAGATGAAGGGATAAGGCTGTCTAAAAAAGTTGGCTGGGGGTGAAGGAAAAGGGAAAAAGGAGTTTTGAGGAAGAAGGCACGGGAGCATAAGTGAAGGGCGATCGGGGGGGGGGGGGAAAATGTCGATGAAAAAAGGGCCAGGTATCTGAAAAAGGAAGTCAATAAGAGGCATAGGTGTTGGGGAAAAGGGGCGACATTTGTTGAGGGGAAGAATGAGAAGGGCTCCCTCCACAGAAGAAACAAGAAAGAGGACTTAAAGAAAAAATGCAAAAAAAAAAAAAAAGAACATTGCTGTAGGGAATCGGAACACTTTATTCGTCTGTCGGGAAAAAGTTCAGGGAAAGGAGAAAATCAGGGGAGTAGTGTATTCCATCTAAGCGGGAAGCAGAAGATCAAAACTGGGGAATGTGGAAGAATAGTACGCAAAAAGAGGGGGGGGGAAGGTCAGGAAGAAAAGAAATGCGACCCGTATCCTACGAGTAACAGTAACTTAAATAGAAAAAATATTCCGCGCTTAAAGTGGGGGGGGGGGGGGGGGGGGGGTGGGGGGGAAGGAAAAGGGAATCTGCGTGGGCCCTTTATATTTACGTGCCCTTTGGGGGGGGTTAACATCAAAAAGAAAGGATTGGGTATTCACGTGAGGGGAGAAAATTGTGTAACCTAAAAAAGTAAGGTAAAGGGGGATTCAAAGTAAGGAAGCGTCTAACAAAACTCGCGGGGGGTTCAGAAGTAATCTCGAAAAAAAAAGAATTAGAAAAGGAAAAATGCAAGAAAGAATAAGGGTGAGCGAGGGAGATGAGTGGTTGCTAGCGGGGTGAGGTGGGGGGGCAGTTCATGTACTCGGAAGGGGGTGGAGAAACAGAAGGGATGAGCCCCTAAAAGAGAACGTGTTTTTGATAACTACCGTTGATTGGGACTAGTGCTGCGCGGAGCAGAAAAGGGAAAAAAGCCGAAAAAAAAAGGAGGTAAAAGACGAGGGATAAATTCAGAGGGGGGGGACGAACCTAAACCGGAGGAGCATGAAGGAGGCAAACGGTGAGGGGGGAGGGACGGAATGTTCTAAAAAGAAGGAGAGTTCTAGAAAAAGACCTGGCGAGACCAGTACCTCTCACGGAAAGAAGGTAAAGAAGGGAAAAAGCGAAAGAAGGGAGGGATCATGGGGGGAGTGAAGGATGGAGAGAGATCTGGGTAACAGGGGGGGAGTAGGGAGGGTATTCATGCCAAGGGGTGACCACGGACCTGAGCTTGGTTTTTTTCTAAAAAAGCCATTGCTGAAGAAGAGGCTCGGGGGAGGGAAGGGAAAAGCTCATTAAGAGAAGAATTGTAAGGCAATCAGCGGGGGGGGTTCTTACAAAGTCTACTTTTTGGGGCAGTGAATTTCTACTGGGTCCAAATGCGGGGGGTGGGGGACCCAAAGAAAGGGAATTGTGAAAAAGGGGGAGGGGGCTCAATAATTGAGAAGTTAGGGGGGACTGTGCCTTCTTGGGGGGAGGGAAGGTAGGAGGGAAAGGGGGGGAGACATCGAGATCACAACAACAACGGGGATGAAACGAGAGATATGTGGCTGCTTCCTCCTGCAAACAGGGTCAAAAAAGATGAGGATATCCGAGCGAAATCAAAGGGGAAAGGAAAATTCGCCCCACATGTCTCCACGACTGTTCTTGGGCGGGGGGGTCCGTAGAAAAGAAAAGGGGAAGCGGAAGAAGGAGGAGTCAAAGCAATGAACGACGTGTAAAAGATCGGGTCTAGACGAGCTCGATATTGGAAACCGCGATTGAATCAGAAAAGGGCTTCTTGAAAGATAAGGGAAAAGGGAACTGAGTAAAGTCAAAACAGGGTTGACCTCTGTAATCCCAATAAAGAGGTGACTCCCGAATCAGATCCGATCGCACATACACAAATGCCTTCCCGACTAAAAACGTCGAGGAAAATAAATAAACTAGGAATAGGAAGGGAATGTTCCTACGCAGCGAGTAGGAGGGAAAGCCAAGACGGAGGAAGAAAACCCCAAATCAATCAGGAACACGAGCAAATTAGACAAGTGGGTAGGGGGAAGAGCCCAGACAAGCGAAAAGAGGGAGTCAGAGAGAAGAAAAGGCACCTTTCGCCACAAAAAGCTGGTGGAAAAAAAGGGAGATCCCTCCTCGTAGAAAACAATTTTCCAAATCAATCGGTCAGGCGGTGAACGGAAGGGACGTAGCATGAGACCAAGAAAGAGGGAAACGGGAAGCTGGAAGCAAAAAAAAATCACGCTAAAAGAATCTCCCATCGCTGGCAAAAACGGGCCGAATGGTAAATCATGAGGAGGGAGGGGCCTTCGAGATGAAGTGTCGCAGAAGAAAAAAGGGGGCTCTAAAAGAAAGGTTTGAAAAAATTAAATCGAGTAATTTCGTCCGGGGGAAAACAACTTGGGGAAAAAAGTACCAAAGAGAATTGCTGGGAAACACAACCGGGAACGGAAATGGAAAGTAAACGGGGTAGCCAAGGGGCTTCAAAGGGTCCAAAAAAATAGCCTGAGGGAAAAGAGCGTGTCTTCGTTCAGGGATAACTCCTTCATGGTAAAAAAAATCCGGGGGAGCCTTTCGAGGGATTGGGGTGGCGTGAAAAGATTATCCTTACAGACCGGAAAGGTTTAACAGTTTAAAGGCAAGCCAGAGAAGGGCACGAATGTGAGAGAACAGGAGAGGAGCGCAAAGGTAAACACACGAAGGAAGATCCGCGCTAAACTTTGAGAAAGAAGAACAAAAGGATCTCCCAAAGAGGGGGATTGACCACGGCAAAAAAAGGGCGACAAGCAGGTCTGGGGTTCCCCGTCCTTGAAAAAACCGGACAAAAAAAAGTGAAAATCCAGTCTGAATAATGGAAAAAGGGGGGGGAATAACCGGGGAGGAAGAGGGGAAACCTTGTGAAATAAAAGAGGGAATTGGTCTTCGGAAGGAAGCAAAAAAACACGAAAGCGCGTGAACCGAGAGGGGCACGGCGAAAGAAAAAGGGGGAATGGAGAAAAAGGAAAAAACGCGCCCTCTCAACCCCACACGAGGGACTGCAGGGATCGAAAGGGGGGGATGAGCTAACGGTTCGTTAGAATTTGGTACTTGGGAGTAGATATGAAAGGAGAAACTAAATCAGGAAAAGAGATCGGTTTTCAGAAAAGGAGGCTACACGCGACAAGCAGAAAAAACTGAGGGAACCATCAAGGGGAAACAAATCCCGGGGAACTTAAAGGGAAGGACGAACACCTTCGAGTGCAGCTGTACATTTGGGTCGGGGTTTAACTGTGAAAAAAGGGGGAGGGGGGAAGGCCTCTTGCCAGTCGAACCAAAGAGAAGAAAAAGGGTCTTGAAGGAGAGGCTCGGCATGGAGCACCTTGGGCCCTCTTCAAAAGGGAAAAAGGTAGGAAGGAGAAACCACAACCATTTAAACAAAAGCAAATAAGAGGACGGACCAGACCAGAAATCCAATCGTCCACATCGGCTTTGACAAAAAGGGGAAATCAAAAGAGTTTTGAGGAACGAGAAAAAGAAAAAAGAGAAAAAAGCGAAGGGGGGATACGATAAGACCGGGTCGCCTGCTTGGGGGAAGAAAGCAAACGCTCTGTGGTGAAGTACGCAAAACTGAGAAAAAAAGCCCGCCAATGCAGATCCGCTGCTGGAAAGAAAAATAGGGGAACTAAAACGACAAAAACCATAGCAAAACGACCGCTAAAGGGGAAGTTCGTCCTGGGGGGTGTTCTCTGAAAAAAAGGCGAGGGGCGGAACGGAAGAAAAAAACAACGAGGAAAGGAAGATCAAGGGAAGAAGAGAAAGGACGCAGAGCAAAAAAAGAAAGGGGACTGGAAGGGAAAGGGGGACGGGGGGGGAGTGAAAAGATGGGGGCGCGTTTTATTCGATGTTTGCCGGACGCACCGTTGCCGGAAAGCGGATTTGGACGGATTGGATGGGGCGTTGATAAAAAAAAGGGGATCGTTAAAAGACCACGAAGGGGAAATCTGAGGGCATGGACTCCAAGACGGGTTCAGGATTGACTCATGTGAGGGGTACAGACAACTCGAAGGTCAACCGGGAAAAAAGGTCCAGTACGAGAATATCGGAAGGGGAAAGGAGGATGGGGAGGGCGCCAGAAGGCGGTTAACTTAATGACCGGGTGTGGGTTAGAAAAAGAAGGTGCGGGGGACGAGTTGAAAAGGGCGGAGTGAAGAAAAAGGGCTACATAAAATGAGGAGGACGGAAAGGGTCAACGGCGGCAGAGAGGGGTTGGTCGAAAGTCAGCGGGACTGAAAATGCAAAGGGCAGATCCATCTAAATATCAAAGCACTAAGGAGGTGAGACTTCAAAAAAGGAGTGGGTACAGGGCGGGGGAAAGGAAGGTCGAAGGGAAGCTAGCTGGAAAGGACGCTGTAAAACCGGATCTAATCGCGAATAATATTGGGGGAGGATTTAGAAAAATCGCTACAGAGGAAAAATAAAAAATGAAGGCACCGATCTAATCTCACTTCCTTAGGTTAAGGATCCCTAAAGAAACAGGTTGGATTGTTTCCTTTCACCTTGGATGTTGGGAGGGGGTCAATTATTCTTTGGGAAAGAAAAAAAGAAGTGGAAAAAAGGGGAAGGGTGTTGTTCCGAAAGATGGAAAAGAAATTTAGGGAGAGCATAAAAAAGGCCTTGGACATAAAAGAGGCAACCAGTTTTAAATGTGAGCAGGAGGATTTGAATAAGAACATCTTACGGGGGAAGGAATATGAGGGAAACCACCGAACGTGCAAGTAAAAAAAGGAGCAAAAATCCTTGGGACTAACGAGAGAGGTCGGGAGAATCGAATTGCACTTGAAGAGTACCACGGGAGGAAAAATGGGGAAAAGAAGGAAATTGGACTGTAGGGTATGTCCATGAAGAGGGGAGGGAAGAAAAAATTTCGAAACGCTGCGTATGATCAATGAGAAGAGAGTGTCACATCAGAAACGCCTTCAAGAGGGGGATAATCAGAGTCGGGGAAAAGGGAAGTCAATAACGGGATAGGAGCGAGCAGCATAAGGGAGAGGGTTGCTTACTAAAATGCTACAAAAATGTTTATCGGATTTCATTTGTTAACCTCTTCAAAGATCTGGGGGACACGGGAGGATTCTTAAGTGGGTTCAGAAAAAGTATTGGTCAGCGCCGCAGCAGGGGAAGAAGCCTCGAGGAGGAGGGAGAGTATCTCTAAAGGCAAAATAGAAAGACGAAATGAATGACAGGAGGAGTCCTACAGGTAGGGGGGGGGAAAGAGGGGGGGAGGGGGGGGAAGGAAGAGTTTAAAGAAATGGTAGGGAAGTCAGAGGAGTTGGGACACATCTGGGCTTGGATGCTGCGAATGAAAAAACGCTGTGGGTATACCCTAGGGTGGGGGTTTGGGACTCGAAGACTGCGTGGCAAAAAAAAAGGGGAAACTGGAATGGAGGAGACACAGAAAAAAAAAAAAAAACAAAAAAAAACTCGTAGGATGGGGGGGCGAGCATCCTGCCCTAGGAACGACGGTAAGGGAGGGGGGATAGATCATTAGGAGGGACAAAATTGGAGTTGAAAAAAACTAGAGAGGGGCGGGGGAGACCAATACCAAGGGACTTGATCAGATTTGCTGGGGAAAGAAAATGAAACCCTGGGCCTGGGCGGACTCTGTGGTACGGTGGTGCTGGAAAGTCTGAAGGGACTGGGAGGTGGGGAGAAACGTTCTCAAAGGGGAGGGGTTAGGGGGGAGGGACCAGCGGACGCGGGTAAGGAAAGACCGTGGGCTTTTGTTTTTGGGCGGTAACGCAAAGGCTAGACCGAAGAAAAGCGAAAGACACAGGGGGGGGGAGGCGCAACCTCTTCTTTCGCCTCATACCCTCTTTGTTGGTAATCAAACGGGGAGTCCAATTGGGGGATGAGTTTTCTTGTTTGAAGTTGGATCTTAAGGACGGGGTATCGAGAAACAAATAAGGATCTGTAAGTTCGGCTGGGGGGGGGTAGGGCATCGTGAAAAAAAGGGTACGTCGCCCGCCGTGGTATTCGAAACTGGTGAAGGATGTGGGAAGTAGCCCGGAATGGAACAAAAAAAGGAGGGGGAGATGAGGAGTTCAAGGAGAACATCCACTTGAACCAAAGGACATACAAAGGGGGCGCGGGACTGAAAGGTATCAAAACCTGAAAAAAAAGTTACCCAGCGACGTGTCTGTGCTCACTATCCAGGAAATTCAACCCCGCAATCCGGCACGGGGGGGGGGAAAAAGAAACTTAAGTAAGTCACAAAGAGAGAAACACGATGGCTCCATCTTTATTAAGGGGGAAAGTACGGGGAAGAAAAAAAAGACATTCTTTCCTCAACGTAACGCCCGAACTCCACGGGGCCCGGAAAAAAGGCCATCATAAGTAAAGCCCAGGGGGAAGAAAGGGTCAGAAGAGGAGACCTACAAACTGTCCAGGTTCAAAGTGAGAGGTATGGGCGAACCTCTCTGCGGGAAAACTCCAAACTCTCAAACATGAGAAAAAAAAAAATCTACACAGTTTCCTCTTCCCATGTGTCTGACGAAGAATAAGGATCCAAAGAGGGGGGGGGAATGAAAAGCCTAAGAAAAAACAACTCTGGGCGGGGGAAACAGAGTAATATTCAAAAGCGCAGGTTTCCCAAATACGAAGAGACCACCAGCTGGGGAAAGAGAAGAAACCTACAAGCAAAGAATCAAACATCACACGCAAGTCGGGGCAAACGAAGATCACATCGTTCCCACACGAGGATGCGCGTCGTCAAGGAATGGGCCAAGGAGATTTAAAAACACCGGAAAACGCCGAAGGAGGGGTGGAGAAAGAAAAAAAAAGTTATGAATCCCAAGTACAAGAACGTACGTGCGTCGGGGCAATGACGAATCCTCGTCTCCAAGATCGTTTCCTTGGGGAACAAATTAACTGCCCGAGAGAAAGCAGAAAAACCGACCTGGGTTGGAAAAAGAAGAGGGCCGATCAGGGAGGGAGAGGAAGGACTAGCGTTCGGGATAAACTGGACTTCACAGAGAGAAGGGAAAAAAGAAAAGGAAGGCATTTACCTGCGTATCATTCTCACCAGTGAGGGCAGACCCCGATCCTATTGAAAAGAATTGATGGGCGTGGGAAAGGGGGAGAAAAACGGGGAATAAGAAAGAAATAGCTGGGCCCTTCGAGGATCACAGCCGAAAAGGGAAAGGACATAAAAGAATTTGTACGGCCAGCATCCGGAAAATCCGCCTGCATCGGTCTGTGGGACCTTTTGAAGGGGGAAAGGGAACAGGACGATCCGAGGAAAAAGAAAAGCTCAACGGTTGAAAAAACGGGGGACCGAGTGGAAAGGAAAGGTCTCTCCTCGGAAATGGTTCGTCCTCGACAGCAAAAGCAAAAGGACGCTTCCGGAGGTCACAAAAGATAAAGAACGAAGGGGTGAGGGAAAAGGAAAGAAAGGCGAACCGCGAAAAAAGAAGGACGCGGCTGGAGAAAGAGGCGGGGGGGTGGCAGCAAAAATGGAAAAACTTGGGGTCAATCAGGGTCGATGTTTAAGAAGACACCATCTGACGGCTCCGGGGGGGAGGGGAAAAGGGGAAGGGAAAAAAAAAAAAAAACGCGATCGAGCACAAGAAGCGGAAACAGACCCTGTACAAAGAAAGGGTGCGTAATTAACTCGGGCAATCTTTACGATTGGGCAGGTTTCGGCAGAGGCCTTTGTGGACCGAGGAAGAGAAAAACAGGAAGACTCTCAGGGAAGAAAGGATTCTCACGGCGACTGAGGAGAAAAGCACCTGGGATGGAAGACGGGGGGGGAGGAAAAAATGGCCACAAAAGGGAAGGGGTCAACTTTCCAAAGAAACCAAAGGGAAGGACAATCCACCCTCCCGTCGTCCAAAAGAATCTTCCGAGGAAAAAGAAGGCTGTGCCAAGGAGGTATCCTTCCTAGTTTCCCAAACTAAATCCTCAAGCGGCCCCCTAAAAAAAAGAGCAGGAAGAAAAGAAGTCGAAACCGGTCGTTGTTGGACGTAAACCCTTACTCGTTTCACAAAAAAAATCAAAAAAAAGGAAAGAAAAAGAAGAACCAGAAAAGAGGAAGTCGCAGACGGCTGAGTGAAGAAAACATAGGGGAAGTTGTAAAGCAAAAGACCGACCCCCTCGCCTCCGCAAAGTACGAAAAAAGCATTTTGTGAGAGAAAAAAGAAAGGAGGAGGGCTGAGGAGGGAAAAGCGACTCCAACAACACGGAGGGATAAAAGAGAAGAAAGAAACATCGAGGGAGAAGGACAAAAAAAAAAACTAAAAAAACGTTCAGTAACCTTATCATTTGCACAGAGGGGGAGGGGGCTGTAAGGGGGATTAGAAAAAGAGGGGAGGACAGGAGCTCGGAGGAGGGGTTATCAGTTTGGGGGAATGGCGTGGCATTAAAAAAGGATCTTTTGATAGGGGAGTGAAATAAGAAAACGTCGTCATTCGGCAGAGGGGAGTAAAACCCTAGGAGGGGGGAAAGGGGTTAAGCGGTGAGGAGTAAAACAGAGAGGGGGGGGGGCAAAAGGGAATGAGACTACGTATTGCAAAGGAAAGGCCCATTAAGTTTTACCCAGTAGTTTCTGCAAAAGTGGGGGAAGGGAATAAGGGGGGGGTGTGGGGGGGGAGCCCTTAATTGGCTGAAAAATATGAACGAGGGGGCAGCAAAAAAAGGGGTGCTGAAAGGAGAATAGGTGGATGGTATGCAATAAAGGTTGGAAAAAGCCTCTAGGGAAGGGCCTGAAGAGAGGTTCAAACTCCTCCTAAGAAAGGGCGTCAGAAGAATCGAATGGGACGGAAGGAAAAAAGGGGGGAGGTAAAGAGGGGGAAAAGGGTTGCAAGGGCAAGGAGGGGGGGGAGAGGACGGGGGAGAAAGAATCCGGCGGAAACCAATTAAAATTGAGCGGCAAAGAGCGAAAAATACCCGCAGGGGGGAAAAAAAAATTAAGCAAAACCACATGACCCAAATCTGTTCCGGAGATCCGAAGAAAAGGATTGGGGGGGTTTTTTCTCGCGCCTTGGGAGTTTAGTTTCGGGGGAATGTTTCGGAAAGGAAAAAAATCCGAAGGAGGAATTCGGTGGTTTGTGCTGGAAGGACAAGATGGGGAAGTATCTTAAAGGATTAAAGAGGCAAAGGGGTTCAAGGGCAAAAGTGTGGGTAAGGGGACGAAAAAGGAGAAACAGGTGCAACAGGAAAAAGGACTTAAAACGCAAAAATGCATTCTGATAATCTTGACTTCTTATGGCCTATTTAAAATTGAAAAGGGTAACTGACTAGCGGTGAAGGGGGGGAAAGGGGAGAAGGAAAAAATGAGGAAAAAAAAAGAGAAGGGAAGTATTCCTCGGAGTACCCTGGAGGGGCTAAGGGGAAAAGGGAGACTGCGGCGATTATGAAGGGATCACTTGTACACTAGTAAAACGCTAACTACAGGGGGGGATAAAAGAGAAAGTAATTCGATAAAAAAGAGAGCTGCGATGGCTGAAGAAAAGGTAGGCGAAGAGGGGAAGGAAAAAAACGTGAAGTTCCCGTTTGTGGGGAAGCGGCTATGTTTGGTCAACTGTCAAAGATTACGGAAAGGAGGGGGAAGCCAAATCAGAAGGGCCAAGGGGAGAAAGGGGGGGGGGGGACGGCCTCGCGGAGGAGGTTTGAATGGAATGGGACACCTCTAGAAAAAATTATGAGGAAAGAAGGAACCTAGGGGGGGAGATGGGAGAGGCAGGGGGGGCAAAAGCAAACGTGAATGAAGGCAGATACGGGGAAAAAAAGATGGAGAATGGATGTTCTCATCACGCAACTGAAAAGAAACTCTCCTTTTTAAATACTCAACAATTGTGCGAGAGGAAGAGGAAGCGAAAAAAAAAAGGGGGGTGGAATCAAAAGGCTTGGGAAACTACGAGGATGAAGGGGAGGACTTGCGCAACCGAGGGATCGGCAAACGGGGGCTGGGGAGGGAGGAGGGACATGTAGTCGCATAGGAAAGGGTTTTTCATCAGCCGCGTCTTTAAAAATAATCACACAGTTGAGAGAGAGGAAGGGAACCTGAAGGCGATCCGGAGAAGGGATGTCAGTAAGAGGGGGTAGTAAGAGGAGATTGCAGCTGGGGGGATGTAGGTGTTCAGATTACAAGAGCGACAGCGGGGGAAAGTCAAGCCCGGGAAGGTTTTTCAAACTCCAAGAGAACTGGATTCCATCTGCTTGCGCAGCATCCAAAGTTAAGTCTGAACGGGGGGGGGAAGGGGAGGGAACTTTAGGAAGATTTGAAGATTGGAGAATTGAGCGGGAACCCATTCTAGAGAACACAAAACCTGCGGGGGGAGGAGGGGATGGGGAAGAAGCGTGAAGAAAGTCGCGGTGGGGCGAAAAGGTTGCAGGGAAAAGGAAGAGAAGAAACAAAACAACGAGGGGGAAGGAGAAAAGAGTACCTTCAGGACATCTCCAGAAAGGGATTCGGCAGAGGCCATCCAGGAGCGACTTCCCTTGGGCAAAAAGGGAGAAAAAGAAGTCAGCGAAGTGGGCGGGGGAGGGAAGGGAGATACGAAACGGGGAGATCAAGTCGAAATTTCCAACTCCGAAAAAAGTGGGGAAGGAAAAAAAGCCGTGAGAGGAAAACTCTTCTGATGAGAAACCGAAGGGAAGACAAGAGGTTCCGGTACGTCCGCGCGCCCACAAACATCTTTGAAAAAAGGAAAAGAAAGAGGGAACGAAAAGGAGAAAAGAGCAGGGGCCTCGGAAAGACAAGAAAAACGACATGAAGAAAAAGAGGGGGAAATGGTTTCAGGAAGGAGACACTCTGTCGCAACATAAATCACGCCGCAACTGAAACTCAAAAAACACGAAAAAAAAAAAGGAAGCCCGTTTGCAGAGGAGGAAACAGTATTACGGGCGATGGAGAAGGCAAAAGCAGAAGGGGAAAGAAACGAGGGCATCAGCCTTCCGGCGGCCACAACTGGCACTCGTAAGAGGGAAGGAATTATTAAAGAAACGGTCCGACAACCAAGAGAGGGAATTGGGGCAGGGTGGCGAAGATGCGCCCACAAAGAGGCCAAAGAAAGAGGGAAAAGGACAAATCAAATCTCCAAACATCTGCATCCCACAAAACCGTACTGAAACAGGTGAAGAGGTTGAGAAAGGTATCAGGTGAAGGAAGAGTTCACCACCCGCGCCCCGCGGAGCAAAAGCTGCGAATTGGGTAAAGAGCCGTACGGGGAGGGGGGGAAAAAACTTTGGGGACAGACCCAGCAGGGGGGGAGCAAAAGAAGTTGCCTTGCTTTTCCCACAAAAAGGGGGGACTACCTATCCGAAAACACATGTCGGCAGGAAAGGAGGGTGGGCAAGGAACCAACGAGCCGACTGCGGCTAAAGGAAGGACGGAGGAAAGGGGGGAAACGGTATCCTGGTACGAAGGACTTGGAAGCTAGGGGAGGGTGGGAAAGGAGAGGAAAATCAGTCCTGAGGAAACAGTGAGGGGGGCGCCCCTCAACTATCCTAATTGGGAAGACAAAAAATTCGATAGGGGTCAGGGGGGGGGGGGGGGGGGGGGGGGGGGGGGGGGGGGGGGGGGGGGGGGGGGGGGGGGGGGGGGGGGGGGGGTGTGGGGGGGGGGGGGGGGGGGTGGGGGGGGGTTTTATCAACTGGGGGACGACTAAGAGGAGAAAAAAGAGGGCCTTCTAGAAGACTCTCAGAACTCGGTCCTGTCCCATTACTCCACCAACAAGACGGAGGGGTTTTCAGGAATGGTCTGAATGCCAAGGGGAAACCCAGTAAAGCCTGAGGACAAGAAGCCCGAAAATGTGACTGGATGCGAGGGTTCGAATGGCTCCAAAATAAAAAGCTCCGAAAAAAAAACGGACAGGAGAGGAAAGTATGCACCTGAGGACCAAGAGGGGATGGGAAAAAAGGGGCACTCAAACTCAAAAAACCAAAAAAAAGGGAGGAGGGAAACCTCCAGTCAGAAGGGGGAGACTACGTGTCGTGGACTTGGGGGGTCAGGGTTACAATGCAAGGTTGAGACTATTTTGGCCTGATGCCTCAAAAAGAAAGATTGTTACGAACTCTCAGCGAAACCAAGGCCTTCTAAAAGAAAACAAGAAACCCGAATGAAAAAAACCCGTACCCACTCCAAAAAGGGGGGGACTGAGGGGAAGAAAACTAGGATGCCCTTAGTGAGGATGGACGATTTTTGTCTGTTCGAGATGCCCAAGGTTTGGTGACAGCAAGCCTGACTTCGAAAAAAAAACTGGGGATCTAAAAGAAGAAGACGCGCCCAGGGGGGTAAGGCAGCCGACGGCAGAAGGAAAACCCAGGTAAGGGGGAAGGATAAAAACAAAAGGTCCCCAATTTCACCCGCCAGGATAGCCCCCGAACACTGATAGAACGATGACGAAAGCAAAAAAAAGGGGAGGAAAAGGGGTAAGTAGAAACTCACTCGAAAAAGAAAAGAAAAGGGGGGGGAAAGGGAGGGAACCTGCTAACAACACCAAGATCAAAACCTCGTTTGGAAACCAATAAAAAAAGCCGCCCGCGAGAGAAAAGGAGAAAAAACAAAAATCGGGAGGGGAAGAAAACACCCCTCGCACAATCCGCGACCGGTCCGGAAGAAGGGGGTGAGAACGAAGGGTCTCTTAGGCCGGAACGGTATCTCTCAAGAAAAAAAATGAAGACAAGGAAAAGGAAAAAAAATCCTCAGAGAGGGCGAAAAAAAAAACCTCCGCAGGACCGGGAGCGGGGAAAGGGGGAGGGGAGGCAGTGGCGATTTGCTGCATTCTAGGGCACTTACTAGGCCGTGACCGTTAGGGGGAGTAAAGTAAAAAAGAGGGGGGAAGAATCGTTTTCGGAAAAAAAGTGCCGGAAAAAGGGAAAGGATTGAGGGACGACTCAAATTTTTTTCGAGGGACTGGAGTTAGAAGTACTCAAAACTAGAAGGGGGTGGCCCAGAAACGATGGAAAAAAAGGGGGGGGCGAAAGAGAAAAAAGGGGGGACTGGAAAACGATCCGGAGGGGGGAAGTGGCCCTGAAAAATGGGGTGGTTTATAGGACCCAGGACGCGGGACGGGGGACACATAAAAAAAAAAGTTGCTAATGCACCGATTGGAGGGATCAGGGAAAAAAAAAAAGGTTAAAAGTAAGAAGCTGAAAAGAATTGAACTTCCTCTCTCTAAAGAAAAAAAGAAGAAGCACTCGAAGGGTCGGTTCTAGCAAAGGGGGATTTGGAATGGAGGAAAGCAGCGTGAGCGTGGGAGCAGCGGGGAAAAAAAACCGAGAAAAGACGGCGAACTCCTTAGGTGGGTCATGGTCGAGAGCTAAACCGGCTGACCGAAAAGACCATAAACCAAAAAACAAGAGGAAGGAAAAGAGTAAAAGTTAAGAAAAGACAAATTCTGTTGTTGGAACGCCAAGACGTGGATGGTGCTTCCATTTACGCGGCACGGGGATGGAAGAGGCCGAGGGAACCGTCTAGGGACAAGGAAAAGGGGAAGTGAAGAAAAGGTCACCAGGTTGGTCACCAGTTGCGCAGAGAGTTGGGGAAAATGAGAGAGTCCAACCGTGAAGGAATGAAAACGCTTCAGACGCTTCTGGTAAAAAAAGAGACGGGGAGATTGAGGAAGAATGAGCAAGCTGAGAGCGGAGGTCGGGTTCGGGAAAAGGGAAAAAAGAGAGAAGGGTACTGTAATCATCGGACACATAGTTGCTCGTGGAAAGGGAGGGGGGAGGAATGGAAACTGAGGAAAGCGCATTAGGAAGGGAAAAGGAAAGAAACAAAACGCCTTAAAGGCTTAAAAAATTTGAAGACCATTCCCTACCTAACGAACTGACTCGGGAGAGCAGATCTTAAAAGATGGCGGAAAGAAGCAGAAGGTCCGTTTTAAAAATC
>Ga0179593_1368184_pt1 | contig 14669 bp, 20 predicted proteins | sample CZODoug2_1_08_16_FD_185931 | JGI IMG/M metagenome (GOLD analysis project Ga0179593, IMG submission 185931) | Vadose zone soil fungal communities from Angelo Coast Range Reserve, California, USA - CZODoug2_1_08_16fungal (PacBio error correction) | ecosystem: Environmental > Terrestrial > Soil >...
TAGGAGAAGGGGGGGGACCGACGTGAACGCCGATACAAAACCCGCGTCAACCTAAAAGTACCTGCAGTATGGGGGAAGCAAGTGCCTTAGAAACCCCAGGTCAACCAAAGAGGGGGTCGCGGACTAAAGGTAGCCGTAGGGGGTTCTGTTGGTTTTTGAAATCGCGGGGGGCAAGGGGGAGGCTACGTTAAGGTCTGGTGTGATGGCCGGCGCGCCCCGCCGGGAGCTTCCAAATCGGGGGTGCCAAGAGGAAAGACACAGGAAGGGTAAAAGCCTGCCACAAATAGACCAAAAGTTGTGGGGACTGGGAATGCATCCTCACAACAGTTCACATGTACACCGTCCTGGGGAGAAGAGTCCATAAAAGGTTGTGGATTGGTGGTTTTGCGCATGTGTATGGTATACCGGTCAGAAGACCGCAGGAGGGGGGGAGGAGGTCGGGAGGATTCGAGGTTGAAGTGGCCATGGATCGGCAGGTCGGTGGTGCAAAAAGCGATTGGAGGTTGAACCGGCGCCCCTGATCATGGCCTTGGAGCCGAACCGAAAATCCCGCTACGGGGGGTCACGGGAAGTCGCCCACATCGAACGACGGGGGAAAGTGGGAGTCAGGCCACACGAAAGGAATGGGAAACGGACCAAGGTGATTGCTAATGGTGGAGACGTCACGTTGCAGGGGACGGAAGGAAAAAAAAAGCTAGGGTATCGGTCGACCCGAGGGAGAAAAAAATCGTGAGGGACATCCTAACGCAAGACTGCCTGGCGGGTTTCACAAGAAAAGACAAAAACGTACTAAGTGGGCATCGGTCAAAGGGAGAAGGGACGACAGAAATGGGTGGGGGGCTTTGGACGGCCGGCTCGCGTATGTGTTTCGAAAAGGGGGACCAATTAAGAGGGGTCAGAGAAGGGATACTGGAGCACTCGTGAGAGACGGGGGTGGGCAAGTATCACAAGAGATAGGGAAACCTGTGAGGTGAGGTGGGGGGGGTTGGGGGGGGAAAAAAAAAAACCTGGGGGGGGTGGCGCCAAAAACCAGACAACCCAGGGGGTGAGAAACCCGGCGTCAAGATTTTGCCAAGGCTGGGCAGGCGGAAATGGGCCAAAAAAAAAAAAGTTGGAAGGGCAGCCGGCTGAAAAGGGACTAACGCCCTGCAGCAAAGATCCATCGTGAAAAGTGGGTTTCGGGTCACACGTGCGGGGGTTACGACCGGGGGGAAGAAAAAGCCTTGTCATCGGATTAGGGGAAAAATGCCAGAACACAGGACAGGGGACCGGAAAACCCCCTCGTGCCAAAACCCACCGTGGAAGGGTTGGGGGTGTGCAGGTGCGCCAACCAAAAAGAAGTGGTCCCACACGAGGGGAAAAAGGGCACGCAACCGTGTGTTGACTGGGGGTTGTGTTGGGGTTCTTCGTGGGAACGTTTAACCCAACAAAAATGACTGGGCAGACATCGGTTGTGTGGGGGAAAAAATAATACTCTTCCAGGTGCCACGAGGGGCGGTTAACAGGAGAGACTTGGGAAACAGAAGTAAAAGTTCGAAAATCATGGAATCAGGAAAAAGGAAAACTTTAAAAAAGCAAAGGCAGGATGTGGGGGACTGCAGTGGGGCTACAAGCTGGCGCAATTTTAGCGGACAAAACGGGATGAGGTTGGGGGGGGTGAAACACCGTCGGTGCAAAAAAAAAAGAGGAAAAAAAAAAGGGGATAAGTCCAGGGGGAAAAAAAGGCAAAGAAGGTTTGAGGGGGGTAGTGAGGTTGTTCTTCAGTGGCAGAGGAATGAGAAAAAAACTCTCAAAGGGAAAAAAGGAAAGGCGGAAACCCGCGAGACTTCAAACTGTCTGCGGGAAGAAGGGGAGTGAAAATATTTCAAAGGTACCGGCGGCACCGAATTGATGGTGGGGGGGGGGGGACATCAGGTAGCCGTCGTAATCTGTGAAGGGTATGCGAAGACCTTGAGCTTGTGGGGAAAAACCTCAAAAAACCGCGCCCAAAAAAAAACAAGCCGCCTGCAAAAGGCCGGACAGCACCACCTGAAGGAGGGAGGTAACTTGGGTCACCGGCCAGGCCCCGCCACAAAATCGCCGCGGTTCGATGGTGGGGGGGGAAGCGGGTCTGTGTTATGAAGTTTGGGGTCGGCCTCACGTCACCGAATTAATCGCCGTGATGAAAATCTAGGGAAAAAAAATGGTCACGCGGGAAGCGGCAACCGTAGGATCTTAGAAACGCCCCTGGAAAAAGGACAAGGGGGGGGGGACTAGGATCTTAGAGCAGAATCGGCCGTCGAAGAGGTGGGTGGGGTAAAACAGCCGGGAAGAATCGGATGGGTATCACCAGGACCGAGGGGGAAGGGTTGCTTGAATATGAGGACCGGGGGGGAAAAGAGCCTGCCGCGTTCCGGGGGTAAGAAAAAGAGCAATGGGGGTCTGTATGTGGAACCATCACCATGGGGGGATTTGTTTTGAAGGCAGTGAGGGAAGACGCATCGGTTGGTGAAGAAATCATGCGCCTGCCAATACGGGGGACAGAAAGGCAAGGGGGGGTCGTTGCCGGTCCGACTTCCACCTTAGAATACAGAAAAAAGCTGGGGGGAGGGGGGCCTTGATATTCAGGGACTAAAGAAACAAGTGCCTGGAAAAATCAACTCAGGGGAGGAGGGGATCGGGGAAAGGCAGGAAAACCCTTGGAACCGGGGGGGGGGGGGGGGGGACACCGGGAAAGAGGGCGCCAAGTGCTACAAAAGGGTTCCACGAAAAGGAAGAAAAAAAAAATAGGGTTTTGTCGTAAATCGGAACCAAAAACGTCGCAACCGATTGGACATTGGGACGGGAACAGAGGGGGCAAAACAAGACGGGCTCCGCCAGAAAAAAAATCTGAAGAAAGGAATGACAGAAAATGCGGGGGGAAAAAGAGGGAATTGTCCTCCACGTGAGCCAGGGGTCCTGGAAAAACAGGGCGGAAAACGCGCTCCGACACCCCTCCCCAAAGAAGACTTATGGAACAGGGTGAAGTCCTACCTCACAGTATCACAGCAACCCCGACAAGAACGGTGGAATAAACTTGGGAGAGAAATGCAAGCACGGGAACCCAAAAAGTGAGGGGCCGAAGGAGTACAGGCAGCAACTGTCGCCCAGCCCGCCCGTGAAAAATTTAGGGGAGCAGTAAATGAAAAAAAAAAAAAGAGCATCTAAAAAACGAGCCGACTTTGGGGGAAACCCTTTGTAAAAAAGGAAAAAAAAAAAGGCGACAAACAAATGAAGGGTATATAAAGAAAATGGCGGTTACAAATAATAGGGGACCAGGAACGGTCTGTCAGAAAAGAGCGCTGAAGGGGAAGGAAAAACGAGGTATCAGGAAAAAGAAAAGAAACAACTATCGAGAGTATGGAGAGATAACCCAGGGAAGAGCTGGCCCACGTACCTTCTCTATAACACGACGCATCAGGAGAAAAATCTATTCAAGGTCCCGCAAAAAGACCCAAGCCTTCCAGACCCGGCTGGGAACAGAAAAGGCAAACAAGCTAACATCGTCCAGGAGATGCCTTGTCAAAAAAAACCAAGTGAAGACAAGGCGCGGTGAGAAAAAAAGCATAAGTCCCGAAACCCCCTGGAAAAGGGAAGGACCAACTCCCCGGCTTAAGTGGACCTCCTCAAGGGTGAGGAAAAGCAAATTCAAGGCGGGTGGATGTTAATGGTTGCGGGAATTCCACAAAGAATCTGGCGGACGGGGAGACTTGCCGCCAACGCCCGTCATGAAAAGACCGGATCAAAGGGAAATACATACCAAGGCTCTCCGAAGCAGGGGTTTGCACCGGGTTGATCGACTCGACCTCAGGAAAAAAGTGACGGCGGGTAGGGGAACCATGACGGGGGGGCAGAGAAAATGGGGGAGGGGCTGGAAACAAAATAGAACAGGGAAGGGGAGCCCGCCAGTAGTGGAAAGGAAAGCAAGGGCCAGCCGTCCTAAGTCCAAGAAGCCGAGGCCAACGGGGGAAGCGAAAAAAAAAAAACTTAAAAGACCCGAATAGAAAAACATCAAAAAAAAAAGCAACGAGCAAGGATTCAGGGGGTGGTTCCGTCTACCCCAAAACGATCCCGAAAAGGGGAAGCCCCTGGGCCGCCCCCCTTAACCAAGGCACCATAACGTTGAAGAACGTCAGAATTACCCGGGGATATCATAAACATAACGCAAACACAACAGGTGGGGAGACGCACATCCAACGATGGAAAGCCGGAAAATAGGTTCCCACTTAACGGCGACTGCCAAAAACTTACAAGAGTGTCAAGAAAAATCGCGGGCTTACGGGCGGCCCGCAGAGTCGACAAAAAAAAACTCGACGCACAAAACGACAGGACGGAGAGGGAAACGGCGTTCTTCAAAAATGGGGGGGCCCGCCGGAAAGACTCACGCACGTCTGGACCGAGGGACACGGGGAAAATAAAAAAAAAGTAAAACAAACTGGTGTTAAACACCAAAATCCTTCCAGAAACCCACAATTCATGGACAAGGGCACCAAAACCTCAAGAACCTGGCAGAAGTGAACCGGCCTGTGGACAGGGGGTCAAAAGGTCACTGGGAAAAAAAGCCGGAAGGAAGGGTGGCTTCCGGCCAGGGGGAGCGAGGGCTTTGCAGCGGAAAGGGAAAACAAAAAAAAGCAAAATCAAAAGTAGAAACCCAACTGAAAGGCCCGACCGAACGCCGCGACCGGCGGGAAATGGGAGTTCACACACAGAAGGTAATGGGCGACGGACTGTGAGGTGGTAAAGCCGCACGTCCAGGAGGGAGCCAGACAACAAAAAAAGGGCAACCGCCAGGCATTTTGGGGCCCTTGACGAGGGCTAAGTTCGACCAGCGAGACGAATTACAAAACCTGAAAACAGGGGTGGGGTTGAAGGAGAATATATCCGTTTTAAAAGAGGGTGAACCGACGGTTGTACAAAAAAAAAAATACCGGGGCTATAAATCCAGGACAGCTTGGGAGCACTGCAGGAAAACGCCTTCCCGTTTGGATCGGGGGAAGGCAGGGAGGCATGAAGGGGGGATCTCATCTTCCAGCCAAAAAGCCGATCCGGTACCACAAACCGAGGGCCAAAACAGGGGCACCAGTTCAAAAAAAAAAAAAAAATAACGAGGGTCGCAACAAAGTTTTCCCACGCCTCAAAGCAAGAAACGTCACGGCCCAATGAAACCGGGCGAAAAAGAACAGGGAAACTCAAAGAAAATAGAACTCACAACAAAACCGACCCGTGGGAAAAATCGGTGTCGTTAAACCAAAGCAACCAGGGCGGGCGAATACCTAAGAGGAAATAAGTCATCCAAACCAATCCCACCCCACACGACCAAACGGGAACTGGTAACTGGAAGGCGGGGGGGGGGACCAGGCAAGCCGATTGCACTAAAAAAAAAAAACAAGTGGGAAACCAAGTCAGAAAAAAGAAATCGTTGAAATCAGAATCAAAGGACAAAAATGTGGGTTGGTGTGGCGAAAAATTCACAAAACAAGGTTTCACAAAAAAAAAACACACAAAGAAAAAAACCGTAAGAATTACAATCTCAAGATCCTATGGGGGTTTGTGGGGTGAACTTGAAGCAAGCACCAAAGTAAGACCGTCCTAAGAATGAATTAACTCTCCGCCCCTAGATCAACCACGGTCGCATGCACACCTTGGGAGGGGGGGGTCTAAAGGAGGATATCCTCCCGAATGTGAAATACCAACCGATGATGATACCCGTCATTAACTCACTCCCCTTGAGGGAAAAACGGTTCGGTACAAAACACAACACGCATTAAGGGCGGGCCTTCTTAACGGAAAATGTAGGAAAACCGAGTATGGTTTCTCAACCGTGCTAGCGTAACGAGTTACCATCCGTTGTCCCGTAAAAGCTCACAACGGGGGGGGGGTTTGGGGAGGTGCTCGTGCCCAAGGAGCCGGGGTTCTGGGTTTGGGGGGGGGGGGGTGGACCTGAGCGGTAGGGGGGCCGTGGTAGGGAGTCAAATGGGAAGTGGAGGGGGGAGAGCGGACGCGGGGATGGGGGGGTGGGGGGGGTGGGGTGTGGTTCAGGGAGGGAAGGGCAAAGGTATTCCGGGACAAAAAAACAAAACAAAAGTACGGGGTGGGGGGGGGCACGCCACTACAAAACCAGCAGGGACGAAGGGACAGGCTGAGGAAAAAGGCAAGACAAAGGGGGGGGGGAGGGAGGACGGGGCGCTAAAAAGCGGGGGCGGGGTCCCGGAACCAAACCTAGGCGTGCGGGAAGGTGCAACGACGGCAGAAAAAAGGGAAATAAAGCTAAGAAAGGAGCACCGAACCCTATTTCATTTTGGTTAGCCTATCAGAGGCGGAAGACAACACACAAAGGGGGGTGGGGGACCGGACAGGGGGGAGAGGGCCCCGGGCCAACAGACGAAAAAAAGGGGGGGCAAGAAGAGGGGAAAGGGGGGGGAAAGGGGTGGCGTGAAAAGCAGCTGGGAAACCGCGACAAGCCTTCTCATGGTGCTGGGGTCTATCGCCCAAGAGAAGTGGGGACTAACGGTTGGCCACCAATCGGGGATATAGGGGTATTGGAATAGAGAAATGGCGGGAGGGATTTGTGAGACGGGAAGTCGTAAGAAGAAAAGGGCGCTAGAACAAAAACTGAACTCGCCGGGGACAAGGCCGGAAAAAAAGCTGTTTCAGAACACAGCGTTTCCTGGAAAAAAGTAGGAAAAAGGGAAAAAAAATTCACTAAGGGTTCAAACAGCCCGAACACCGGCTGAAAGAAAAAAGAAGCAAGAACACAATTAAAACTGGAAATGAAATGGAAGCCGGAAAGACAGCAAAAGGCAAGCAGGTCGGCTCGGTGGGGGGGTCGCACCGTGCCCTGGGGAGGCATCTTAGAATAAAACAAACAACGCGGGAGGGGGGGTAAAGACAAAAAAACGGCTACGCGCACTCGCAAACTAGAAGGGAGAAAGGGTACTGTCAATACACCAGTTTCGATTGGGGACGAGCGCCGCGGGCCGGGGGTGCGAGGGGGAACTCAACGACGTTACGTGGGGTGTAGCAACAAATACCAGGGTGCCAAACCTAGGGGTGTGCCGGCAAAAGAGCTCAACCAGGTCAAAGTACGCAACCACACCGCAACTTCGGAGAAATTTTGTTTCGGGGTTTCGCGGATGTTAAAAGACTCAGGGAAAAAGGGAACGTCAAAAGTAAAACAAAAAAAAGGGTGGTGAAGGGACCATGAAGGTAACGGGAAAGGGGGGTGGACCGGAAACTCACCCCGCACTTCAACTGAGGGGTAAGGACCACAAAAAAGGGGAACAATAGTTGCCGCAAGTGGTAAGGAAGGCAAAGGTGCCAAAGGCGAAAGGGTCATTGCCGGTCGAGAACCGCAAATGGTTCCGGGACCTGGGCGTGTAGAAGCGGTGGGGCAGCAGGAAAAGGGGGGACAGACGGGACAAAAAGACCCGAAGAAAACGGAAAATTCCAAAGGGGGGGGGAAAGAATACTACGTTTCCCATGAAAACGCGGTGAAAGGGAAGGCGCTCCGAGGGGAAGGGGTGAAGGAAGCAAGGTGACCGTAAGGCCGACGGAAATGAAGCGGAAAGCACCGGGTTGTGCAAAAGCCCCACACAAGAAACAAACGGAAATGGACCTGGGATTCCCAGTGGGGGTGGTGGGGGTGGTAAACCCAGCAACGGGGGGGGGTCCACCAACAAATGGGTGAAAGGACAGGAGGTACGGAAGCCGTGATGACCCCCTGCACAACAAGGGGTAAGCATAGTGGATTGGAGGAGCACCGCAAGGAAGAAAGCGTTGGAAGCGTTTGCGTGGATGGTGACGAACTTAAGTTGGAGGGGAAGGAGGGGGGGAAAATTGGCCCCTTTACAGGGAACAAATAAAAACTCGAGAAAAACAACAGGGCCGGTGGTGGGTTGTCAACTGTCGCCCCAAATCGGGGTTGACAAGCGTACGGGAATTGTACTTGTTGGGTTGGCCGGGGCTGACAACTGGCATCGTGGGTTCCAGGAAAATCAGGGGCCGGGCCTCGGTTTTTGCGTAAAACAAAATCGACAGGTGGCCGAAAAAGAAGGGCCCATAATCACCCCTTGAGAAAGCTACGCACGATTTCTGGATGGACAAATGGTATAAAAAAAAAGGGGTTAGTTCTTTGGGCGTGAGGGGGCCAAAAAAAACTCCTAAAAATGTCAAATTGGGGTGGTAGTCGTGTACTGGGCGCGAAAGGCAAAAGTCCTGGGGAAAGGGGGGGGGGCAGCGGCCGTCACTTAAAAAAAAGGCGCGGATGAAAATTTCCAAGGACAGGAAGCGCAAAAAGGGCTTGTGGAACCAGAAAAAAGAAGTCGTATCTGGATAGGCCCCACGCCGGACCGGGGAGGTGGGCTGGGGGGTTGCCCCACCGCAAAATAGGCGCCCAGGAACGCCCCTGCATGCGGGGCAGGTAACTTGGTCACCCTTAAGCGCTCAGCGATGGGGGTGGGTGGGGAAGATCGTTCGTGGATTAGATTGGGCGCCGCTTCCCAAGGGAAAATCAAACCTCCGGAAGTTTGGAATTGGGTCCGTGAAACAAGCGGCAAAGCGGACGTGGAAGGAACCAAACGCGGCGCACTTACACGGGGGGCGACTAAACGCTCGGGGTAGGGGGGGACGGGAGGGGGGGTTGACTATGCACACGGAAGACGTAGAGGTTCGTAGATCCGGCATTCAGCGCCCGGAGTGAAGACGGCGGGAAATAATGTGGGAGCATACAGGTTCGGCGGTGAGGGAAATTGGTCCCACGGGGCATAGAGATCAAAAAAACAAAAGAAAGCAAGGGCGCCAGAACGGGCCCAGGATGGGGGGGGGCCAAGGCACGGCAACTGGGAAAAAAATCGACGGCTGGCTTCAATGGTTTGATTTCATGGCAGCCGGGGCCACGGCTGGGACGGACCCCCCGGATGGGGTTCGGGGGACTGGTCCTGAACCCCTTGGGAAGACCGAGCCAAATCCCAACACTGTCCACGTTCGGAGGGGGGGAGTCATAAGAACGCAACGCCAAGACGGGCGGACCGGAGGGGGGGCGGTTGATCAAGGATTCAGGGAAATTGGGAGGAAATTTCCCGCCATTCTGGGCATACTAGGGAGGGGGGTCGGCCACGCTTCGCCTCAAAAAAAAAAAAATCTAAATTAAGTCTAAAAACAAGCACTTGGCAAATACCCCAACTCAATAGCTCAGAAATAGAAAGGAAGAATCCCGATCGGAACCCATCCCCTTCAGCAATCAAATTTGTAGTCCACTCTCCGAAGTTATGGGACGGGGAACGAAGAAACATCGCGAACACGCCCCGAACTGGTTGACAACGGGCTTCCAAAAAACCGGGCCCTTGGAAAGGCCTGGTTCGAAAGGGGGGGGGAGGGTTCACAACATGTAAGCGGGCCTTCAAGCTAAAAGACTGACGTCCCTTTAACCCCAGCCGTGGAATCTCTCAACAAAGCAAAAAAAGGGGGGATAAAAAGAAAAAGAGTTACCATAAAGGGACTTTCCGGACGTCGAACGTCACGAAAGACCAAAAGACATACTAAGAAAACCGAGAAGAGTAAACTCAATACGGGCACCAAAAAGCGGGCCGCCCGTGCCCAGTACTTTCTGAAGGAAGGGGAGGGGTAGACCAAACGAAAAAACGACAAATGAGAAGCCCCCGCAGGGCGGGGCCGCTAGGGAATTTGACGTTCTCAGTCCCGGGGGAAAACCTCTTCAAAAGTTTGAGGGGGGGAGTGGGGAAGGGCTGTAAAAGGAAAGGCCAAATATCTGGCGGAAAAGAAACGCGTGGCAAAGAAGCGTCTTCACAAAATCCAGGGTCCAAAGGACTCAGAAAAACCGAAGCTGGGTCAAAAAAAAAATGAAAAGGAACACGCCGCGGCGGGGGGTGGTCAGAAAAAAGGAAATTCCGGGTGGGCGATCATATCAACAGGGGGGAGTGGCGCCGGAAACGCCGTGCAGTCCGGAGGCAAAAAAGCACAAAGCCCCTAAATCTGGCCTAGGAAAAAGAAAAAAAAAGGAAGCCCAGAATGGTATCACGCCTGCAACCAGATAGAGGTGTGACGAGCAAAAAGGAAACGATCCGACCGATACAGGGGGAAAAATGGCGCCCGAAAAATACCCGTGGGTGATAACTAGGAAAAAACGGAAAAAGTCATAATCGAAGAAAGACCCCAAAAAGTGGGCCCACCACAGATGCAAGGAAGACTGTAAGGAAGACTGGCCGTAAAAAGAAAAAACCTCTCGGGGAGGACTCGGGCGGCAAAAAGGCTGGAATGACGGACAAAAGAAAAAAAAGAAAGATACTGCAGAGAGACCCTCGTCAAGGGAAAGGTGGCAAAGACAAGTACAAAACGCCCGGCTTGGAAAAAAAAAGAACGGAGGCAAATGACAAAGCAGAACTAACGGAAGATTGGGGGGGTTCCCGAAACTGCAAGAACCCCACTACTCATCAAAAACACCACACGAAAATGACAGGGGGGATGGGGGGAACGAAAAACGTTGGGGCCGTCAGGTTACCCCATCAGGGGCAACGAAAAAAAAACCGGCCTGATCAAGGGTTGCGCGGAAAGGGAAAAAAATCCAGAAAGGGAAGAAAAAAAGGAGAGCCACGCCCGAAAGTCCAGAGGAAGAGGCTACCTTCCCCCACCAACAGGCGAGACCGGGAATGGGTCAAAAAGGCCCGCGGCAAAAAAGAGTGACGGCCACATCTCAAAATGCACAAGGCACACAGCCATTTTTGGGTGAAAACGCATGGTCAAAACCAAGGCAAGAAAACAGAAGACAAAAAAACCTAAACCGTTTGACCTGGATAATCAAATGGGTATTCACGGTTGTCACAAAAAAGAAAAACAGTGAATTCTGACGGGACGTGTTTAGAGGCAGGAAAAAAACGCCTGCACAGGAGCAGGCAAAAGGAGGTGCGCGACCATTAGAACCGGACAATCGCTTACCGACCGGGAAGGGAACCAAATCCCTACCCAAAAGATGGTCGGGGGAAAGTGGTTCAACGACAAAAAACAAAAAAAAGCCCAAATGCAGTGCCAAAACAAGTTAAGCGAACCAAGGGGGGGCCAAAAGAGGCACAACAACACAACCTCCGGGTGACGGTTCCGTAGGGGTCCAAAAAATGCGGCCAATACTAACGCCGCGGGACAGGCAAAAGAACGGTAAACCAATAAACCACGGCGAAGAAAACGCCTAGTAAGGCAGGGTGGGAACGAGGCAGGAAAACAGGGGTTGGCAGGGAACACGTTGCACAAAACAAACACAGGGGAGATCCAAGGGGGGGTTGGGACCGGGAAACAGTTGCGGGTCACCCAACAAAACTTCACGGAAAGTTGGGGAACAGGGACAAAACCCACCACGGACGGGTCCACGTAAACCGGGCCATTCGAAAACAAACACGTCCCGAAAGCAACGACGCGTATGGGCGGGGGCCAATTTGACTGAAAGCGATCCATTTACTCCCCGGATAGGGCAGGTGGGCTGTTTTTTGGGGGAGGAAAAAACCGGACACGCGGCTTCGGAACCGAGGTCCAAGGCGGCGAAACCGACCAATAGACGGGCGAAACCCAGGGGGTCAGGGGAAACAATTTTATGCCGGCCCTGACAAGGGATAAAACCGGCCGCGACTGGTCTACGTACCAAAGACCACGAAAGAAAAGCGGGCGCACATGAGAGGGGTCAAACGCTTCACCTCGCTGACCAACCGAGTAAACGGCGCGGCACCGGAGCTGTCAAAGCTCCGACCAGGGAAAAACACCGACCAGGTCAGACTCACCCCCGAACACCGGACGGGACGGTTGCAAGCGTAGAACCACCGCATGAGGGGCCGTGGCCTCGGGGTTCAGAAGGGTGACTGTCAAAAAACTACGGTCGACTAACCGAGGAAACCGCATAACAACCGGGGGGACTTGTCCATAGGGGAACTGTGTGAGAAGTAAGAAAATCGCAATCGCGTGGGCGCGTGGAAAAACCGCTCGTGATAGATCAACAAAGAAAACTTAAAAAGGGGGGGAGGAGAGACCGCCGGCGATGTTGAAAAGAGAACGCACGATAAACCGACCAATTTGGTACAGGGGGGGGGGCCCTCCACATTAGCGAGGGAGGGGAGCCCGCGGGTTGGGGGGGTGTTTTAAATGGAAGGTGGGGCTCAAGGGGGTACGGGGGGGGGGTGAAAAAAAAGAACGCAAAAAAAACGCTTCCCACCCCGTGCCGAAGCCCACGGAAAAGAACAAAACATGGAGGCTTCAGAAACCGTCACATCCCCGGCGGGCGCGTGGGCGCGTGTGGTCGAGGGGTGATGGGTCAAAACCTCGGAAGTTTGGGGTTCGTGCGCCCGTAGGTGGGAAGCTCCGCGATCCTTTGGAGCAAAAACCGCGCCGGACGGGGTCCGGGCCGGAAAACCGGAGGAGGTCTCCGTGTAAAGGCCGGACAGTAAGGCCGCCTTCACAAAAAAGGGGGGAAGAGGGGGACCACCGGTTGATCGAAACGGGGGTCACGGACGGGGGGGAGACACCCCTCGGTGCCCAGAAAAGAAGAACTGCCATCCTTCCTTGGTTAAAGCCCACGATCAAGTCGAGGACAGAAGGTTCCCGGAAAGGGGGGGGGGTGAAATAAAAAAAAAAAAAAGCTTGTGTGGTTGGGGCGACACCCCCGACACGTTGACCTAGAGGACCGTGGGAAGGAGAGAGAGTGGGTTGTGCAGTCGCCAGCAAAACTATTGGAAAAAAAAAAAAAAATGGAATCTTGGGTGTGGGGGGGGAAACACTGTTTGGGAAGGTTACCCATTGGGTGCATCCTGTCAGGATTGGCAACAGAGGGTGACTGCCCAGGAAACAGGTTGGAGGCAAAGACAACTGACGTTGGACGAAACGCCCTCAGCACCATTGCGTCCGGTCGTGGAAAGGGGGGGACGACCTTGATAAAGCTGCGGGAGGGTATTGGGAACAGGTCCCGGAAGGGGCAAGACAACGTGCCGAACCAACAAATGAAGGTGGTGGGGGGGGGTCGGGCGACCCGATGGTCCCCGCGGTAGCCTGTGTTGGCAAAAGACAGTGGGGAAACTGGCAACATTGGTGTGGGACCCGGCCACTTTGGGGGAAATCAGGCGGTTAATAAAGAGAATCAAAACGGGACGGGTGCAAATCGGCCCAACGTGGGGCTACCCGGCAGCCGATTAACGTGCAGAAAAAGAACAGCCTTAGGATGGGGTCCGAGTGATTTTTGGTGACACCGTCGGTCCCAACCTATATAAGGAGTTTCAGTCCCATCAAAACGGACTTCTGCGGGAGAGAGCCCTCCCAGGCAAAATGCAGGGGGGATGCGCTAAGCGTCACGCTAGGGCAGCCCGGTGGAAATAAGTAAAGCGGACGTCACCGAATGTCAGGGGGGTGGGACAGACAGGGGAAAGCCCGTCAGTCGCCGAGGATTAGGAAAAATACCCTTTGAAGTGGACGTGCGGGGTGGTGCACTGGTCCCAGCAGAACACTCAGAGGCACGGACGCGCCAACCTGCGGCAGCGTTAGGTGTTACCTACCAACCCAAGCGGTCAACTCGAAAAGTTGGAATCAGGTGTGAAGAGGGAGTGAAAAAGTGGGGGGCTGCCCCAAGCCTGGAAAATTACGACTCCGTGAAATGGGGGGGTGAATCGGCAGGCGGGTATTGACGCGCGGAAATGCGGAAGAATCGGGGTGCCAGCAGGGGGGGGGGGGGGGTGATACCAGCGGGGCAACGTCCTATACACAATAAGGGTTGAAAGAGTAAATAGAGGACTTCGGGGGGAAGATCCCGGGAAAATCGTGAGTGGGGGGGGCCAAATCAGGTGGGGTGGGGGGGGTGGTGATAGAATGACAAATCGGGGATGAGACGATCTCACCGCGGCGGCCCGGGCGAAGGCAGGAGAGGCAAGGTGCGTACCCTGTCCCCTGGCATTGGAAGGGTGGGGCGTTATATTCGCGCACAGGCCCTGGAAACCCCCGTTCGGAGCTGGGGCAAGGGGGAAAAAAACAAAACGACACCGGCGCCATGGCCCTCCTGTACATTCGTAATTTGGGGGATTCATGAACCCACGCGGGAACGGAAAAGTGGTTCAAACGATGAGGTGGGGGGGGGAGGGAGAGGGGGGGTGTGGTGAAGGCCAAGGGAGGTTAAACTAGCAGGGTGAAGTTGGGTGGTCCTAAGGCCGGATGACTGGTGCTCAAGGTCGGAGGTCATCCCTGTTAAATCATGTGGAAAGCCCAACATCCGAGGGACATTTTCTCTCGTTTACGGGGGAAGCAAACAGGATGGGATGCCAAATGGGGTTCCAACACTTGGGTTTAAAAGGGGTCCCTCGGCCTAAAACGGGTCCTTATCTGGCGTCCTCTACTTTCCCTCCAAGTCCGTGGGGGGTCACGTGGAACTATGACGGGTGAATTAACCCCCAAGCAAAGGGGGGAACCTGGGAGAGACGGAAGAGACGGCAGCTTGTCCGGCGGGCCTCAGGGAAAAAAAAGGGGGAGGGACCGACGCCGGGCCCTTTAGTGAGCAACCCAACCCGACCCCGTGGCCCGGAAAGGAAACGTGCCGGCGTCAGGGGGGCTATCGGGCGCATGAGAAAATTAGATGCGGGCGGTCTGCGAGAGAAGAGGCCGCGGCCAAAGACGAATTT
>Ga0179593_1657517_pt1 | contig 14669 bp, 22 predicted proteins | sample CZODoug2_1_08_16_FD_185931 | JGI IMG/M metagenome (GOLD analysis project Ga0179593, IMG submission 185931) | Vadose zone soil fungal communities from Angelo Coast Range Reserve, California, USA - CZODoug2_1_08_16fungal (PacBio error correction) | ecosystem: Environmental > Terrestrial > Soil >...
GGGTTGAGAAACGTTGCACTCATTTATACAGGGAGGGGGGGAAAAAAGTTCAATCTAACCTTTTCTTCATCGAAAAAAGAGAAAACTAAAACGCCCTCGCAACAGAGGAGGGGGAGGGGAATGAAACTATCATCTCTGGTCGCGACGGGAGGAAAAAGAATCCTTTTCATACTCGTCGGGAAAAGGAGTACGTTCCACGAAAATCTGGGAGAAAAAAGGGGAGAGGAAGTGGTTCAAAATGTAAAAAGACCTGACCACACCAATAGGGGAGAGGGGAAGGGGGGGGAGGAGAAGAAATCGACATTATGTTTCGGAAGAGAGACACTTGCGTATCTGTATTGAGGGAAAGGGGGGGAAGAGGGGGAAAAAACATTAAGATTGGGGAGCTCGCCGTTGAAAGAAAGGAGGAAAAAGGGGAACAATTCCCTTACTAAAATCTAGGCGGAACAAAAGGAGGGGTTGGGCGAGGGGAGGGGAAAAAAAAAGCCTCCCTAAACAAAACACGAAAAAGCAACATCGACTTTGCGAAAAGAGGAAGGAGGAAGGGGGGGAGGAGAAAAGGGCATACTTTCATATGCTCGGAAACAAGAAAGATCTGTCATATCTCAGATGCGCAGGAAAAGAGGGAGAAGAAAGAAAAAAACAACAACGAGGGATAAAGAGAGAGATCAAAAAAGAAAGGAAAGCATCTTTCTATATGACAGGAGAGAAGGAAACCGATCATCCTTCAATTCTTCCAAGTGGAAAATGGAAGAGAAGGGTGCTTGCCGGTTTGGTTGATTAGAGAAGGGGGAAGAAAAAGGGAAAAAAAGCGCCAACCCCAACAATACCTTATAAACCCGCTATTCTTTTTTATGTAAGGAGGAAAAAAGGGGCGAAGGCGACATCGGAACTGGCTATCCGACAAAGAAAAAGAAGAAAAAAAAGGGGAAAATACCGTCTACGAAATCACTGTTGCGAAAAAGAAAAAAAAAAAGAAAAACGCATGGATATTATAAAGTGCCGCGAAAATATTTGTTGCGGGGCAGGGAAAAAAGAAAAAAGATAGCCAGGGTTAGAACCAGCTTTTCTTGGAAAGTAAAAGGAAAGGGGGGGGGGAGAGGACATACTAGTATAACAGGAAAAAAAACCCGGTTAGCAGCGCCAGAGGAGAAAGGAAGAAAGCAGCGCAAGACGATTGAGAAGGGCTTTTTTCGGGGGAAGAGGAAAAGGAAAAGGGAAGGGGGAAAAGGGTTTAGCTTGAAGATGGCGGAAGGGGCCGTGCAACGTTAACGCAACCATACGTAAGAAGAAAAAGGGGTGGTTGGGGATAACCGAAGTAGCTACCGGGCAAAAAAAAAAAAAAAAGAAAAAGGGAAGGGAACTAAACAAAAAAACCGACCTTTCGTAGAAAGAGGGGAAAGGGAAAAAAGAGCAGGGAAGGCAGAAATTCTCATTGATTCGGCGGAAAAGAAATCGCTATATCGCCTCCAGAAAAGCCACGTTAAATCGTGTTTCCGATGCTGAGAGGGAAAAAGGGAAAACGGAGCCACGGTAGGAGCTGGTATTACCCTCTCTAGGAAGCGAAGAAGAAAAGAAAAAAAAAGGAAGGACGTCGTGACGAATCAACAATGGGTCTTCCGCGATCAAAGGGGGGAAAAAAAGAAGGGGGGAAAAGGCTAAACATAGTTAAATGTGTGGCAAAAAAGAAAAAAAAAAAGAAAGAAGAGGGACACCACATCACGGGGAATCAGAAGAGCATTTTCATGAAAAAACGCGCATTAATCGGATGAAAAAAGTTCCTTCTCGGAAGGGGGGGGGAGCCGCGATCAATTCTCAAAAAAAACGCCCTTGCTTGTGAGCGTGTCAGAGGGGGGGAAAGGAAAGAAAGAAAAGAGAAAGGGCCTCTGGAGGTGCAAAGCTTCGCTTGAGGAAGGGGAAGAAGGGAAAAAAGGAAGCAGGTTTGACCGGTGGTTTAGCCTTGGAGAGGGCCGACTCTTCGTCCCCTTGCTATGCAGAAAAAAAAGGGAGGAAGAAACAACGAATCACTCCACTGTAGAAACCGAGAAAAAAGAAGGGAGGGAGGGGGAAAAAAAAGGGGGATTGTGGGGCATACGCACGTGCAAAAAAGTTTTTGCCATGAGGGATAAAAAAAAAAAGGGGGAAAAGGGGGAGAACGTTAAAAACTAAAAGGGGGAGGGGAGGGGGGGAAAAAGGCATTCTGCAAGGGGGAAAAAAGGGAAGAACGGCACCGTTTTCCAAGAATGAACTGGGGAGGGCGTAAACCCAACCTTATCCAAAGAAGGGGAAGGGAAAAGGAAAGAGAAGAGGAACTTCCGAAGAGGTGGAAATAAAAACCCTTACCGAAAATCTCTGAGAAACAAGGGGAGGCCGGTTGCGGGCGTCACCTGGCGTCCCGTAATAAAGGAAAGACTCCAGTGAGCGAACTTTTTCGGAGAGAGACGTAGGGGACACCCTTAGTAATGGAAAGAGAAAGGGGGGAAAAGCTCCGCTCCGACCAAGGAGAAAGCGTCATCACTTGCAGGGGGAAGGAGAGGGGTATCCGCCGCGATAACTGCCCCAACAGGAGAGGGGCGTCCGTACTAAAAGCCGGTCTCCCGGGCTGCTGGAGGAGGGGGAAGGGAACCCCATGTACTTTTTTGAAAACGTGAAATCATTCAGGAGGAAAAGCACCCCTAGAACTCTCTCCGTTGAAGTAAAAAGAAAGAGGAAAAAAGGGCTGCTCCTTCCTTCTGAAAGGAAGAAAAAGGGAACTGATTACGCTATCTATCAAGGAAAAGGGGTTGGAGGACAAGGCCTTCCACTTTTATTTGAAAGGAACCGCAGGAGGAAGGGAGAAATGATAGACTGTTAACTTTAAGGGAAAAACTATCACCTGGATCATCTTCTTCGGGAGGAGGAAGAATCCAAGAAAAAGCTTCGAATTGGGGGGAAACTATTCACAAACTCATTAATTGATGAAAAAAATGACGGGGTCACAAACCTTTAGCGAAAAAAGAGAGAAAAAAAAAAGAGGTATGAGGAAAGAGAGAGAGAGGGTTGAACAGTTAATCAGGCAGAAAAGAAAGGAATGCGTTTGTTAAGTAGGGGCTCGTCCAAAAAGGGAAAAAAAATGTGGCCTGCAAAAGAACGTCCCGCCGCCTCTATAAAGGAAGGCGTGTTCCCGAAGGGGAGAAGGGTCTCTCACCTAAAAAAAAAACCGGTGACTTTGCGGACCAAAGACCGGCAGGGTTCGGGCCTTACTCATGGAAGGAGAGGGAGGGAAAAAAGGGGAAAGGTCATTTTCTGGGGGGGGGAATTATCCTCCCGTAGGGAAGAAAGAAACGGAGAATTGAGTCAAAAGGGGGTTTATGACCAGAAGAAGGGGGGGACCTTCCGGCAAAAGAAAGAGGAAACCAAGCTTCAGACATTGGAAAAGGGAGGAACCGGAGCCGCTTCGCTACGAGGAGGGAAGAAAGGAAAAGGGGGGTCGTGATACCGGGAATCCTCTTATCTCCACTAAAAAAGAAAAAGGGGAAACCGAATTGAAAGTGGTCGAAGGCGATTAAGCACGAGAAGGGGGGGGGAAGAAAAAAAGGGGAAAAAGATATTATAAACAGTCGCTCAGGGGACTGTACGCCAAGGTGACGAAAAAAAGAAAAAGAGAAGGGGAGGGAATTTGTGAGGAACGAGCACCTCTTCGTAAGGGGGGAAATTGGAGAAGGAAAAAGGGAGGGGGGAAGGAGGTGGCTAAAGAATTACCTTTGTACGGAAAAAAATAAGGTCCAAATTGCCAAGGGAACAAGAGAATACCAATCTATCAGAGGGAAGGGGGGGGGGAAAGGGCGCCCCGCTCCGGGGCTTTTCCAAAGGAAAAAAAAAGGGAGGTATCCCTCATGTCACCGGGAAGAGAAAAGGAAAGGAGTATGCCCACAACTTAAAAACAGAAGAATACGCATCCCATAGCATGGGAAAAGGAGAAAAGGGGAAAGGGGAAGGTGCGTTCCAGTCTCATAGCAATGGACCTGGAAAAGGGAAAGTCTTAACCACCGTTCGAACTATGCTGCGGGAGAAAAAAAAAAAGGATGCACCAGCCGAAGTAAAGGGCGGGCTACTTTCAGGCATCCAAGAGGAAAGAGGGAAAAGAGGGAGGTCATCTAGTTCTCAAGATTGAGAATGAGAGAAAAGGAAAAGGTGTTTCATCCGATTATGAAAGGAAAGGAAAATTCGGGGTTGTTGAAGTGGATTCCCGTATGTGGCTGAAGGAGGGAGGGAAGGAAAGCACATTTACATCATGCTTTTGTTAGGACTTTTGGAAAAAGGGGGGACCCCTTTGATCGTCCTGAAACCCACCCAGCGGAGGAAGGGTAAGTCAGGGAGGCGTGGATCAGATTCATAAGCGGTTCAGAAAAAAGAAAAGAAAAAAGGGAGCTTCGACCCCTCATTTCAGAAAATGATTTCTTCCAAAAAGAAGGGGAGACAAAGTGGTCGAAGCAGGAAAATTGATACATGGTGGGAAAAAAAAGGAAGAAGAAGAAAAGGGCGTCTTCCTCAAGGTCGGGGTGCTGTCAGAAGAAATCCTTCCATTTGAAGAGGCGGGGGGGGGGCCGGTCCTACATCGGACTGAAGAAAAAAAAAAGAGGAAAAGGAACGGTCTGTTTGCTTCACGTTGCACGGCATTTGAAAGCCAGCTTCAAGCTACGGTTCTTGAGAAAGGGGGAAAAAACGAAACGCCTACGAAACAGAGGCGATGGCTTTCGCAGGCAAGGAAGAGGAAGAACGGAGTTGCTCCTGACCGGCCTATGAAGAGAACGATCCACCGCGTTCGTGGAAACAGAAAAGGTGGCTGGGCAAATGGAGATTGTCCTCCTGATTGGGGGGAGGGGGAGAAAAGGAAAGACACCAATCTTTTTCTGCGGCACAGTAAAAGCTAATGATGTTTCGAAAAAAAAAGAAAAAAAACGGGACGTAGCTGATTTCTTAAAGTCCGCACTCGATTCGAGCAGGAAAGGAAAGGGAGAGAAGGGTCCGACGCTTGTCTCATTAGCCATTGAAAAAAGAAAAATTCCGGCGCATAATGTATTTTAGGGGGTGGAGAGAGCAACGCGAAGCATCAACACAAAACGGCAAAAAAATAGAGGAAAAGGGGGGAGGGGGGAATGGATCAACTGTCATACTTGCAGGATGCTCGAAAAAAGAGGTCATATCGCATATTCGCTGCGAAATTCGCGAGGGGAAAGAAAAAGAAAAGGAAAGGATGAGGAAAATAAACCCTCCTAATGGAGGGGAAAGGGGAGAAAAGGGGAGAGGGACAAAAAACTGCTAATGGGTTCCGAGCATCCTAGGGAAACAAGCCCGACCCTCTCAAGTCTATGTTGAGGAAGGAAAGGGAGAGAGCGCCACGCCCGACTAAATACAGAGGAAAAAAAAAAAAAGAAGGGAAGTGGTTTCCCGCTAATTCTTTTTAGGGGGGAGAACAATCTTCTGAAACGTAGAAGGAAAAGAAAAGCAGACATAGAGTGCGAAACGAGAAAAGGACAATACCGCTACGGAAGGCGAGAAGGAGAAAAGAGGGAAAAGAATTTAGATTATCTGCGACACCAACAGACGAAGGGACGAGAACAGGCAACCCCTCTTAACAAGAAGGGAAAAAAGAGTTTCGTGGAACGTAGGGGGGAACGCGTTGGGGGGAGAAAGGAAGGGGAAAGGGCCTAGCACGCCTGTATGCTGAAAATATGAAGATTGACTTCGAAAAGAAAAAAAAAGGGAGGGGAGGTTCTTTTTCAGGCAAACGAGAGGGGAGCTTGAAGAGGGCGCAAACCATAACAGGAGGAAGGGAAAAAAAGTAAGCGTGAAGATTAACAGGTTTTTTTGAGTAAGAAGAAAGAGCCGAACAAAAGAAACCGCCTTCTTCCCCGGACGGATGACGTATCGCGGGAAAGAAGAATTTACAGCCACCAAAGGAAACAGACCTTGAGAAAAGAAGATTTCGTAACTCCATAGAGAAAGGCACCATTCGCAATTGGAGGAAAAGAGCGATATCGGAAGAAAAAAAAAGGAAAACACGTTAATCGTGTTGCCGTTCTGAATATGAAGTGGGAGAGAAGGTAGAAGACTTTCTCTCTGGTATGAACAAAAAGGCATCCCAAGTACAAATTCGTCAGGGAAAGAAACCGCTGGGGTGGGTCTTCAAAAAGGAAAAGGGTCACCAAGAGACGGAAGGAAAAGGAGAAAAAAAAGCATGATGGGGAGAACTACACTGACTCCAATAAAAAAAGGGGAATAAAGGGGTCAAACCCGACGTTAATCGGAAGGAAGAAAGAGGAAAGAGGGGAACCCCTTTTCCCGTCGTCTTGAGAAAGAAAGTCTCACTCTTAAAAGGGAAAAAATCGATGAACCGGACCTGGAATGTGTTCGGGGTGCGAGGGGGAAAGAAGGGAAAAAGACCTGCCCTTAGCAAGTCACTTTCCCCTCAAAAAAGAGATGCTGGAGAAGTCCGCGATGAACCGAAGCATTTTACCGTGGGTGAGGAAGGAAAAAAAAAAAGAAGGAAGAGAAAGAAATTGCTAATGCCTACTGGGAAGAAGGGAAAACTGCAATTCATCCACCGAAGGAGAAGAAAAAAGGGTAAAAGAGGGGCTAATGGCTGCGTCGGAGAAAAGGGGGGGGGAAGAATTTCAAACAGTTTGCGCGCTCGTAAGAAGAGATACCTCCAAAAGGACTGACAGTTTGAAAAGGGGAGAAGAAACGTTAAAACTCGAACCTCAGGGGATTTTTATTCTAGGGGGAGAAAGGAGGGAGGGGGAAAGGGGAGTTCTTCCTCCGGCCCCGTACAAAAAGTGCCGTGTCCCCTTGTGGAGAAAAAAAGAAAAAAAAAAAATGGGCTTGACGGGGACACATTCTTTCAAAGAGCAAGAAGAGGGGGGGAGAGGGGGTACCTAAGTACCTCCCCTCTCAAAAAAAACAAGGGGTGAGCGTTTGGGCGAGTCACTTGGCGTCCCGTATCCTTTGAACAGTATCTACTGGGGAAGAGAAAAAAAAATAGGGAAAGAAAAGGCTCCCATTCGAGGGAGAAAAAAAAGGGGCCGAATCATTCAAAATCGTGGGAAAAAAAAAAAAGAAAGAACTGTCAGGGGTCGGGGAAAGGAGTCGGTGGGCCGCCTCGGTATACCTTCCCCCCAGAGAGGGGGGGCGGGAGGCACTACTCGGGGAAGAGAAAAAAAAGGAAGACTCCGGCTTCTCAAAACTGTTTGGGGGGGGGAAAAAAAAGGAACCAGTGACGGGTGATTTTGAAATATAAGTCGACGCATGGAGAAAAAAAAGGATTCACTTCTCGCAGAAAAAACCGGCATACGAGGGAGCTGACGGCCGCCAATAGAAAAAAAAAGGGAAAGATCCCATGATGTAAAAGAGCGGATCCTTCACCGGTCGCAGCACAGTCAGAAGGGGGGGAGAACTTCACCGGAAAAGGAGGTGAGAACTGATCGCCGGGGAAAAACGACAACTTGGAAAAACGATCATCGGATGAGGAGGGGAAAGAGGGGGAGCCCGATTCCAGCGCATCCACAGCGGAAGGCAATCACCTCTGTTTGAATGCACAAACCGAGGAAAAGGGAGAGGAAAAGGGGAAAACCTTACGACAGGGAAAAAGGAAAAGATAGAGATCCTTGTCGCGAGGGGGGCCGCCTCCGAATACCTAAAAGGAAGGTGTGAATAGTGGGGGAGGGAAAACAGTAGACGCTGTTGATGCAGGGGTATTAAGTCCATCGGAAGGGGGAAACATTGAATCGTTGTGAACTGACCATTTCAGAGAATCAGTCTCCACCGCAAAGAAAGGGGGGGGGGGGGTGTGCCTGCGGTGAAGGGGGGACGTTCCTTTCTTCCCTTGACAGGGGAAAGAGAAAGGCCAGGATTGACTGTGGAGCAAAGGAAACCTGCCCGTCTTCTCCGGAGGAGGGTGGAGGGGAAAGGGAAAAAGGAAACAAGCGGGTGCTGGATGAAGGGGCCGTCCTGTCAAATCAACAAAGAGGACGAAACCAATGCTTAAACAGTTTGGGGGAGAAAAAGGGGAAGATTACCTTAAGCGGGTAAAGGAGAGTTTTCCTCCCAAGGTGGGTCCGGGTAGCGTTCGGGGAAAGAAAAAAAAAAAGAGAGACACGACCCGGCCTGATGAAGTTGACTGTTCTGAGCTTCGCGGAAAAAAAGGGAATTCCCTCCGTACCTAAGAGAAACAGGCGAGAGGAAAGGGGGAAAGAGTACGGGAGCCAATGTGACGCAAAAAAAAAGAAAAAGGTATAATCTATAAGTTGAGGGGGGGGGGTAACCCCGACAACCTCGTAGGGGAATCTGACAGAATGGGAAGGGGGAAGGAGGGGGAGGGAGTGGGACTCCTCACAAGGGAAAAGGCCGGATGCAGCCCTACCTTAAACAGGGAAGAAAAAGAAAGAGACAGATAACATGGGGTTACCGTTCAGAAAAAAAAAGGGAGGGGAGGACCTTCCTTTATGGAGGTTAGCAAGAAAAAAGGCAAACTGTTTCACGTGAGTAGGGAAAAGGGGGGAAAGAAAACCCTAAGACTGGCATCACGGGTCGAGGATTAGGAGGTGGTGCGAGGAAAGAAAAAAAAAAGAAAAAAGGGGGGGGAAAGGGGAAGAGTCGAAAAGGAGGAAAGGCTAACCCCTAGAAAAAAAAAGAGACTCAAGGCAAGCGGTCATAACAAAAAGTAGTATTACAGTGAGCGGGCTACGGGGAAAAAAAAGAGAAAACATCTGACCGCTCACCAGGACAAGGTAGAGGGTCAAAGTTAGAATGATTTAAGAGAAAAGGGGGTTCATCCGTTAAGTGCGAAGGTGTTTCATGAAGAAGGAAGGAAAAAAGGGGAGTCTCCCTTCTGTGGCTGGCCATAGAGGGGGGAAGGTTTTTGCTCGCCATCACATTAAAAGGAAGGGGACAGGGTTCGGAAAGGGGAAAGGGTGGACCCTTTTGATCGCCTGAAGACCCAAAAAAAAGAAAGAACTATTTTACTTCGGGATTCGTGGAAAGAGGAAAAAAAAAAAAAAAAAAAAGACAGTCCGGCTAGGGAATAGACTACCACGCGGGAAGAAAAGGAAAAAAGAGGAAAAGTTTCTTTCTTCCACCCATAAAAGGAAAGGAGGACGATATGCACGAAGAAGAAAAGAATCAATTAAAGGTCATCTCCAGAGAGAGGGGAGGGAAGGCAATGCTTCTTCCGCAGGTCTGGTTGGCTGGAATGATCATCTTCTTTGAAGAATGCGGGGGAGGGGGGGAGAAGAGACTCGACTTACTCCCAAACAAAGTTTGGTAATAGAAAAAGAGGCGGACAAAGGGGGAAGCGGCATTTCTCCTGGAAAAGGAAAAAAAGAAAAGAAGCTAAACTGTTCTTAAGAAGGACTAGAAAAGAAACTCATAGAAAAAGACTGCGAGGCTTTTCAGAAAGGAAGAAAGGGGAAAAGGAGAGGGAGGAGAAGGGGTGCTCCTGTCGTCCTATTAAGGATACTAGTATGTCCCGATCCAAGAGAGGGGGGAAAAAAAGAAAATCTTTTTCTGCACGGCTCATCTGGGAAAGAAGGGGGAGAAAGGCCAGAAAAAAAAGCTTTTCGCGGCAAAAGGGGGGGGGCGAGGAAGAACCGGAAGCAGTCTCTCCCTTACGGAAGAAGGGACGGCGCACTCATGGTCCAAGGCACGTTGTGAGGAGAAGGGAGGAAAAAAGGGGAAGGAAGGAAGCCTGGCCTCAATTCCTTACATAAAAAGGCATAAGCGGGAAGGAGGGGGTGGCGCTGTCTTTAGTCAGTGGGAGGCAAAAAAAAAGAAAAAAAAAACGGCAGGCAACATCGCGAGACCGTCTTTTTTCTGGGGGGGGAAAAGAAAAAGGAAGGGGAGCGTAAACATTCGCAGTTGTTGAAAAAAAAGCGCTCTAAATTCGTCGCGGGGGGGGAGAGGGAGAGGAAAAGAAGAGCAAAAGCTAATGGAAAAAGAGAAAAAGAGAGGAGGAGGGGCACAACTTCTATTGGTTTCAGAGAAGAAAAAAGACCACAATACATCCGTACCGCCTCGGAAAAAAAGGAAAAGGTCGTGTTGATTCTATGTCTAGAGAAAAAAAAAAGGGAAAGGAGCACAAACCTTACAATACATTATTCGCGGGAATTGGGTGAAGGGGGGAATTGTTCCAATTGTTGCGAGAAAGAAGGTACGAGCAGCCGCACAACCTGGAGGGGGCTCGACAAGAGAGGGGAGAAAAGGGGGAAAGAGAATCCAATGGCCGCGCCTGCTCGAGGGAAAGGACACCAACCTTGCCTCGACAGATTGGGGGGAAGAAGGGCAACCAAGCTGAGACAAGATGAGCCAGGGGGGCAAGGGGGGGGGAACTTACCGAACGAGAGAAAAACAGGATATACTATCCTGGGATCAAAAAAGGGTATCGCCAGAGATGAAGAAGAGAAAAAAAAAAAAAAAAAGAGGGGGAGGAGCGTTTTCTTTTTCTAGGCAAACTGAGAGAACCGTTTATCTTTGAAGATTGTCTCAAAAAAGAAATGACAACTGAAAAGCAACAGACAGGCAGGAAAAATGATCCAACAGGGGGGGGGGGGAAGGGAAAAGTAGCGACCGGAAAAAGGGAAGAAGGATGACGTATCTCGTAAACCGTCTCGCGAGGAAAAAACCCCGACCTTGCTGAAAAGCTGGGACTGAACTCCCTCGCGAGGAGAAAAGGAAAGGGAAGGAAAAAAAGTCGCGATAATCTTCCCTCCATCTTGAGAAGAAGGAGGAAAGGTAATCGTGTTGCAATGCGAATATGAGGGGGGAGAAGGGGGGTAGCCGACTTTCTCTCTGGTATGAACCAAAAAAAAGAAAGAGAATCCCGAAGTAAAATAGTCGTCTTGAAAAGAAAAAAGAGTCACTAAAGGCGATCAAAGGTTCCAGGCAATAGAAAACCTTGGAAAGTGAAGAGAGGGGGGGAGAGAAAGAAATCCCGAAACAGTACTCCAATAGCTAAAAAGAACACCCTCTAATGTTCCCTCGGCGAAAGAAGAGACGGATGAACCCCTTGTTGAAGGGCGTCTTGGCGAAGGAGAGAAAAAAAAAGGAAAAGAGAGGACAAGAAAGGGGGTTCCTGGTTAGTGCGTGTCAGATGTTTGGGAAAGAAAAGCCAGTAGCCCGCCTTCACTTTCCTAAGAAAAAAAGGGAAAAAGTCGCGGATGAGAGCGAAGGATCATTGACCTGGGGAAGGAAAAAGGAAGGAAGGGGGAGCCTTCCATGTCCTAGCGATGCCTACTGGAAAGAGACCACCTCCTCATCCACGTAGAAACCGAGAAAAAACCGGCCGTCTTCGGGATTTGGGGTTGGGCATAAGAAGGGAGGGGAGGGCGATCGTCCCGTTGCCCATGAGGGAGGGACCCAGTTTTACATGTTGGACAACCCCTTATCGGGGGGAAGGGGGTGAAAAGGGGAGGGGTTTCAGATTGTTCAGATGCAGGCCAAGTTGGTCTTGGAGAGGAACTCCTTCCCCGTTTCCCCGGTAAGAAAAGGGGGGGAGTTCCCGAGAAAAAAGAAAGTGGGCTTGAAAGGGGGACTTACCAATTCTTTCAAGCTTCACCACAAGGAAAGAAAGTTCCCCCCGGGGGGCACCCTTACCGAAAAAAAAGGGAGCGTTTGAGAAGTTCCCCGTGGGGGAGAGGGGGGGAAGAAGAAGAGACATTGGATGACTGTTTCTCAGGGGGGGAAATGACTCTCCCATTCGAGGAAGAAGACGACCGAACTTCAAGAGGGTTTCTTTCCAAAGGCCAGGGGGGAAAGGGGAGTGGGAGATCCGATGATGCGGTGTCAGGAAAGAAAACCCTACTTGCTGGAAAAAGGACGATGAACTCAGCTAGGGAAAAGGAAAAAGGGGGAAAAAAGGAAGAAAGGAACTCCCTTCTTCTTCAAAGGGGGGTTCCTTACCCCATGTACGGGGGGGTAAGAAACGGAAATCAGTCGGCGCCTGGGTCATGAAGCCCCCCAGAGAAAAGGGGGAATCCTGGAAATTAAAAAAAGGGGAGGGCGGCTCCCTTCCTTCGGCATGATCAAAAGAAGGGAAAAGAAGGGGGGAAGAAAAGATCCTTCCCTTTTCAAGGCAGAACAGAAGGAGGGAAAAAAAAACTTCACCTTCAGTCATTTAAGGAAAGAAAAAATCTCCTGTGAAACTTAGGGACACAACGTCACCGTTTCCGGTGGGAAAGAAAGGAAGGGGACTTCTCACCTAGTCCATCGCTCCAAAAAAATACACTCTTCACAAACGCCATTAATGTATAATGGGAAGAGGAAAAAAGGAAGCGACCGGAATCTCAAAAGATCACAACACAACTTAAGGAGGAAGAAAGAGGGGGAGGGGAGGAGAAGGTTGAACTTTGTAAGCCTCCTCCGGAAAAAGGGGAGGATCTTCCCCACGGAGGCGGGACTCGTGAGAGTAGCTCAAATCCACGGAAAGGGGGGAAAGGGGGGGGGAAAATTCCAGTGTAAAAAAAGGGTTTCTCCACCTCACGAAAAGAAGGAAAGTGAGCCAAAACAGTACAGGGAAGGGGGGAAAAGAGGAAAGGAAGTATCTCTGATCGCACTCATGGGAAAAGAGGAGAGGTCAGAAGTAGTAGAAAAGAGAAAAAAGAGGGGGGGGAATGAATTTCCACGGAGAGAAGTGGAGGGATTCCCAGGCGCGAAAGGGGAAGCCTGGCAAAAAGGCAAACCGTCCCTTGGGGAAGGAAAAAAGGGAAGAAAAAAAATTGTTGAGAATTGCCGGGAGGAAAGAGAGGAAGCGTCTGCTACGAGAGGGGAAAGAACGGCGGTGGGGCAGTGAGAGAGGCGGACAAAAGGAGAGACCACGACCGGAAAAACGGTTAACAACGTATCTGAACAGGGGAAGAGCGAAGCACGACATGATCGAGCCCTCAAGGTGAAACATGGGGGAGGAGAGAAGGAAGGCTTTCCCAGGTACGGACGAAAGCATCATTGTTAGAATCAGAGAGGGAAGGGTAACCCGACAGATGACGGGGAAGCTTTGACAGAAATGGGAAAACAAGGGAGGGGAAAGGTGATTGGGACTCATCACAATGGACAAAGGGGAGGGGGTCCGGATTCAGCCCTAAAGAAAAAAAAAAGAAAAGAGAACAATATGAAAATCTAATCAACGAAAGGAAAAAAGGGTAAAGTTCTCCCCGCTCAAGGAGGAAACTTTCTCTTCCTTTAGGACAGACAGGCAACCGTTCAAGACTACGCAAACTTGTTGAGGGGGGGGGGGGGGGGTTTGAGGAGGCCCCCACTTCCACATTCTCCCGAAGACGCAGGCCAAGGGGGGGAAGAGGGGAGGATTATTTGTCCGAATTGCCGGGGGATAAAAGAGAGGGATCGCCACGGATGAAATAAAGACACCGTGATGGGCGGGAGAATCCGCAGAAAGGAAAAAAGAAAAAGAAGAAGGGAGGGAGGGAAAAATGAAGCTTGCTACTGGCAGGGCTCCGGCGAGAAAAAAAGGAAAATTGTGGTTGACGGGGAAAAGTGAGAATGGAACGCGGGCCAAGACGCCGGTAAGGGGAAAAAAAGGAAAAGGGTTTGTTTTCAGAAGGCCGAAGGGGGAAACTTGATTCCCCTATGTGGGCGGAGGGCAGTGTCGGGAGTGAAAATTTTGCTCGCCAGAAACGGGAAAGAAAAAAAGGAAAGGAATGTGAACCCGGTTTTCTAGCAGAGCAGGGGAAGGGGGGGAGACGCCTGAAGACCCACCCCATCGGGGGTGGGAGGTTACGTCGGGATGCCGGGAGTCAAAAAGAGAGCGTGTTCATAACAAAAAAAGAAGAGGAGACCACTCATATTCAGCATCGGGGGGTTTCTCACGCCCTCTTGAAAAAAAGAGAGTGTCGCCGCCGGTATGAAGTGGCAGCGCCAGAGAAGGGGAAGAGGAACATGTAAAGGGAGGGTGTCTTTAAGGAAGGAGGAAAAGGAAGAAGTAATCGTCTTTGAAAGTAAGGTCTTTTGGGGGGAAGGGAAGAAGGACTGACTCCCAACGAGGCATGGGGAATCTTCACGCGGAAAGGGAGGGGAGGGGAGAAGGGCGAATGTATATGGTTGCGCCATCTTCAAGCTAAAAGAAAAAGGGGGGGGGACTAGAAACTGAAAACTAAGGAGGCGTTTGCGCATCTAAGCAGGATCTTGCGCTACAAGGAGGGGGGGAAAAAAGAGAGGAAGTCATACTCGTATGTCCCGAAAAGTAAGTTCCCCGAAAAGGAAAAAGGCTCTCGGTCTCAAAGGGGTGTGTTCTCGTCCCGGAAAAAAGAAAGAAAAAAGAAGGGGGTTGGTGTCTCGATAATCTACATGAGTGGAAGAAGGAAGGCTGCTCCCTTGACGTAAGCTGTTAAGGGAAAGAAAATGTCGAGCCAGTCAGTGGGGGTATGCTCAAAAAAAAGGAGGAAGGAAAGTGGAAAAGGAACCTTACATAAAACGCATAGCGGGAAAAGAAAGAACAGGGGAAGGGGGGGGTGTCTCGTCTTATTCAAGGGAGGGAAAAAGGGAGCAACACGAAAACGGAAAAAAAAGACTTGCGATGCCGACAAGATGGGGGAAAGGGGGGAAAAGGGGCGACTTGAGGATGAGGAGGAAAAAAAACTGGAGCTCTCTGTCATATCGCAATAAAAGGAAAAGAAAAAGAAGGA
>Ga0179593_1313165_pt1 | contig 14668 bp, 10 predicted proteins | sample CZODoug2_1_08_16_FD_185931 | JGI IMG/M metagenome (GOLD analysis project Ga0179593, IMG submission 185931) | Vadose zone soil fungal communities from Angelo Coast Range Reserve, California, USA - CZODoug2_1_08_16fungal (PacBio error correction) | ecosystem: Environmental > Terrestrial > Soil >...
CGAAAACGCCTTCCGGATCTGTGCTGGAGGCTGCGTGAGCAAAAACAATAAAAAAGTCTTCAACCATGGGCTAGTAACGTACGGTGGGCTAAAGTCACGGACAGGGGGAAGTGGGGGGACGTACGTACGGGCACTTGCAGGTCAAAGGGTCCGGAGGCGCAGAAAGGTGGAAAAAACCACCCCTACGGCTTCGATGCAAGGCAGAGATGACGGAAGGAGCAAGACCAAATACCCACCCGTCGACGTGTGCGATCATATAGGAGCGAAACCGCGGGCAAGCAAGCCACAAAAACAAACAAAACCTCCCACCGCACAAAAACAGCCGCCGGCGAGAGAAGATTCGACTTGGAGTCGGTGTAGCCATCGGGCAGAGGCGGCCTTGATGGGGCTCAAGGGAGCAAGTTACCGCGGGAAGGAGGAGGGCGCTGCAAGGCGGGCCCTCGGTGCTCGAGAACGGTATAGAAGTGGTAGTCGAACGTATCAAAAAAGGGGTGGGGGCCGTGTCTCGACTCTAGAAGGAAAAAGGAACTATCCCCGCTCAGGACCTCAAGACTTGGCAGACGTACCTGAGGCCCTCAGCGTTAGAACCTGTGTGGGGGCAGATCATCTGTTCGGTAAAGGGATCGACACTCTTCGAGGTGAAGGTCTAGCCCCAGGGGGGGGGAATTCGACAGGTGATATAAAATAGGGTGAACTTCCAAAAGAAGTTCCAGGGGCGAGGGGGAGCCGCTCAGATCTTCAGGGGAAATCAGCAGATATCAAGTCTCGGTGAAATTCAAGAGAGGGTGACTAGCAGAGAGCCAGTTGGGTGCACAAAAACGGCAACGCTCAAATAGGGGTTAAAGACCATTATTGTGGCAATTCGAGCAGGCGAATATCGAGGAGGACACCAACCGGGATGCTTGCCGGACTCAGTGTAAAAACTGGGAAAAACATTAGACCACTCGACCCATGGAGAGTCGTCTCGGTGAAAAAAAGTGCTGAGCTCGGCGCTCGGTCTAGGGGGGCAAGCTCAGGAGGGAGCACTCAGGAATGCGGTGGGATGTGAGAGTCTTGGGGAAGGGGAGATCGTCACGGAATCGGGAACGAAAGAAGGATCGTTCGGTGACAGATCACCAGACTCGTGAAAAAAGAGGCGCTCAGAACCATCGGGAATAAAGAGTCCCGGCCTGAGGGAAAGCCCACGGTGCACCCACAAATAGGTGTCCTCCACTAAAGGAGAGGGAAATATGGGTGAGGTCCTCTAGACTGCCGTCGGCGAAAATCCAATAAGGCCAGGACCCTGCAGGCCGACCGGCGGTCTGTCACCCCTCAAAAAAGCCAAAACCGTCTATGCACGACACTCTCTCAGTCCCAGCTGGAATCACCAATGGGGTAAATCGAGAAAAACCTTAGAATACAGTCAGAGGGCCGGAGCATGACTTTGGAGGGGAAAAGGGTCTCAAAGATCACACTCGGTGCTGGGAATCAGCCGGCAAGAATCGCGTAAAGAACCGCGATCACAGAGCATAAAGCTGAAACTAAGGGGGGAGGGAACGCCGACCGAACCAAAAAACCAAAACTGTGCGGCGCAGGAGCGAGAAGAGACGGGAACAGGTGGCACCCGAAAAAGAGGGGGCGGGAAGGGTCACTGAGCATCCCATGTGGGGGGGTCTTGCGGGAAAAGAGGGAGGGGGAAAAATGGGCTTCGACGGTTCCGAATGGTATTATCACAGAAAGGCAGACCAGGAATATAAGAATACTTTGACCTTCGAGGTCCCGAAAGGGGATGTGCGAAAGTCCGTACTAGGAAAAACAGTGACATAGGTAAGCGGGAAGGGTTCGTGCGAGGCGGGAACTGCCTTAAAGGCGCACAGGGGGGTCTTGAGGGGGTAACTGTGAAGGGAGGGTCTACTCAGTCAAAAAATACCCCTTTCCCTGAGATAAGAAACCCTTTCCTTACTTTGGGGGGGGACAGTGGCGACTGAACAGGTGCAGACTAAAAGGGAGGGGAGTAGGACGTCCTGGGTACACTGGAGGGTGGTGCGAAAGTCTCGCGCGGGCGAGGTAGCATAAAAGTCTACGCATTCCTATTGTAAGTCTCTTCTTGTTGGGGGGTCAGCTAGCCTCAGGAGTACTAGAATCGAAAAAGAGTTTCGACCCTCCATGTCGTCATTCGGTTCGATCGACTAAGACCGAGAGACACTCGTCTTAATGCTTTTGGAAAAACGCGAGAAAAGAAGGCTACGACATTTTAAAGAAGGAAAAAAAAGCTGGAGAGCCGTAAAAAAGTAATACGGTAGGACGTGCTTCGATAGATGAGAGGACGGCATCGGAGAGAAAGAAAGTTGTCCGTCGGCACCGGAGATCAAAAAAAGAGCGGAAAGGTCGACGAAGCCCGGTCAACAACGAGAGGAGAACAGAGGAGAGAAGAAATCTTCTGTCTTACCGTGTCACAGAGCACGGGCAGGCTCGGAGAGGACCCGTTTGAGGGCCGTTCTGTGGAACGAGGGGACATTAAGATCGAATAAACCCGTAAAGGCAGTGAAAGGGAAGCAAGGAGGTACGAGTCGTGGGGAAAAAAAAAAATCACTGAGTGAAGAGTCTTAGGAAAACGCGATCTAACTCCGGGGGGAGAGAAAAAGCCCTCTATTTAATTTCAACAAGATCCTCACCTAAGGCGCAGGAGACCCTGGGTCGACACCGGGGGCTTCCTAGACGGGGGGGAAAGACTTGGAGTTGAAGGCGCGGGGGGACAACGCCAGAGAAGAAGAGGTGCACATTCTTCTCAAGTAAGTACTGAAGGCCGAAATGAGGCGCCTTAGGGAGCCCCAGAGAGGCCGACCGAAAGGGGACAAATGACTCAGTTGGGAGAGCCCAAGGGTCAGTTTCTTAACAGAACACCTTACGGGAAAGGATATGGATTATCCATCTCCGCGAAGTCGTGGGGCCGAAGATGAGACCGCATTGTGGGGGGAATATCGTCCGATAAGAAGCCACTCAAGTGCTATTCCGGGTGAAGATGCACCTAGAAAGACCGGTCCGATTTGGGGAAAGGGTAAGGGAATAAGAAAAAATAGAAAAGCACCGGGACTAGAGAAGAATGGGAAGGGGAGGGGAGGGAAGATGGGCCCATTGTCGGGCTAAGTAAGTGGACTTTCTAGAAGGAAAAGGGACAGCTCTCTTCCTAATGCCGGACGTGAGAAGAGGGAAACTGGCCTGTTCCATCCTCCTTCAGATTGGAATTGGTCTATCAAGAGAATAATTTTGAAGTGTGTGGACGGGCTGAAAAAAAACAACGAGTGGAACGGGGACACATAGAGGAGGGTGAAGATTGGTTAGGATTTAGGGGCGAGCGCAAAAGATTTATGAAAAAAGGGGTGTAGGAGGAAAAATGGGACTTCGGCCGTGTTCCCGCTCGGAGAAGGGTCGATGACAGATCTGACCATTTGTTAGGGGCGAAGCAAAAGGAGTAAAAGCCTCGACAGCTGGGGAGAGAAGAAAAGTTTTTCAGAAAAAATTATGCGATCAAGTGAGTGGGGGGAAAGGCGGCGTGCGGACTCCTGACTCAGAAACTTAGAGGAGACCGGGGAAAAACTTCTTCTATTTCTTAGAGGAAAAAAAAGAGGGGGGGGGTTCTGGATCCGTGTGCGGGAGCGAATAAGTTAAATGAACATCTAGGGCAGGGAAGTATTTCGGCTGAGACTAGAGGATAAGAAAGTCTCGATATAGGCAAAAAGAAATACAACAGGCAAAAAAAAAGAGACTCCTACTTTACTGACGACAAAAAGGAAAACTCACTAAAAAATCCATCGGGGGCTATGTTTCATTGGCTCGCGTATTAATGAGAAAACACACAAAAGGATCATCCCGGGTAGAAAGGGGGGGGGGGAGAGACTCATCTCCCAACGAATAAGGGGAGAAGTAAATACCGGGGTCTCACCATGTGGGGAAGAACGATCCGCCTATACTTAGCTATAGCAATCTCCTGGAGGGGAAAAAGAAGTTGGAAAAGTTAAAAGAGTTCTAACCTTGTCGAAAGAAGATCTAAAGCCCACTGGGGGGGTAACCACAAGGGGAGAAAAGTGAACGGGATATTACTTCTCTCAGGCCAAGGGATGAATCAGCCTACAAGGATCTGGGTGTGGGAAAAAGTGATCGACAGGGGGAGGGAGGGCAAACCGACCCTTTTCGGTCTCTGGAATCACTCCCTATCATGTCTCTTTACCGCACAACTAAGGTGATTACAAACCCCCAGAGTGGGGGTTTTCTAAGTTCGGGGCGGGTAAAGAGTTCGGGTAAGAAGCTTAATCAGGATGTCGGATAGCGGGAAACAACACCTACGGGGACAAAATACTGTTTCGTCTGATACCAATCGTTAAGAAAGCTAAGCAACTAACAAAGAGCGAGGGGGAGCCCGCGCCGGGCTCGACGTTATGGGATCGCGTCCCAAAGGGCGCAAAGAGAGAAAGAAAGGGGGTCGTCTGGATAGGTGTCCTTCATAGGGGGGAAGCCGGTTGATCAGGGCGGAGGTCGTGTGCTGGTGGGACTGTGGGTCGTTGGTATGGCCGAGGGGGGCTCGCGGAAGTGATAGGAGCCAGGCCAAACGCAGTAGTATGGGTTCCTAGTCTTGGCTACTCAGGCTGGCGTTGGCAGAAGAAGGGACGGAGGGGGTGCTCAAACGAGGGGGAGGGGAAGGGAAGAAAAGTGGAACCGCGCCTTTCTCTCTCTCCGAAAAGGGAGAACGGCCCCATCGACTCGCCAAGGACCGGGAACTCAAATGAAGTAAGTACCTAAACAAAAAAAGGGACTCAGAGACGTTAGTGGGGTTTGATTGGAAAAGGACCAGCCAAAAAGACGGAGGGGGAGCTCAAGAAAATAGACAAAAACAAAAAGAAAAAAAATAGAGGGGGGTTAGGACGCCCGACTCCCTTAGGGATCGGCTGGAAAGGGCTGGAGGGAAATACAAAAAAAAAAAAAAACAAACCACTTTAAGACGACTGACAAAGTTGGCGAAGGGCTGAAGGGAATCACTTACTGGGATGCGGTACGTACAGTTATCTATCAACGCAGGGTGTTTGCTAACATCGCGCATAAAGTTTGCCGCAACCGACACCGGCACCACGCAAAAGGAGTCTTATAAAAGACCTGGGAAAAAAAAGAGTCTACGGCGTGTTCAGGTCAAAGAACTCAAAGAGACTAACAGTCTTCACAAGAGACCAAGGAAAACCGCTACACACCACAACTAGGAAGGGAAACCTTCAATCGGGGACTAACAGAACAAAAACAGGGGAATCGTGCCAAGCCTAAGCTGAACGCTATCAGTCAGTATGGGGGTCGAAAGAGCGGGCAAAATTGTGCGGAGGTAGTTAAGCAGAACTATTTGATGAAGGAGACGAACTGATCAGGGTCCAGCCGTGGGGTGGGAGACTTCCTTTATCGTGTCGCCGATAGAAGCTCGGTCGAGACAGGCCTAGCTTGGGAAAGGGACTGCCGAAACACCAGGGACCCTCGGGGGGGTGTCGATAATCTAAGGGTGGGAAAGAGAATGCTGTGACGTATTGCAGAACAGTCGAATTGTAAAAAAGTCTCGGGCTTCCAACCAGCAAGCGAGATGAGCCGAGAGGATCGGCGCAATAGCAAGAGAAGGAGGGTTGGTTAATGTAACCGTATTCGGATGAGGCTCTTCGCACAGGTGAGAGAAAAGGGGAACAGAACTCAGAGAAAGAAGGTGACCTAACAATGATGTGATTATTGAGCGGCAGAAAAAAAAAGGACTAATGAGCTCTCTAGGGTATAAAGACTCGGGGGTACGAAACAGGGGTAAGAAGGCTGCAAATCTGACCCATGTAAAAGGCTCAGTCAAATAAGGCTTATCTGGAATGGAAGAAAATTTCCTCAATGGGAAAAGCTCATCGCGAGCCATTTCTAGGTTGGTTCCTATGTTAACGGGAGGGGGGGGCCGAAGGTGACGTTCAAAAGAAGAGGGAGGGATAGGAAAATGGGGATAAGGGACTCGTGGATTAGTACCTTCAGCAGAAGGAAGGGTCAAAAATGGTTTTAAACTGATTAGTCCGAACCTCGCTGAAAAAAGAAGCAGAATCACACCCAGGGTGTCCCTAAGCCTCACTCGGAGGGTCATCGGGGGGAAGGAAACTCTATTAAGCGAAGCAGTACGTCATAGAGGACACGCCTCCAAAAATTAGGGGACGCCAATCACCCTGCTCGAACAGAAGCATAGGGACTCCCCCCTCCTTCAGCCAGGGAATCTTGAGGTACTGAGGACACCCAGTTTCAAAGAAAACCGTCCAAGAGCTCCGGGATGGGCAAACGGGAAAGGGGAGCGGCACCTGGGAAACAAGGACTCCTTCTCAGCACTCGACGAGGCAAACAGGAGCGAAAAAAGAAAAAGAAAAAATAGATCTGATCTAATTTGAAAATAAGACGTTGCGGAGGGAAAGCCGCAGATCAAACTGCGGGCCGAGGAAAAAAAGTGAGAGGGCAGGACGACAACGTGGAAGAGGAACAGGGGGCCTGCTAGAAAGTCCCGGCCTGGGATCAACGCTGGAAACCTTTGCGGCGATAAAGGAAGAAGGGGAAGGGAAAACGACATGAACGCGAGATAGAGATGCAAAACAAAAGGTGATGTCCAAAGCAACACGGCGTTGCGCTGGAACGCCAGGAAGAAGTTACCGCCAGAAGGGAAGGGCCTCAGGATGGGCGGATCTCAGGGGGGGGAAAACGGAATGACGAATAGTTCGCTGAACAGGTTAAGACGAACTGTTTGAATGACTTTTCTCGAGACCGAAAAGTTGGCGTGGATAAACGAACTGTCCTACCTCGTCAGCACACAGGAAGACCAAACGTTTCCGAACTCTTATTAAGGGATCTTCGGACCTACGTATGGTGGGGAGGGCTAAGAAGACTCTGCCTGGCTGGAAGACGGAACGTCTCCGGGGGGGGTAGGGAGAGAAGGGCGTTGGGCATAAACCTCGCCCCGAAGGGGCACAGGAGGAGTCAGGAAAAAGGTGTGCTACCAACTGAAAGCATAGCCTGACGTGCTATACGTCATTGAAAAAGAGGGCGGAGCAGCCATCCTAGTTAGGATAGGAAAGGGGACTTGTGACGGAGAAATCCTACTACGAACATGGGTACCACGAAGACGCGTCAAGACGCTCTGTTTCCACAGAAAAAAGGAAATTGCGGAGGCACTGTTAACGACTCAGAAAGGAGGAAAAAGGCCAAATAACCAGCGCCGCAATTCTCCTCACAAGCGCGGGGGAAAAGAGGAGCGACTAAAACTGGAACTAATCTCACACAAAAGGAGGGTGGATAGATATTCACCTTGGGAGTGTAGACGAACGGGGCCGAAAAAGCTGGGGAAGGAGTCTGTCAGGATACCAAAGGGGGGGGCCTTGCGCGTGTAGAAAAGTAGATCTCGCAGGGATAACGGGGGACTTGAAGACGCAGAGAGGAATTCGTCAATCGTTTAATGTCGTGGCGTAGGGGATCCGACTCAAAGGAAAAGAAAACACTCAGCGGAGGTTTCCGGGGAGCGACAAAAAAAAAAAAGGGAGGATGCGCCTGCCGCCATGGCAGAGGGTTCGGAAACAGACTTCAATCTGACGGGCGGTGAGTAGGGCTAAAAAAAAAAAGGGAGACAGTCAAATTCCAAGGGAGCTCTCAGGAGGATCCGCGCCAGTCTCACGCAGTAACCCTGTAGGACCAACGAAGATAGGCTCCGATGGTGAAAGCCGGCGGTCAAGAGAGACGACCCTTACTAGTGGAAGAGAGAGCTCAATCCAAAGACGGTTCGGACTTACAATTCCGAAAAACTAAATGCTAATCTTCCTAGACAGAAAAACTGATCCTAAAATGGAGGGGGAAAAGCACTAAACCTCGGACTCTGACTTTCGGAATGGACGGAACGTACTCCGACTTTACTTTGCCAGCGGGGGGCAGCAAGGTTCTCACTTAGGCGGTCTGTAGAAGCAACGTCAAGAAAAAAATGGAAAACGGCCCGACCGGCAAAGGGTCCGCGCGAGACCTGATATCTTTAGAACCGGAAAGGAACCCGGGAAACCCTAAAGGAACGTTGGAGGAGAAAGATCAAGCTAAGGGGAAGGTGGAATTGTGGGTGGAAGAACGAGAGAAGACTCACTCCGAGGTCTAGAGAACTGATCTCGGGTTCTCTTAAGGGTGATGAGGGGGGCCAAGATCTCAAAAAAAGGGGGGTCTTAAAATACGGAAAAGGGGGGGAGCCAGTTGTATGGATTCAAGGACCAAAGGGAAAAGCAGGGACGTTTGTCGAATGTTCGAGGAAAATCACTAAATCACTTCGCACAAAGGGAATGGGCCAGTTCTTTCAAGGGTGAAAGGGGGGGAAGACGCAAGGACTCATGGTTAAGTCTCTTTAAGTGAGGCGGGGGGGGGTAGGGGCTTGCTCGTCCTTACGCAGCCAAATTGAGGCCACAAAAAACCATATGCCTTCTTCTATGAAAAGGAGACAAAAAATGTTCTTGGAGGGGGACTCAGCGGGGAAGGGGAGGAATCTATGGGGAAACCATCGCTTAGTTAAAAGGGACACGACTGTCTCAGAACTCGAAAACTTCCAACGACGAGAAGTCGAAAGAAGTAGGGAAAAACTGTTCTAACGGACCAGGGGGCACAATTCAAAAAAAAGCAAAAGAGAGTAAAAATCTATTCAGCATGGAGGGTCGGGTGATCTTGCAAGTCTGAACCGAAGAAATAAAAAAGAGCTCATCCTTATGTGAGAAAGACGCCACATCACCTAGGTTTGTCCGAGTTTATGATACATGGATAACCGAGCGTGTAAATAATACTCTCCCGGGGAGAACTATTAAAGAGAATCGTCAGCTCCTGCTAATGAGGTTTCTGCCGATTGACGTTCAAAAGCTAAGGGGAGGAGAGTCGTACGAAAAAAAGAGAGGGCAAAAAAAAAACCGCTGACTAAAGACTGAGATCCGACTATCTAGCTCTCCAAAGAGGGGCCTCAAAGGGGTGAGTTAAAAAAATGACGCTACTAATGGGAAAAGGGAAGGGCCCGGAACTGCTTTCCACACCCGAAAAGTCCGCGGATGAAAATAATTACAACGAAAAATAGTTCACAGGGGAGAAAAAAATTGGAAGAGAGAAGCCTGAAACAACTTCATCGAAGTAGAGGGAAAAATAGAACGTTAATCAACCACACAAGGCCAAAAGAAGTTCAAGGGGAACGTACCACGACTTTCGATCATCAACGCAGAAGGTGGGGAAAAAGGAAAACCTCGCCGGGCGAACGAATAAAAACTTATCAGCTTGAAGGAGGGGACCCCTCTCAAACGCATAAGAAAAAAGGTTTAGAATGTAATGGAAAAATGTGGGAGACTCTCTAGGGTAATGGGCTCCTTCGGCGATTCCGGGGTCATTGGGGGGAATTCAGGAAAAGGCGGGGGTTCGCTCTGAGGAGGGGATGCGAAAGTCACTGGGAAGAGGTTTCCGCAGGGGAGGGGCGAACCGTCAATCTATTAGGGAAGAGCGGGGGTCCGGCGGACAAACGAGCTTAACCTGGAAACCACACGGTGGGGAGTTCTCGAGGAGAACGTTACAAAGACAAAGGCGTCCCTCCTGTCCGTAGAGAAAAAAGGGACCTCGACCCAGTGCTTTGGGTTGTGGAAAGCATGCACAAGACGCTCAAAATCAGGGCGTCTCTATCTCTCAACAAACGGATGAAGAAGAGAAAGAAAGGAAACAGAAAACTTCCGGAGCTTGTAAGGGTCTAAGGCAACCCACGTAAAAAAAAAGGCGTGCACCAAAGGAAGAGGGCAAACTACTTCACTTACCGAGGGCTACGGGGCTAAAATAAAGTACTGCGGAATAGGACACTTCTTTTCAAACCTGGGGGAGGGAAAGCGGGGAGCATAAGTGGGGCAAAAAAAGGAAGGAGTATACACTGAAAAAAAAGGAGGTACAATATGAAAAAGGTGCGACCACCTCTATATCGGGGCAGCGGGGGATCCACAAGAAGGAAATTCAATTGCCCAAAAGAAAAAAAGAGGGACAAAGCACTAATTCCTCCAAGGGAAAATTCCATTCTTTGCCTCCACGACGCTACCTCAAAAGGGGTCGCAAAGCTGATGGGGACAGCTATCATGAAGGTATCGAAAAAGGAAAAGAAACGGAAAAACGAAAGGGGCTCCTCTGGGCTAGGGATTCGGAGCTCATTAACGATTTGGGGGAACGAGACACGAACTTCGGGGAAATACAATTTTCTTTTTGTTAAGGCCACGGGGGAAGGGAAGAAAGCGGAAGCCAGGAGAAGGACATCGGGGAAAAGATTACAAGCGCACAAGGTAGCCAACATTAGGTCCCAAAAGGGGTGTCGATCATCAGTCATGCCTGCAAGACGGGAGGGAGGGCAAGGCGAGCTCAAACGTAGCATGCTAGACAGGGGGGGGGAAGGAAAAAAAACCAAAAAAACCTGGGGATGCGATGAGCCGCTCGGAGGCTCAAAACAAGGTGTACAAAGGAGGTTTGGGAACTCTCGTGTTAAGCTATCGCAAGGTGCAAGGGCACGCGCCAGACTCGGGAGGGGCCCGAACATTATGGGGGGGGATGCGAGGAGCCTCGATCGACCCGAAAGAAGGGAGGAGGGTCTTGAAGAAAAGGAAGAGTGAGGGTACTCCTTACTCAGAGGGACCACATGGATCTGGCGGGCAGGCAGGCCAAAAGCCGGCTGAGCTCGGGTTCTAGGACTAAAATCTGTTTAAAGAATCGCGAAGGGAAATTTACGAAGAGGTTAGAAGGGGGAACTCATGCTGGGGGTCAGCACTTTGTGAAAGGGATTAAACCGTCCGCAGGGGAGGGGAGGATTCGCGCTTGGGGAATCCGAGAAAGAGGTTGTGAGGACCAGACGGCGCCAAAGAAGAAGAAAGTAAATATCGCATTAAAGGGAACGGCACGCGCAAGGAAACAAAGGGGACTCCTCAAAGCTGGGAAAGAAAAAGACTAAAAATCAAAGGGAGAGGGGTCTGGCTTCCTCAACTGGATGCGGAAAAGCAACGCCGGGCCGAAGGGAAAGGCACTCAACACTGCTGCAGAAGGGGAGGAGGGACCCCCTAAAGGAAGGGGAAGACCTGCCAGATGCGGCCAAAAAGGCCTCATTGAACTTTGGGGCGTGAGCCGCCACTTGAAGAAGAATTCAATCGTGTACCACGAACTAAAAAAAGAGATCCTTGATCGGAAAAAAAATAAAAGAAGAGGGTGCGCGCGAGGACCGGGGTAACAACGGGAGTAAAAGTAGGCCTCGCATCTACGCGGCTGGGGGAGTAGAACCGAAAACAAAAAACTCAAAAAAGCGAAAAAAGGAAAGAAACGAGAAAGGGGGCGGGGGTGGCCCAATTCCTACAGGACCAAAAGGCGGGCGATCAGTTCCAGGAGCAGCAATGGGGACCCTTGTAGGCGAACAGAAAGCAAGCCTACGCGACGAGGCATCTCATCGAGCAAGAGGAGGGTGCCGTGAAAAAAAGGGGGGGTCAGGGAGTCCAAGAATAACCCCTACGTGCGAAAAATTCCGGGCGAAAGGCCGACAGGTATGCTACTGTAGCGCGACGAGTCTGGGGTAAGACTACTCAGTGCCAAAAACTGGCGGGAGGGGCATCTCGAAAGCACTTACGGGGGGGGAAATAACTTGCGTCCCTAAGAACGACCTTACCTAGGCGCGAAAGGGCCGAGCGTTATCGGTACACCGAGGTGGGTGCGAAATAGTAGCGGCGCGCCTTGGGCCGAGGCAGGCCGGAGAGCTGCCGGGAAAGGAGAGGGGACGTGGTTTTCCGGCGCCGAAGAACTCCCTCGAGCGATCGGAAGGGGGGCGACCGTCGCAACCGTCTCATGCGTTCTCTCTTAAAACCATAAAATCTGGTAGTCGGGGGAGCGAAAAACCCAGAAATCAGTGTGCTGTTTTAAGAAGACGGGAGACAAATAAGCCTCTCTAATACGACCACGAAGAGACTCCCTCTAGCGCGCGCGTCAACGAGACGCTGTCGGAGGTGCTTAGGGGCTCACTGTCTGAACGGAAACGACAATGTCCAGAAACGAGACTATCGCCTCAGCCTCGCTAAGAAAAAAACCTGTCTAGCGAAAACCGGGGGCACTTTTGAGAAACCACAAACCGTATTATGAAAGAAAGAAATGCACCTGGTCGGCCAGGGTCGGAAGGGGAACCACCTACTTCGGGAATCGTCTAAAGGGACCAGGGGGGGGGATTGTCCGGGTGCTCGGGATGGCTGAAGAAGGAGAAAAAGCCGTCCGCCTGACAAGCGGAAAGGGAGGACCTCGAGAATGCGGGGGCAACTGGACCATTCAGTAGGATAGGCTCAAAAGTCAACGTAAAGACAAGAACGAACGGCTGGGCGCCAGCCGCAGGTGACCCGAGCGCACGCATTCTGAACGGGTCCAACCGGTAAAAGAAAGAAAAAAGGGAAAAAACTCTGGAGGGGAGGCTGGGCAACGCCGTCTATCAGAGTAGGCGCCGGTATAGAACCAAATTGGAGCGAGCTACGAAAAAAAACCATCGAGTGTACCACAGGCCCGAAGATCCTACTTTTGGGTCGAAGAAAGGAGTATGGGGAAAAAAAAAAGTACAGGGGGAAGGGAGTCTGGGTCAAGCAGGGGACCAGAGTATGGTGGCCGGACAAGTCGCCACCACTCACAAAACAAAAAAAGCTAGCTTAAGAGGAGTAAAATGTAAAGACACTTGCGACTACCACCTCATCAAAGAAGCCGGAGGGAGGGCTTTCCCTCTTACAGGTTTCAGTCACAGAAGGGGGCGTCGGGACCGGGAAGGAGTTCCAAAAGATCTGCAGGGGGGTCCGGATCGGGCCTCCCCTCTAGGACGTTCTCTGAAAAAAGCCACCAGGGACGCAGAAGATGACCGGGGAAAGTGCCCTCTGGTAAGCCGTTACCCTGGGAAAACAAACTCACCGATTACGGGACTACTGAAGGGAAATTGGGAAGTTTTTTCTCTTAATCGGTAAAAAAAAAAGGGGTCTAACGACATTCTATAAAAAAGGATCAGCAAAAAGGAGGGGAAGGGGGGGTCTCGTAGGAAGGTTTGGGTGCGGCAAAGAAAACGGGGGGAAGGGAGAAAAAAAAGAGATGGTGCCGAGGGCTATTGCTTTCTAGGATTGGGGTGATTACTGTCGAGGACGAAAAAAGCACCCTGATTCAAAAGTTGCATCAAATGGGGGATTGGGGGTCGTCTATGAAGGGTGGTTAAAGGGAAAGAAAAAAGGGCTAGAAGGGTAATTTCCGTTGCAGGGCTTAGGGAGACTCCTTTACTCTCCGGGAGGGAAAAGAAAAAAGGGAAGGGAGGAGTGACGTAGGAAGACACAGGGGGTGGCTTAAATAAAAGGTCGAAAAGCAAAGCGAAGGGGAAGCATGAGGGAACCACTATTATTTCATAACGTCGAGAAAGGGAATTCTCTAAAGGGGGGAAACCTATAGAAGAAGGGAACGCCTAAGCGAGGGAAACGCAAAGGGGGAAAAAAAGGGAAAAACATCAATATCTGAAGTTTCAGTGGAACGCTCGGGTGAATCGGGGGAACAGAGAGTCCCAGGGGAGACACGAACATAGATTTTGACACGACAAGGCAAAGAAACGGTCCTGGGAGGGTTGGGTAGTACTTGGATGGGTAGTACACTATGCTGGAACAAAACACGTCGTAGCAACTTGAAGAAGTCAGACACCTCAACGTGTGACGGTGGGTATCTCTTGATGGTGGGTTCTCTGGGCCGCGGGCTGATTCTCGAGCATGGGGGCTAACAGACGCCTCGAACGTTAGAAACTGTGTGAAAATCAACTGAGGGGGACTGAGAAAAGAAAAAAACTGGAAAGAGAGAAAGAGGGGGGCTACCTACAATTGATCAGGGGGGGGGGTCATTTTCCCATTTTTCAAAAGAACAAAAATTAACAGGGACGAGGACTTCGGAGAGCAACCAAAGGAAGCATAGAAGGGAAGGGGGGACACAGAAAAGCGATGAAAATACAAAGAGGCTGTTCCCTTCCGAAAAGTCGAAAAGCTCTAGTACGTGCCCTGATCGAGGACCATCTTCAGAGTCACGGGACGAGAAAGAAGGAATACACAACGAAAGGGGGGATGGCAACTATCCGGAGAGCTCAGAACCATCAGTTCCTTAATGATCACGCCGAAAGGAACTAGCCAAAAAAGAGTGAGCCCCAGCCCTTGGGAAAGACCATCTTCCGCGGGAAAAGCAATAAAAGACCCCGGCGCCTCCGGGAAGGGTAGAGTCCTCTTGTTCCGCTTGTGGAGACCGAAGAGGGTGCCTCGCCGGCTGAGGTCTTGGGGGGGGTAAAGTTGGGGTGTTCAAGATAAGAGTTAGGCTCGGCAGGCGTGGATCCTTAGGGAATACACAAGAACTAGGTGGGGACGCAGGTTCCCTGAATTGTCACTAGCGGGTGGGCATCGCCAGCCGTAAGGGCTTGGGGGGAGCCACCGGGAATTCGAGAAGGGGAGCCACAAAGGTTGAAAAAAGCCCGTGAGCGCAACTTACTAAAAAAAAGCACTGTGACTAGGACGTAAAAGTCCCGGGATCCCTCGCCCAGGGACTAGCTGCGGGGAGATTAATGGGGTGGGAGAAACAGCATGACCTCAAAGGACTCCCGGAAGGG
>Ga0179593_1435981_pt1 | contig 14668 bp, 16 predicted proteins | sample CZODoug2_1_08_16_FD_185931 | JGI IMG/M metagenome (GOLD analysis project Ga0179593, IMG submission 185931) | Vadose zone soil fungal communities from Angelo Coast Range Reserve, California, USA - CZODoug2_1_08_16fungal (PacBio error correction) | ecosystem: Environmental > Terrestrial > Soil >...
TTAATCGCGGTGGGGTGGTAGGGAGGGAGGGATGATCACTCCGGGGGTTTGAGAGGGCGATGGCGGAGAGAAATCATCACGCGGCCGCACGAAACCCAACAAGGAACAGCCTCTGGAGGGGTACCCAAGAAAAAAAAGAGTGGGGGTCCGGGGAAACCAACCAGTGAGAAATTCTTGAGTGGGCCGCCCGCGTACAGATGAAAAGAAACATCGAAGAACCATGCTGTGACGAGCCGCAATTCAGGGGGGACAGCGACGAATCAGGGGTCAAGGAAAGAGGGCCAGCCGAGGAGGGGGGAGGGAGTCCAAGGGGAGGGGGCAGGGAAAATCAGAAAGAGAACACACAAAAGGAGGAGGAGAAAGAGAAGGAAAAACTGAAAGGTAAGACCAGTCAAACGATACAGCTGAAAGTAGGTTACCGATTAAAAAAGGAAAGGAAAAAACAAGAAATAGTCTTATAGGGCCAAGTAAGTTGAACCCGAAGGAAAAAGAGGAACGTAGGGAAGGAAAAAGAGAGAAAAGGAAGGGGGAGGAAAACGGAACCCCAACTGGAAAACACGGGGCAACGGAATAAACTAAGAAGAGGGAAGTGGAAAAACAGTATTCAACTTCTGGATGATAAATAGAAGATATTCAGGACCCTAAGTTTTGGATATAAACCGAAACGAAACCAAAGCCCACGTTACGCTCTCTCGCCTCGGGGGCCAAAAGGGAATTGGGGGGGAAGGGGGGTGCGTGCCGGCCTCAAAAAAAAGTGGTAGGCACGGGTGTTTTTTAAAGAAAAAAACGAGAAAAAAACTCTTCCTTGGAACAAGCGGAAAGATCTTGCAAACCAAGGGGGATAAGACATTACGCCCTCCATCGCCTACGGGTAACCAACAAAAAACGCCAGGATAGGACAGGGAAAGGCCTTCAATCAATAGACAAACCCATTGGCAATGATGAGACCCCGGTTCAAACAAAGACACTCTGAGAAAAACACAAAAAAATAAAAAACATGTGCACATCCGCCTCAACAGTGGCCACAGCTAAGGAAACCGCGGGACCGGCTGTGGTCTTTGAATCCGAGGGCCCTGGGCCCAAAGATGTGAAGTGAAACAACACCCCCCCAACCAACCCTAAGCCCAACATCGCCGTACCGCGTTGGGTTTTACCAGCTCCAGGGGCAGTTCTGGTGTGAAAGGGAACACCGGCTCGGACGGTCGGAGCACCACGTGTACCCCGTAGGCAGAAGCTGTGGGGGTCACAAGGATCTAGCACCCTCGGTGTGGGGGGGCACAAAGGGAGTCAAGGGTGCCTTCTCAACAAGCCCGAATGGCAGCGTGAAAAGTGGCCCAAAAATGTTTTGACACCCGTTCCAAAAGGATAGGGTTGGGGTTCAGGCGAGGAGGATCCGCAGTCCACGCAAGAAGGCGCGTAAAAGCGGTCCTAATTCCACGATATCCATCGGATTTCAGGCAGAACGGATGCGCGGGAAAAGGACATGTATTTAAAAAGGGCGGGGAGCAAGTCGCGAACAAGGTGTTTTTCGTGACTGATAGAAACGATCGTGAATAAAAAAAGGGCTTGGAACCAAAGAAGGAAAAAAGGAAAGGAACGAGGGTGGGGAGTTTGCAGCAAAAGGGGGGGCCTGCCGAGTGGAATCAGCAAAGTCAACGGGGGTCAATCAACGATCCTGAGGTGGGGACAGAGAAAAGAGGGTTGGTCAAAACGCTGTCACCGAAATGTGGGGGGGGGGCCCCTCGGGGGGGGACGGAAGGGTGCTAGGAAGAGAAAAAAATGTCTCGAAGTGTTGTGAAAGGGGCCAAAGAGGTCAGGTAAGCCAACAAAAACTCAATACGGGAAAGGAGGACGGCCGCAACAGGGGACGAAATTTCGTTGGGGTTGTGGCCTTAAAAAAGAACAACAGTAGGGGGGGTGCTCAGCGTGGGGGAAGACCGAGCTAAGTAATGTAACCAAGTTACCGCTTCAGTCCGGGAGCAATCTGTCCAGCGGAACGAAGGGGGGGGTAAAAAAAAACAAAGGGGGCAATACAAACAAAAGGAGGGAGGGACGACGTCGACTCCAAAACCGCCGGGGCGAAGCAACGGGGGTGAAAACACCCGGAAAGGGAGAAAAGGAACCCCGCGGTACCCAAAGGAGAAGGCTGGGGTCGCGTTGTGTCCACCCGCGCAACTGGAAAGAGAGGAAAACTCGTGGAAGAAGAACAAATGAAGAAGCATCTCGTGAACTCGGGGGAAAGGGGGGGGGACACAAGGGAAGAAAAACTCGAGGCGCCTTTTGAAGCGGTCAAGGGTGTGGAGTAATACGAAGGGGGGACCTGCAATGGGAAACTTTTTCGGAGGGGGTAAAGCCGTGAAAAACCCCAACGGGGGGTCTGAAAAAAATACAATGGAAATCCCGAAGAAGAGGAAGTGGGACCGAGCCCTGGAAACGGGGAGTGAAAAAGAGGGTTCTATTGTCAGAAAACGGTTGGTGACAACAGGTGCAGAGAGCAATCACAAAAAATACCAACTGGAAAAAAAAACGACTGGATGGGGAAGGGGGTGAAGGGCCCACACGGGGAAAAGGAGGGGAAAACTTTTCCGGGGGAGAGCCGAACAATCACAGGCCGCCTGACAGATCCATGAAGTGGGCCCAGCTTTCGTTGGCAGTGGGGCCCCGTCCAAGGGGGGGGGGGGGGGGGAAAGGAAGGGTGGTGGGGGGACTTTCCGGGGGGGGGGGCAAAAAAAAAAGGAAAAAAATACGGTTGAAGAGGGGGGTAGCTGAAAAGCTCCGGTTGCCAGGGGTCGGGGGATAGGAGAAACAAAAAATGGAGAAAGGCGGGGGGGACCACACTAGTGTCCTGGTCCAGGAAGCCCCAACACAGTAAAGTGGCTAAAACGTTTGCAACCTGACCTCACGGCCCCAAAAAAGGCTTAAGGACACCTCTGGAAGAAGGGTCTCGAATAATGGGGGTGGAAGGGGGGGGGACATAGAAAATATGAGAGGCTTTTTTTGAGACAGGGGTTAGAGGGGACAAGGGAGTCACCCCAGGCAAAAAAGGAGATTAAAGTCCATGTGCACCGGTGCACCTGTATTGACAAAAATTCGGAAGGGGGGTTTTGAGGTGACCAGTCACCCGTTAGGTCCCCAGCGGGGTAAAAGATCTCCCCTGTTTGCCTCCAGCCTCGAATCGAAAAACACCTGAAGCAGCACTCGGTGTGGGGAGGGGGGAGGAGGTGGGTATCACGGACTGGCCAAGCAAACCCAGGGCCATCCATCTCGTTTCACACCGGGGGGATTCTAAACTGGGAAGTATTCTTCACAATTGGGTGTCAAAAGGGGGTGATGCGGACTCGCGGGAATCCAAATTCCTTGGCAGCTTTGAGGACAAACCAAAAAAAAAAAAAAACAAAACAAAATGAAACACCCAAAAAAAAAAAAGAGCGGGCGACGGATGGGCGCAAACGAAAAAACTAGGGGGAAACGGGGGCCAAACATGAAAGGTTTGAAAACAGAAAAGGCAGGGGGGGGGCGCGATGCGGGGGGGACAAGGCACAGCGTCAAAGAAGGGTGGTGGGTGCAAGAAAGACAAGAATGGGAAAAGTTGGGAAGGCCCAAGAAAAAACGCATCGAAAAAAAGGCAGCCGGCGGGGGGGGAAAATCGAAAAAGCAACTCGTGCTGCCCAGCAGATAAAGTCAAAACCGGGGGGGAAGCTGTCACTTTAGCTGAAAGTTTCAGGGTGCAGGCCGGACGACACCCTTCCGGGGCAACAGTTCAACGGCACCACGACCGGGGGGAAAAGAAGCCGACAACGTTCGGGACGAAATTCCTTCAACCCGACAAAATCCTGGCGCCTAAATTACTACGGAAGGGGCCTTGCCCAACTGGATAGGGGACCGTGCCAATTTTGGCCCAGGACAATGAAAATTTGAATGGCCCTGACTACCGGGGTAGGTAGGTGAGTCGGTTGGGCTGGAAAACCGCAATCCGAAACGAGTGTACCTTCCACCTCCACTCCAAGGCTGAGAGTGTGTTGAGACCAAAGAGAAAGATGCTGGTACGGGGACCAAAAACAAAGGCCCGAATCAGGGGCCCTTGCCGAAGACCCAACCGGAAACAACAGGGAGGTTTGACCTTCGACTGGCCTTCTCCGGGGCTAATCGGAGCATCAAGCTCACAACAACGGAAGGAAGGAAATACGAGGCTGGGACGACGACGGGTCGAGCCTCCCTCACAGCCGGAGACTCTAGAAACCGGTGGGTGAAAAAGTTGGGAAAAGGCATTCGTCACACTGGGTCGGCCACAGGGTGCAGGTAACCAGCCGAGCGGGGTTTAGAAAAAGATCATCCCAGAATGCACTGAGCAAGGAAAAAGGTGGGCAGGGGATGCGAAGTTTTAACAGCAACCCGCAACCATCCACGCCAACAAGCCGCGGTCAGGTTAATTGCCGAAGGAAAACAGAAACCGGCCATGAGAAGCATCAGTCAAAACCTTAGAGCGCCATAGGAAGAGGTGTCCGAAAGGGGAACTAGCGCCGGTGACAGCCCACCTTAACTGGCCGATTACAGTAGGGAGGTGACTGAGGGCAGCCCGGGAACAGACCACAGGTTCAGAGGGGGAAAACTGTGTTTATCAGAGATGGCAAGCAACCTAGTGCCGGGTTCCAGTGGCACTAAAAAATGACTCGTGGAAAGGCGTTTTTGGAACACAACGCCAGTTTGTGGCTGAAAAAAAGGGGTCCCTCGGCAGAGGGGGCAGCACACCAGAAGATCATGCGACTATTCCTTAAAACACCATTCGCGCCCCAGAAGGGTCAGGATGAATTACGAAGGGCCAAACGGCCCTAACCCCGTCGAAAACATTTTGCGCGACCTCGAGAGTTATGTGCCTAAAAATGACGAGGACCGAGAGCCCCCGGCATAACCGCCACCCCGGAATTGAAAAAAATACGTCACCGAAAGACGGGTCAGCCATTACTGTCGTTGTCAAAAAAAAAGGAACATTTGCCAAGGAAATAGGACACGACAGCGGCCCGCACATACCGGGGAGAATCATTTAATAAAATCGAGCAGGCTGACAGGAATTGGACCCCGCCGGACAGGCGGGTTCTTCATTCAAGTGGTGTTTGGTCGATAGGGGGGCAAGAAATCCCCCGGGAAGTGTGAGAATCGGAAAAACTTGCCACGGAAAACCGGGGCCGCCAGCACGTGATCGCGGGCCCTCACAGCGCGCATAAAATAAAAAAAGGCCCAACCAAACAGATCGGAACCGACATACAAAAGAGTGGTTGGATTAGCGGGCATAAGCGGTCTAACTGAGCGCCGAAAGGTTTCTTCCAGGGGAAAGGGACTAGGTGTGGAGCGCATAAGAAAGGCTGTAAAAACCGCCTTTTCAACGGCGATCATAAAGACGAGTTCCACCTAGGGAAGGAAACCAGCGAAAACACCAACGCCGCAAACCCAAGGTCCCCAGGGACGCCGAAGATCACCTCGGATGGAGCCGTAGATGCCTCTGTTTCCTAACGGAAAGCCGCCGTTTTCCAGGGACTGCAAAGGCATTGACCCTGCGGTCAAACACAGGGAGAGTTAAAGAAGATGGGAAAAAACCGGACCGCAAATCCTATTTTCACACGGAGGAAAGAAGTTACGGCCGGCCCACGGCAAATCAAAACGCAGTTGAGGGAGGTTAGAGAACCCAGTGCAGAAGCCTCAACATTGCATGAAGGCAGGTCGATCTGGACCACCCAATTTCAAAGCTCTCACCATCAAAGGGGTAAGACAGTCGGTGCGGGGGAAGACCTGGTGCCCCGTCCTCCGACGAGCACTGCGAGGCGGAGCCACGTCGCGATGGAGGGGATCGGGCAGCGGCGGTGAAGGAGGCCAGCCGACGTTGGGGGACAGCGGGGGGGAGGCTGGGCCGTTTCTCCAAGCACAAGGTGGATCCGGCCCGGAGGGGTCCCGAGTCTAAAAAGCGCCTTGGAGGGGGGTGGGAAAAGGGTTGGTTGAGCCGTAGGGTCAGGGGCCCCCAGGATCCTCGAGACGCCGGAATAGACATCAACAGGCGGTTGAGGGAGAAAAAAACAGCCCCCCGCAAACCGAAAGGTCTGTTGAATAAAAAACAGGAACATGGCGAGGGGTGAGGTCGAATATCCGGGTGGGTAGCCCGCATAGGAACCCAGCCGAAAGGTCCCGAACCGATTGTTTTGAACATCAAAGAGAAAGCCGAACACGGCCGGCACAGGTCCCGAATGGCCCCAGATACACCTGATGGGGACTTGACAAAAGGAGAAGATGGAAACTTACACTTGGGATAATAAAAGTAAATGTCCACCGACACTTTACAGACAACCGCAGGCCACCCTAAACCTTGGGGGGGAAAAGGACGGGACAAAGGTACAGAGAAAACCGTTCAGGGGGAGGAATCACAGGAAAAGAAAAACACTTATTGAGCGGGAAAAAAATGCCTCCAGCAAATCCCTGGGAAAATACCATAACCGTCACGGGACGGAAGGGAAAATCAATGGAGTCCCGGGTGGTGTCTCCGACAATGACGAGACAACAGCACAGACGTGTATTAGAGAGACCGAAAGCAAGACGAGTAAAATCTCCGACAACCCTGGGGGGCCAAAGTAAGCGAAAAGAAGGAAGCGAAGCGCTAAAAGGTTCGTAAAGGGGGAACCGAAAGGGCAGGGGAAGCAACCACAGATGGTGGGTACAAAAGTTATATGAAAAAAACCCGACTTAAATCCTCGGTGGTCGGCTTTGGGTCACTCAAGGAATTTCAACGGAACCAAAGGAGAAGGTCAAGATGAAAAGGGAGACTGAAAACCGCTATGGTGCAGATGGGGGAGTAGAAAAAACCTCACATCATGGGGGGGACTCGCAGAGTGGTGGAGGAAGAAAATCGCATCTGGGGGCAGAAGGGAAGGGGGCACCGGGAAAAGGACGCAGCAACGAGATTTTCGCCGCTCCACAACCATTGGGAGTGCCTTGAGCTCAGCAGGGGGGCCTGTGGGGGGTAGGTTATTAGAAGTCAAGGCAACCTGAGGTCAAAACGAGGGAGGAGGGACTTAAAGCAGTAGAGAACCTCGTAAATTCCCCGATAGATCTCACACCGGGTCGTGAGTGATGGAACAAATGCTGCACAAAAAAAAACAAATGGGCGTGACCTCCACACACAAGATCAAAGAAAGAGGAACCTTCAACAAGGTGAAAGAGGGAAAGCCCTGTAGTCGACAAGCCGGGTGTGATGCGAGGGGAGGGATGGACGACATCCGATTTGAGCCCATTAAGAGGAGCCTTTTAGGCCAGGGACTTCGGGGGGGGGTGGTTCCGGTTCCCGAACCGCCAGTGATCAGTGAAACTCGCGTAGCTGACAATAGACCCGACGAGACACTCATGGGTCATGGAAAGCTGAGGCAGCGGGGGGGGGAAGAAAAAGGGGAAAAAGGCCGCCGGACTAGGGAGGGAGGGAAGGTGCATTTTAAGAATCTCTCCAACACACGTAGAAAATATAAGTATGAAAAAACCTGCGCAGGTACAGAGGCCCGAGAAGCCTCGTCTAAACAATATTTCAAACCCGATTACAAAAGAAGCAGGGGGAAAAAAGACAAAAGGAAGCTAAGGGAAGGGGGATTCCCATCAGTCCAAACGTAAAAAACAAAGATGCGCACATGGTCCGTACCTTTGCCCCAAAAACGAACGGGTCCGGGGGGAAGAAAAGACAACGGACCAGGGAACCGGAGGAGAACGAAAGTTTAAATTAAGAAAAAAATGGAGCATCCGTTCCCTCGGACAGCAAAAACAGGGTGGGGGCAGTCAACTCGCTAAGAAGAAAAAACCAAAGAGTCCTGTAATCTTTAATGGTAAGCATGGAAGTTATAAGCATGGGGGAAGGGCAGGAAAGAATGTAAACTAAATGGAGGGGTGCAGAAATACTTGGTTTTCAGACAAGAAATACCGTTATTCGAAGGAGAAAAAAGAGAGGGAACCGCAAATCTCGTCGGAATACGCTTCCGCCACATCCTCAAGAAAAAAAATCGTTGCAAAAATCAAGCAGGCCAGCCCCCTACGAAAAAGCCCTACACCCAACAGGAACATGAAGGAGCATAAGGGAGAAACGGATCTCAGGGCCCACTCAACCGATTGCAGGGTGTTTTAGGTTAAAGACGGGCGCGAAACCCCTGCCCTCCCGTCTGGGTGAGTTTGAGACAAGACAGCGATGCAGTGCCAACACGTGGAGGGGAGAGGGAAATCCTACCGACAAACGGAGGAGGGGGGGAAAAGCGGACCTTGCATCGTGTGGGACCCTGGGGGAATCAAAAATGCACACGAGGGAGGATCCCAAAAAGAAGGAAAAAAACGAGGGGAAAGCGTGTTCAAAAAAAGGAGAAAGAATACAACCCAGGGGGGGGGATAGGGGAAGGGGGGAGACTTTCGCCAACAAGGAAAAGCTCAAGCCCGAATATGAAAAAAACTTAAGTTTGAAACAAAAGGGTTGGGTCGGTTCAGGTAAGCGGGAAGATTTCAAGGCCCGGGAGGGGGGAGGAGAAGGTCCATAAAGCGGTCAGGAAAGGACCAAATCCAAATAGGACCAAGGGGGATTGCAGAGAAGGGGCAGTTGTAGTCAAACATTATGGTCGTTCGAAACAATAGGAAGACCCACGGTGGTCTTTCTGAACACTGGGATCGAAAAAGGGGGGTGGACGCGGGGAAAAAATTGAGGTGCACTCAAGCAGGTGACGGGGAGGGGAATTGAAACTGGGGGGGAGGGGGGGGAAATGCAGCCCCTGAAAAAATCCCGTCACTGGCAACCATGACAGAATCTACCGTGGTGGGGGACGAAAAATTGTGAAAGTTCAAATTTCAGTGGGTGCAGACCCAGAAGGGGGTCTGCGGGGAGAGGAGACCAAACTAAGCAAGAAGGGTGGGGGACGCTGGGGTCAGATAGGGTTGATCATCAATGAATAGTAATCTTTAAGGGAACTCAAACGAAAGGTCGGGGTGGGGGGGGGGACGTCAAAAAAAAAACTTCGTTGGGCTATCTGTGGGGTGGGGGGGGGGGGGGGTAGGGAAAAAAGAAGCCTGAAAGGTCCAAGAGGACGTACGAGGACGAAAAAAGAGGTTCCTACCATCAAAATAAGGCATCAAAAACAACAACACCCTACAAAAAAGAAAAAGGGGTCCACTCATGAGAAAAGGAATCCGGAGGGAAGGATCACAGGGGGGAAAAAAGGACCTGAACCAGTCCATCCACAGCTCAACAGCAATGGCAACGTGTTCAAACCACTCGGGGATGGGACACGAGAGACCAACACGATAAAGTTTCAACGAGGACAAAAAGCTATTTCCAGCAGTGGGGGGGGGGAAACAGGGGTTGGGTCAACAAAAAATGTCCTACCTGGGTGAAATAACTATTTAGAAAAAGGAGGCGTTTGGCTAATCCAAACGAACTGAAGTTTCGGCACGGTTCTGGAGGGGGGGGGGTACAAAAAAAGATGAAAAGGGTTGTTAAGACCGGGAACCCAATAAAGAGGCTGAGAATGGGGGGCCCCCAGGGAAAAAAGAACTGAAGACAGACGGGGACGTGACATAAAAGGGGAGGGGGGGAGGGTTTCAGGGGAAGATCGCTCGCCCACTTAAACATGTGGGAAGGCACAGAATGCCCTTTGGGGCACCAAGAGGGAAAAAGGCTCGTGGCAACCGACGCCAGGCGAACAAAGAAACAAACAACAAAAGGAAAAAGGGAACGTGGGTACTCTTTGCGTACCAGGGGGGGGGCCCAGAAGGGGGGGGACGTGTTGGGGGGGGGGTGGGAAAGCGGTCGGGGTTTGCGAAAGAAACGGGGGAAAGGAGGGGTCGCTGGAAATACAACCCGGGCCCAGGTGGTCGGGGACAGCATGAGTGGAGGGCAGAAAAAAAAAGGTGGGCAAACTTGGTGGGAAAAACCGACCCGCCAAAAGTGGACAGGTGAAAGGGATCGGAGTGGGGACGACGAAAGAGAAACAAAAGAGGCAAACATCCAAAAATGACACACGTGTATCAAGGGGGGGGGCTAGGTGACAACAAAAAAACACTGTGTGGGCCGTTCAAAGCAGAAAAAAAGGAGGGGGGTTCTCTGGGGGGAAAATGGGGAACGATTAAGTCAAGGGGGGCCACGTACTAAAAGTAGACAAGATTGGAAGTCGGAAAGAAAGAATGGTGCTGGGGGCCTTACACGTCAAACATCCTGGGAATGACCAGCAAAGGGACAACCAAAGGCCCTTTGCCGGAAAAAAAGCCGAGATAGGGGGGAAAACCCGGAATCCTCAAAACGAAAACGTGGTCCGTTTCAAGGTTCCTGAGGAAAGGAAAAAACGAAAAGCCCAACCGGAGCATCGTCGGGAAAACAAGGACTCGCAAAAAACAAAGGACGTAGGTGAAGTGGAAAAAAATAGGGGGGGGTTCACAAAAAACGGGGTAGAAGGGGGGAGAGTCTTTGTAATCCGGGGAAGGGAGATGGTGGACCGCAAAAGACGCGGGGGAGGGGGGGGAGACCGGGCCTTGCACTACAAAAAAGCAGAAAAGGAAAAGACTATTGAAATGCAGTGACGGGGAGAAAACTAAAAGTCGGGGGGGGGGGACGGGGAAAAATGTGGGGAACCCTCAGAAAAAACTATTCTGGGGTCAGGGGTGAGTTTGGCAAAGGAAAAAAGAAAAAGAAGAGGCAGACTGGGTGACAACACGTGGGTTAAACAAGCAGGTTCTCAAAACAGTAGAACGAAAAGTCGGGGAAAGGGGCAAAAAAGCGGGACACAAGACAACGTCATCTTAACAGCCGCCCTGAAATAAAAAAAAAAGGTCTTGACACTATCGAGTGACCAGGGGCGGAAAACGGGAAAGAAGAGTAACCGTTGGGGTCGCAAAGAGGGTGCATGGTGTAAAAAGACAAAAAAACCACTCGAGACTCGGGGGGGGCTACGTTTCTTCTTTTATGGGGTCCCTAAAGAACAACGACTAACAGACAAAACAAAAGGAAAAAACTGGCCTTTTCCTTGGTCAGGTTAAAAGGGGGGGGAATGGCTTGGGCCGGGAGAAAAGGACCGGCATTGGGGGGGGAATGGCAAGGGAGGATTGGTCGGGCTTTAGAAGGGGTGCGGTACTGACAGCCGCCTAGTTCAGGGAAAAAAGGCTAGTAAGACTGGGGGGTATAATAGAAGGGGGGGGGGGCATACCCCAAATAATCCTGGGTTGCCTTCCAAACAGGGGAAAGAAAAAAGGGGGGGGCCAAAATGGAATCCGTCACCTAAAAAAAAACAAAGGGAAAGGGGGGGGGGGAAACGGTTCGTAGGTTAACAAAAAATGCTTTGAAAAAAAAAGAGACTACTTCTTCCCCGGATAATCGAGACGAAAAAACAAAAACAACGACTGGGAAAAGAATGAAAAAAATAGATAAAAAAAACTAAAACTGAAATCTGCATGCCATTAACCAGAAGTCGAACGTTGGGTCACAACCTTTGGGGGGGGCAATGTAAAAAAGGCTTGACTGCACACTGGCAATTCCGGTCGGAACCATACCAAGGGGGGGAAACACGAAAGACTATGGTAGGTAAAGTCAGTGGGACAAAGTTGACCGCGTGTACAACCAAACAGACAATAAAGAAACTTGACAATTTGTGAAAGCGGAAGTAAGGGAAGAAATGTGGAAAAAAAAATAACTGCGGGCCAAGGCACGGGGAAGCTCGAAGTGTGGGACTGAATTGATAGGGAAAATACCTATGAGATTCTCAAAACTGGAAAAAAGGTTGTTCCGGCTGGAAAAAAAAAAGGAAAAGGAAAATATTGGAAAAAAAACGGGTTTAGCAATAAGGCTGGTCACAAAGGTTGCTTCCGGAAGAAAACACAAGGCAAAAAATGAGTGGCGAACGGGAGGAAGGTTGGGCGGCACCTTCACATCTTAGATGGTCGTGGGCACAGAAAAAAAACAAGAAAAGAGATTCAACGCGAGGAAGACACAAGAATGGCAACAAAAAACACCGTTGGGGAAAATGCATGAAAAAAGGCCTACCATAAAGAACTACAATCCGTCTAGCAAAGGGGGGTTAGAAAGGGGACGTCTCAAAAAGTACGAAGTTTTGAAAAGAAGCAGCAACTAGGACCCTCAAAAAAAAACAAGGAATAACGGAAAACAACCAAGGAAAGGGGGAAAAAGCGTAGGGGGGAAGAAGCATTGGGGGAACACAAAACTCTAAAAAAAGGCAAAACACACTGGAGGGCGGGTGGAAGCCAGAAAAATACCAGCCACCAGCTTGAAAGGATGGGTCAGGAGAAAAGAGTTCCTGGGTGGTCTTCCAAACCAATTTCCGTGTTGCCACCAAACGGGGGGGGTCAGCAAGGAATCACATTCGGTGGAGACTCCGGCAAAGGACAGAAATCGGAGGGGGAAACCGACGTCCGTCAAAAGGCTGGCCCACGCAAAAAACAAAAAAAATACACCAAAAACTAACTGCACAAAAGATCGGAGAAAGAGGAAAGAAGCAAAAGGTGGGGGGGGAACCGAAAAAAGCGCGGTTGAAACACAATAAAAGTAAGAACATAAACGGTCAGACAAAGCGGGGGGGGGGAGAAATAAGACAGCCGAGGGGAGAAATTCCCGCCAGTGTCAAGGAAGAATTAAAAAAGGGGGTGCGGCTGTACGCCATCCTAGTCCCGCCGGATTACAAAGAGACCGAGAGAAAACAAAATGAAAAAAAAGCAAACCATCAGGAAAAAAAATCTACCTAAGGACAAAACCGACTCATTATTTCTGGGCAATTTGCATCGCAGGAAGAAGAAGGTGTAAAAAGTGGGCAAGGAAAACTATGAACGTCTTACACCAATTGGTATCGAGCAAGGAAAAAACACCAAAAAATTGAGGAACGAAAGAAAAAAGAATCTCTCGTAAAAAATTGACACCATCATCTTCTTTATGGGGAAAACACCTGAGAAACCGACGAAGCAAAAAAAGTCATGGAGAAAACAACAAGAAGCAAGGTCAGGAATTCAAAACAAAAGGGCATGTCACGGGGAAAGTGGAAAACGCTTCAAAAAAACGTCCGACGGGGATCGGGAAAAAGAGGGGAGGGTGGAAAAACTCAAGCAAGGGCTCGGTTTTTTTTTTTTTTTTGTTTTTAAAAAAGTGGACTGGGGGGGGAAAAAAAACTGCAGCACCTTCGCAAACATGGAAGAGGGCACAAGTGGGGGGGAGGGGGGGGCACCATTTTTTGTTGGGGGGAGGTCACGTCGGGGCCGACCAAAAAAAAATAAAAGGAAAAATCAAGAAAGGGGGGAAATCAACATGGAAGAGTGAAGGGAGGCAAAAAAAAAAGCAACATACAGTCGGGGGCGTGACACACCAAAAAGGCGAGTGCGAGAGGTCTAGGTTGGCAAAGAAGGTCGAACGGAGGGGAGGAGGGTGGAGAGCGCAACACCGAAAAAAACGAGGGCCGGACAAAAACCCCTTCTCCGGCCCCCCGACAACCGCTGCAAGGGAACACAGGGGGAGGGTACGAAGGGAAAAGTGGTTTCATAGCGGACAAGAATTTGGTGGCATCCGAAACACAAAAACCCGTCTTGGTTAAGGGGAAAGGAACGACAAAAGGGAGTAAGGGAATCCATGAGAAAAAAAACCAAACCCATCAGGTTCAACCCCGAATGCGAAAAAATAGAAATCCACCGCACATAGAAAAAGAAAGCGAGGGAAAAATGGAAAGAAAAGGTGTCCCATAGAAAACCCGCCGAGTACTCTCATAACGTTGGAGGTCCGGGGATCATCCAAGAGAAACAGGAGAAAAAATTGGGAAAGCAGACAGAAAGGAAGAAAGAAAAAACAGTTGGTTGCATTAAAAAGCACTGAAGGGCAGAAATCAAAAAGGTGCTAGGAGATAAGGGTCCCGCTTAACCGCACAAACAAAGTGGTAGGGGGGAGACAAGACGAGAGAACACAGAGGGTGCGTAACAAACAATCGTAATAAACTTGCCAGGGGCAAGGACAGCCCGGCGAAAACGAATGGACGTGGGAAACCTGGGGGAAAGAAAGAAAAGAGATAAGAAAAAACTGCACAGAACTGTTGAATCTAGAAAACTGGTTGAAAAGGGGAAAAGGCAACGATCAAAAAGATCGGTGAAGGAAGTGGGCCTGTTTGAGTCCTTTATCTGAAAAAAATTCCATTTGGTGGTACATTAAAAGGAAACAGAGACGGGACACGGTTCGGCGATGCGAAAGGACAGAGGAAAAGGAGGGACCTAAAAAGCTATCGAAATACCTCCACTATGTTCAACTATGAGTAACACGGAAAAGGGGCAAACCTAAAACGTCCCGCAAAGCCCGGGACAAAAGGGGAGAAAGAACAAGGAAGCAAGTGCACGGTGAACACGGGAGAGCCGTTGTGGGTTACGGAAACGGGAGATGACAAAGGAAGGGGTTCGATGAATGGGCGAATCCATCCACAATGACAAAGGAAAAAAAAAAGGAAACAGAGAAAGTGCAGGGTAGGCAACTCACAGGGGTTCTGGGGAAAAAAAAACCGCGGCATCAGGGCAATCATCGGCTAGCTCACGCCGCCTGGGGGGGGAAGTCCGCATGGGTAGGGGGAAAAGGAAGAACACATCGGGGTTTCAAAAGGAAGAAGAAGGAAGGACGAGGCGGCAGAATTGGCGAGGTTTT
>Ga0179593_1650583_pt1 | contig 14668 bp, 26 predicted proteins | sample CZODoug2_1_08_16_FD_185931 | JGI IMG/M metagenome (GOLD analysis project Ga0179593, IMG submission 185931) | Vadose zone soil fungal communities from Angelo Coast Range Reserve, California, USA - CZODoug2_1_08_16fungal (PacBio error correction) | ecosystem: Environmental > Terrestrial > Soil >...
AAATAGGGGGGTTTGAAATGGGAACAACCTTCGGAATGGTGAAGGGGAAAACCCACAGAAAAAAAAAAACCAGCGGGTGGTAAAAAACCCCGCCCGGTCAGAAAGGGGAAAAAAGGGGACGTCGAACAACTCAAAAGGTTAAAAATTACCTAACAGTTACATCCGTAGTGGGGAAAAACCATGGTGCGCTGAATGAACAAAGGGACTTGGAAATGAGGACCCAACCCCACGCATTTAGGGTGCAACAAAAGCCAGGATTTAAAGGCGCACGGGGGAAGGAAGGAGGAAAAAACGTAAAAAAAAGAAAAAGCTAATCACGAGCGGTAATTGGGGGTCGTGTGAAAAAAAGACAATCAAAATCAAAGAACAGGAAGGATCCATCGGAGGAATAAAACGAACGAGGAAAGGGACAGCGCCAAAAAAAAAGGGGGTTCTACAAAGCGAAGAAATCAAAGCCAATGAAAGGGAAAAGGTTCGTAATTTTCACGAAAAAAGAAGGAAGGGACTGAAAACAACACGGGGTGAATTGAGCCAGCACCATCAAAAAAAAAACCAGAAACCGAAGTTCCAGGAAAGAAAAACTGGGTGGGAAAAAAAAAAAGGGGCGTTCTGAGAAAAAGGAAAACTGGCCACATCGCACGGGGGATGTTGTGTGACGAAACGAAACACACGGCACGGCCATCGAACGTGAATCAAACACTCAACCCAAAATGGACTGGACACTTGAAAGTGAAAAAAAAGAATGGAAACTTCTACTAAACAGAAGATGATGGCGTGGATCACTAAGGGGTTAAAAAAAAAAAAGAAAAGAAAAGGTCTCCGCACCTGGGCACAAAGAACGTCTGTGCAAAAGGGCAGGGACAAACAAAAAAAAAAAATGCCAGGAGAATTTGTGCACAACTGGAAAGATAAACCCACGTTGCCAAAATCCCCCTGAAATCCATCACAACACCAAACGAGGGGGGCACCAGGCAGGACCGAGGGGGGGGGGGGGGGAAAATCCAAAAAGACGGGCAGGTTTTGCGGGTACGGGGTGACAAGAAGTATCATCATTCTGGAAGCCGCAACTCCCTGCATTTCAAAAGGAGGACCAAGTGACCGGGGGGTTTGAAAGAAACCCTGGAAAGAAAAAAGAAAAATGTCACCAGGCCTTAAAAGTAATCCTTGCAACGGGGACTGCAGTTAAATAGGGGGTATGGGGAAAAAACACTTACCCCTGAATAATTGATGGGCACCTGGGGGAAATAGAGATTCAAGGGGGCCAGCCCCGTGGGGGGGGGTAAGGACGAAGTATCCAGGGAAAAAAAAAGGGGAGCGAGTTTTTGGGGGAGGGTCATCGGGCAAATAGAAACGGGAGATTGTCGGAACGAAAAAAAAAAACACCAGCTTCTAGGATGCACCTGACGGCATATTACGATCACCAAACGGGTAGTACGGTTTGTCATAGACTTAAATCGATGCACGGCTGACAACCGAAATGGGGGTGAGGTACACAACAGAGGAAGGTGGGGCTGCACGGGCCCGTAATACGTTTATATACTGGACCGGGCCGGGAAAACGATAGTTGCTTGCAGACCAAAAAGTAAAAAAAAGGAAATAGTTGATCCATTATGAAAAGACTGCCATGGGAAACAAAAAGGCCGTCCCAAGGGGTCGAAGTACGTAGAGGTAGATTCGAACAACAGGAAAAGTTGAGACATTGACTACGTTTCTCCGTCCGGGGGTGACAATCGCAATCGTTTCTTCCACAACGATCTTGGGGTCTATGGTTGAGGGGCGCTCGCCCCAGACGGTCTCGTGGAGATCGGTGGAAAAACACCACCCAAAAAGTTAAAAACACCTCGAAGGGGGGGAAAAAAAAAACGTCCTTCCCTTTTTAAGGGTTAACTTCGCGTGATCGAACAAAAAGTGTCCTAAAGGAGAAAAGCGAGGAAACTGTTTGGGTTTTCTCAAAACTTGCGGAGGCGGGGCAAGGCTTAAAAGAGGGGGGGGAACTGGTTTGGAAATACCTATGTGGGCCCAAGGGGATAAGGGTGGTACAAGCGCCCATTGTTTATAAGTGGGGGAGGGGGGTCGGGAAAAAAAAAAAAAAAATCAGAAGCTCAAAATCACTGCCCCGTGGAGGCCAAAAAAATGTGGATGGGAGCCCAGCCAGTCCACACATCGGGATCCAACAGGCTTTGTGAAGTGTTTGCCGTAAGGGGGGGGGGATTGGAAACGGAACTGCATTCACGCGCCCGGCAAAAAGTACTAGACGACCAGAAGCAAGTAAAGGTTGCCTTCCCCTCCCTCTGTGTGGGGGCGCCGTGAAGGGTCATTTGCCCGGGGGCAAGCTACCTGTCCAGGACGGGAAGACTCTCAATGGATCCTCGTCTGCAACAGTTGGGTGCCTAGGGCCGGCCCATGCAACCGAATGAGAGCCACACATAAAAAGGGGGATCCTGGGAAGCTTGGCGAAACAAGAACACAACACATCACGCGGGCAACGTGTACTAAAAATGAAGCAACTAAGGGGGAGGGGCAAAAAAAAACCGTCAGCGGTCAAGGAGCAAAGGGCGCGGTGAAATCCAACCCCCAAAAAGGGAAAGCAGTAAGTAGACAAAAAATGAAGGGCCTAAGAAAGGGGGGGACCACACCCGCTGAAAAGTAGAGTACCATAGACGAGATGTTGGGATATTCCCACTAGACGAGGACTAGAAAGGATTTACGAGACTAAGAAAATCACCGGGAATGTCTGGGGACGAGACATTTGAGGGTAACAGGAACGGAAAAAAAATAAAGGGGGGGGAAAAAAATTAGAAAATAAACCATATCGTACACTAATCCCGTAGCAAAGCGAGGGAGGGAAAAGAACTCCCTTGAGACTTGACAACGGGAAAAAAGTTGGAGCAACGATCGCGTGGGGCTTGCTTGGTACAAAATAGGGGTCGGAAAAGTGGGGAGCGAACCCTCCATGTTGGATGGGCACATTTTCGGGTGGACATCCTGAGGAGGAAAGAAAAGGAGAAGAAACTCCGAGTTTGACGGAAGATTACCGAGGTGCAGAAAAAGGGAACAGGGATTAAAGATTCAAGACACATTGCCAAAGGTGGGGACTCGAGTGCCAAGGACGCCTAATAAGGCCGGGGGCCGGAGAATAACTCAACGGTATGAAAACATCGTAAGAAAATGAAAAGACATTTCAGTTAAGGTACAGACTGGGAAAAGAAGTACGAAGTGACCGGACTGAAAGGGGAAGGTGAAAAGGGTCGACTACATTTAAGAGCATATGAAGTCTCAGTGTGGAACGAGTCACCTGTACCAAAAAAAAAAAAGGCGAAGGTTGAGGGGCTGCCGGGGGTAGGAAGGTTGTTGTTTGGGTGGGGTCAGCTGTATGCCAAAGGAAGATTGCCCGGCAGAGATTAAACGAGGGGGTTGCATGCAGAGACCCAAAAAAAAAGGCTTGGTGGATCAGCGAGTAGTGTTGTTATTTTTGAAAGGGGATAAAAAAAAAAAGAAAAGGGAAAAGTACAGAGGCCAAGGAAAAAAAGATTGATGACGAGCTCTGGCGGGGACGAGACAAAAGGTAGGTTGAGTTTTAAACGTCGCCAACTGTTGTGGGAAAAAGGGAAGGGGGAAGGACTCGGGAGGGTGTGTCCAGCCTCCATTACTAGAGCAAGGTCGGAAAGTGGAAACGTACGTGCGAGGGAAAGGAGGCAGGAGCAAGTTGGCGAAGAAGCGAAACAAAAGAAGGAACTAGAAGAGGACCTCAAAAAATACAATGGGAAAACCAGCGACGCAATAGGGAAAAAAGGGTATTCTGAAGGTAAAGGGGGAAGGCCTTAGAAAAAAATGCCCAGTCGAGTGATCGAGTTACGACCAATCAGGACCGCTGGAAGAAGGGCGATAAGTGAAACCTTTTCGGAGGAAGGGAAATACGGGAGAATTCCAAGGGGGAGGCGTGAGGACGTAGAAAAAAAGTAAACCGCATATGAAAAAAAAAGGGGAAAAGAAAGGAGAGACTGGTGTGAAGGGGGAGGGAAACCTGCCAAAAAAAGGGGCAAAATAATTTTTCCGTGTCGTTGAAGACGAAGGGGAAGGGCCACGTTCGGGGCTTCGTACCCAATCAAAGAAATCTCTAACAAAAAAAAAAAAAAAACAACGAGATAGGGGATTTTGCAAGGAAAAAGGTGAGTTACTGGGAACTGGGGGGGGAAACTCCAAAAAAAAAAAGGTTGGGGAACGCCCCGTCGAAGAACAAAAGGGGAGGAAAAAAAACAAGGGTCCCCGATCTGGAACATGGCACGGACGTCGGAGGGGACCAGGTGGCAGCATGGGTGTCAACGTGGAGAAAGTAGTCACAAAAAGAGGGTCTTTGGACCAGAAAAAGCCCTCGTGGGTCGAAAAATAAAAGAAAAAAGGGAAGTACTCAAAAAACGCCGAAAATCGTCACACCAAATCCGGGGGGGAAGTGATTGTCGTGGAGGTAGGTCCGGAGGAAGGAGCGGAAATGGGAAAAAAATTTTAAAAACGACAGCCCAATGAAGCTCAAAAAAGGGGTGAGAAGGCAACACGGAAAGAAAAGGCGGGGAAAGTTGTTGCGTTCAGTGACCTGCAAGGGGAAAAAAACTGCCTTCAGTTAAAACACTGGTTTGAGAGCAGCAAAAAAAAAGGAAAGGATGACGTGACAAAAGAAACTTTTCTTTCAAAAAAAGGCCTGGGGGAGGTGAGAAAAAAGGGAAGGCGGGGGGATTGTGAAAAAAAAAAAAAGCTCACTTGTTCCAAGAAAGCTCCCCCGCTTGGGGGGGAAGAAAATGACAACAAAAAAAAGGGGCCCAAACCAAAGAAGTCAATCTGTCCAGTGGGCCATAAATCAGAAGAAAGAGCGAAGAATTGAAGGACAGGGGTGGTCAAAATGAAAAAATACTTCCGCAGACACATGAAAAAACTAAGGGTTTGTCAGGTGAAAAAGTCCCTAGGAAAGAGAAAAAAGGGGAAGTCTCCCACCCTCTGGGATCACGATAAATAGGCCCTCAGAGAAATCCATGAAAACAATAAGGGGAACACCAAAGGCAGGCAAGAACCAATTGGGAAAGAAGATGACCGCCGGTGTGGGGGGAGGTAATGGGGAGAAAAAATGAATTAGAGGCATAAAAAAATCGGGGCTCCTCCTCATCAAATACTGGGTTGGCTTCTGAAAAGTAGGAAAGAAAGCAAATTCACCGTCCCTTTATAAAGTAAGCCTGTGGTCGGGGCTACTACATAGTGACATTACAAAGGAATGGGCCGGAAAAATGCTTCAAAATATGTTGGGGATCATCACCTTTTGTTGATAGGATTGACGGGGAAAAATCGACTTCAATTTGTAAAGATCGAGGGGATGGGAAAGGGCACCAAAAAACTCCCATCTGGGGGAGGACTTTCCAACCGAGGATCAGTCCGAAAAAAAACGACTGCCTGCCAACCGAGGCCCATCGTCTGGAAAAAAAACGAGAAAAAAATTTTTGGTTTCCCGGACAAACGAAACTTTATCTTGGAGCCGCGGCCTGGGGAAAAAAGGGGGTGGCCCCGGGGGGGTCAGTTGGGAAAAAATAAAAAAAAAAATCGGTTTGCGAAAAGCCCGAAAAGGGACTTCCTGCGCCTCATAAAGGGATTGGGAGACTCCGAAAAAGAAACAAGACTACATCTTAATCGTAGACCACCACACTGGACGTCCCTGCAGGGGCGAGAACGAGCAGGGCGCTGAAAAAAAGACGTAATCCCAACCCAAGGGGAGAAGGGTAAAAAACCAGAGCGGGGGGTAGCATTTGACCCTACTCAGAGGGGGATCAAAGCTCAGGAGTGCTTCTTCCCCCCGAACCTAGAGGGGGGTCGAATGGGGGATTGACTGGTGATCGACTGGAAAATTAATACTTGCTAGGGGTGCAAGAGTGGGTGCAAGAAAAACCTGGAACGGGTTAGACATTGGGAAAACTGACTGTATCAAGGGGGGTCCATTTGACGCTGGGTTTTTGAAAAAAGGGCAGACATTGGAAGTCAAGGTCGAAGAACTTACTGGGGAGTGTTTTCTTGTCTCAAAAAGGGACCCTGGGATGCGGGTACTTGGAGGCCTGGGGGCTGGGGTTGGGAAAAAAAGGAAGTAGTGAGGAGAGTGCGAAAGGGGGCCCCCGCCGGTGAGTCGGGGGGTACAAGACAGAAGCTCAGATAAAAGAAAAAAAACTTGGGAATTTTGGTTTGATTGGAGGAACCATGGTTAACCGGCACAATGTGGAGCGGACCAACAGGAAACTTTTTCAAAATCGAGGACCTTGTTGCAAGGAGAGGGGGGGGAGGGGGAAACTTAAAAAACTCACGCACGTAAGATCTGAACTGGAAAAAAAAAAAAAAACAAGTTTATGATGGGAAAAGATAGGATAGGACGGGTCCGCTAAAGTGGGCTGGTTTCATTGGGAAAACAAGCAGGGACAACAGGAAGGCTGAAAAATGGGTCACTCTTCTGACCCAGGTTTGGGGAAGGGGAATTCAAAGACATCACACTCCGGCATCGGAAGGGGAAGAGTGAGCTGCATGGGGCCGACCCCGACAGCACATCGGGCAAACGGGCACATCTTCGGAAAAAAAAACTCAAAGGCTGCCAAGGAGGAAGTTGAGGCACACGCACGCAAAAAATAAAGACAGCATCAAGCGTCTGGAAGAGGGAAACCGTAGGACTCTGAGAAGAAAAAGAAATGACTCAAAGAGGGTTCAGACACTAGGAAAGGAAAACCTTACTCAAAAGTAAAAAAGGACTAATTGGGTTGTGTAAGAAGAGGCACAAGGTGGTCCGCAACCGAGATCTGGAAGAAGAACCCTCACGTCAAGAACAAATATATTTTTTAACAGAGGGACCTGGGGGTCAACCAGGAACCTGGGTCAATATAACCATCAGGAATCGGGTCGAATCGGCAAAAGGAGCCCAAAAGCGAGACCGGCGGGTCTTTCGCCGGAAGAAACTTACAAAAAGAAAAAAAAAAAAAAAATTGTGGTTCAACAGAAGCAGGGTCATCGGAAGTCCATCTTAGACGAAGAGACTTCAGGACCTGTGCAGCAAGGAAAGGTGGAGAAGTAAAGACACAAATGTTTGCAAAGGATAGGCGCAAGGACACCGGGGGGAAAGTCAGTAGGGAATGCCGTCCGGGTAAAGAAAACCGGGGGGTGGGTCGTTGAGAATTGGAAAAAAGATGATGCCGGTAGGGTAGGGGAAAGGAATGGAAGGGCCTTCTAGTAAGAAATATACCAACGGGATTAAGAGCTGATTATTCACCATCAAGGGAGGGGAAAGGAAACTATACTGGTAAAGGGGCCAGATTACGGGTAAAGGCATACTGAGGGGGGTGGGGGATACACTGGGGATCAAGGAAAAAAAGAATCACGGGTCAGAACTCATATGAAAGGAAAAGGAGGAAATTGGGGGGAGAAACCGGTTACCCTCAAACAAGCCAAAAAAAAAAAAGGAAAAACCCCCACTTTGAGGGAATGCCAGGGGGGAAGGTTTGTGGGGGGGGGGGAATTTCAGATGGAAGGGGGCCGATGTAGGGAGTATGAAGGGTAGGATACCGCGGTTGTAAACTGACGAAAAATCAAAAAAAAAAACGTCTTGGGATACACGGAATAATTAGGGTTGATTGGTGGGAAAGGGGAGACTACAGGGGAACATAAAATCTGAAGAAAAAGGGGTCTAGTTACTTGGTGCCAAGGGCAAAAAGGAAAAGGTGGAGTTTGGAACGGACGAGAGGATTGGTTGGTCTCAAGGGTTATTGAGAAAGGTGGAGGGGTAAACCATCCCATTCGCGAAAAAACGACGGGAAAAAGGGGGGAGAAAAATAAGGTAACTTAATTCACGCAGAGAACCCGGAGGGGGGGGGTAGTGCCAGCAAATTGGTTCAGGGGAAAAATTTGAATTTCTGCGCAAAAGTGAAGGCAAAAATAAATTCCCTGGATAGAAGATGGGAAAAATAGGAAAAAAAAGGGTCCAACAAAAATTGCTGAGGAGTAGGAAGGGACATTGGACCAGAGCGAAAAAGGGGAAAGGAGAAGGTATCTAAGACCTCTACAAAGAAGGAAGTACCGAAGTTAGTAGATGTGTGGATGAAGTGGAGGTGAGCGCAAGAAGAATGGAGTAAAAATGACTGCAAAAAGGTTGAAAGGACAGTGTCGTCAAAAAAAGGGATGCGAAAACCAAAGAAAAGGGAAACAGACGCGCTAAAGGTGAAAAAATGTAGAAAAGGTGGGGGGGGGTCGAAAGTCATGGGAACTTGGGGAAGGGGGTACTACGAAGAAAGGGAAAAAAGGGGAAAAAAAAGTCCCCTACGCCTTTCTAAAAAACACCAGAAAGCAACAAAAAGGGGAAAAGAAGAGAAAAGATGGGGTGCTGGAAAAAGAGGGGATAAGGCCAAAAAATGAGAAACTTCCCTCAGTCAGGGGGGACTACAAGGTCCTCCGGCGACAAAGGGGAAAAATGACTTTACAACGAAGAAAACTTCAGACATACATTCCGCGAAATAAAGGAAGGAGTGGGAAAAGGGGGCGCAAAAAAGAATCCGTTTAAGGGGTGGAATGGGGGGAAAAAAAAACAGACAAGTCGGGGACTTGGAGCAGAAAAATGAAACATCGGAAAAAGGCGCGAAACAGTTCCCCCGGAAGCGGGAACATCAGAAGTAACCAGAATAATTTGTTGCGGGGAAAAAAACTATATCACGACGGGGAAAGGAAAAAAATCGAACAGACGAGTCACCTTACGACGTCGAAAAAGAAAAGGGGGACAGCCACACATACTAGAGTTCACAAAGACGTAGATGGATCCGGGGGGAAAAAGAAACTGGGGTTTGAAAACGTACAGGGAATGCAAACTGCGTCCTTCATCCCTAAGAACGGGGTTGTATGGGAGACCTCTCAAAGACCCAAAGGCAAAACAGCCTCTTTTGGAAGGTTTATTCATACTTTTTGGGGGAAAAACCGGGTCACCTTTATAAAGAGTAAGGACTGGCTGTGACTCAAGAAAAAAACGATCGCAAGCCTCATCACTGGGTAAAAAAAAATCAAGCCGGGGTCCAAGCAGGAAAAAAAAAAAAAAAAGTCCGCAACAAGGGACCTGGATTCGTTAAAAGTTGCCAAAAGCAAGAGCGCGACTCAAAAAAAAAAAAGCAAGGAGGGAAGTAGGGGGGTCAAACTAAACGGTTGGGCAAACAAAACCATATACTGAGTTTTCCGGCGAAAAGTGGGCAAAAAAAAAAACGTACTTTCGTGCCGCGGAGCCGGCAACCCGCAGGTTGATGATGGTCAACCTTTCAAAAGGGTTAAAATACACCAGAAAATTGGTAAAGAGATCTCTCGGCCCTCAAGGAAAAAAAAAAAGAAAAAAAAGCAACAAAACAGTACGTGCCAAGTGGAAAGATTTTAGAAGCAAAAAAAAAACACAAAAAAAGGAAGGGGAAGACCGGCATGTTTGTGGGAAGGGGTGCGACCCATTGCAGTGCAAAGGAAGGGAAAAAACAAACCTCATCACAGTAAAGGATGGGTGCGGCTCAACATTCAGAAAGGGAAAACGGTCACGGGGCTTTTAACCGTGGAAATAACCCGCGAAAAAAAGGGAAGGTGGTGGGTCTTAAAGGGTGGGGGGGGGTCCATCCTTACTTTCATGGAGAAGGAGGGGGGGGAGAAGGGGTTAATTTTTGCGACAAGGGAAAGAAGCGATGGTTATGTGGGCAGAAAAAGGAGGGAAGAAAGGACAGAAGCGTGGCAAGTATCGAGAGGCTTGCCCCCACCAAAAAGAAAAAAGTGAGACAGTTCCGAGTGCCAAAGGAACGGGGGGGAAAAAGAGCAATGAAAGACAACAACTCGGAAATGGAGATCAGGACGTCTTATCGATCGATGGAAAACGGTGGGGGGGACTGGGTGTGCCAAAGCCAAAGTGCAGTGGGGCCCTTGCAACGGGCAAAAAAAAAGGATGGACTGTCGACGAAAAAGTTTTTGCGGGGAAAAAAAGGAGCATATCAGACAAGGAGGGTGACTCAGGGGGGTGAAAAAATAAACAAGGGGGCTCAGGGGACTGAAGAAGAGGATGGGGAGGGGGAAGACGAAGGAAAAGTTTGGAGGTAGCTATCTTGGGTGCCCAACATCCCAGCAATTGGGAAAATCCGAGTGGGGAAAAAGGCCATCGCAAAAATCGTTTGACTGTCACACCAAAAAGAAATTAGCGTCGAGGGGGGGGGTCACTGGGGGAAGGTGGAATCGTCGTAGGGCAAAGGAAGTGGCGAAGGGGGGTTTTGGAGGAAGAGGTGGGAAAAGAAAAAACTAGAGACATATCGGGAGGGTTGGAGGGGTCGGTTTGTTGTTTTAGGGAATCCACAGTGGGGGAAAGGGCAGCGGTGAAGGGGGGGCTGAGAGGGGAGACCGGGTGTACTTGTCTAGTAAATCAGGGGATGGGGGGGGTCATCTTCGCCCAAACCGGGCGATGCGGCTCTTGAGGGTGACGTTGGGAAAAAAACGTGGGGAACGGCAAGATAAGGGCCGGCCAGGGGGAAGCCACAGCAGCAAAAAACCCGGGAAAAGGCTGTCTGGGGTCCCCCTTCAAAAAAGAAGCCCGAAGAAATTGAAAAAAGGGAAAGAGGGAGAGGGGGGGGACAGGTTTGAGGCTCAAAAGAAAAGGCCCTGCACACACGGGTGCGACGCGGAAAAAAAAGATGGGAAGACTCTGAACGGGGGGAGTAAAAAAAACATCCTGGGACAACAAAGGAAATACCTTGTCAAAATCGATTCGAGAGAACCAATCAACGAAACAGCCACTATGGAAAAAAAAGATATATATAGTTAAGGGGTTCCTCACCTTGGGGGAGGGGTTGAAGATTACTAAACATTAAGAGAAAAACTCACAGGGGGGGGCCTTCTCCAGACACAGGTGGGGAAATACGGGGGGAAGACCATCCACAGACTCTCATCCCACATTGAAGGGAGGTCCTTGGAAACCTACCAAAAAAAAACATCATCACAAAAACTTGGGAAAAATACATGCCGAACCCTCTAGGGAAGTCGAAAAAACGCCACTCAAAAAAAAAGAGGGAATCAAAAAAATAAAAAGTGTGAGGAGGGAAGGGCCAACCGTATGCCGTCTTGAGTAAGAAAATAATGGACGGTGGGACACCAAAGAATAGAAAAAAAAGGAAAAAAGGGTAAGTCCCCCACCGTCGTAAACGAAGGGGATGGTAATCGGACGTAGGCAGCGACCGGGGTCAAAAAAGAAACGAGACGATCACCGTCAAAAAATGACAAAGGTGGGGGGTGTGTCCTATAAAAGTTGACGAGGGGGAAGCCCACAAAGGAAGGGAGAACTTAGTGTCCCAAGGATACAATAGAGAACGGGAAAAGAGGGTAAAATCCGGAGGCAAAAGAAAAAGGGACGTTTGAGGGACAAAATTCCTCTGTACTCACTCCAAGGGGGGGGGGAGAATAAAAACTATCATCTTGGTTGGAGAGTAGAAAACGAGGGCGGAGCCAGAAAAAAATTAAAGGAAAAGGAAGGGGACAAGGCAACGTACGGGGTTTGGAAGGAAAAAATCATGAAAAAAAAAAAATCGGTCAGACCCCGAATCAATGAAGCTGAAAAAAGAGGAAAAAGACAAAAGGGAGGGGTGTGTGCGGTGATTTACGATGAACGTGGGAGGACCTCTTACGTTGGGGTGGATTAAGAGAAAAACCGACATGCCAAGATGATGGGAAAAAAAAAAAAAAACACAAAAGAGGGGGAAGGGGGCGCAAAAAACCCAAAAAAGGGCACAGGGGAATGGGTCAATAAAACTAGAAAAAAAAGTGGGAAACAATAAGCTATGAAGGGGGATGCCAATCAAAAAGGTTTAAAGGATCTATCAACTTATTACTTGTGGCAAAAAAAACTAAGATGTAAAGGTCCGAACCGGGGGCCAGGGGGGGGGGGGGATAGTTTCTCCTTAAAGCAATTGATGAGGGATCAAAAAAAAAGAAAGGATTCTACTGAAATTTCCGAGCAGAAGGGAAAAAGCCAAAAAACATCCCCCGGCGCCCCGCGGGCCCAACCTGGGGCCTTTGGGTTGAGGATTTTGGCAGCAGTAGGGCCCAAAAGGGGAAAAAAGAGGTTGTTGGATTTCCCACGAAACAAGATAAGCGGTGGAACTGAACACAAAGGACACTCAAAGGGTCCAAGAAAAAGGGGGTTAGATCATCAGGAACTCGGAAGTATGTGGGGATTGGGGGGAAAAAAGGAAAAGGGATCTTAAGGTCCCAAGCTGAAAAAGCGAAAAAAAGGCAATTCTTTTGGAGGAAGGTCAATCGCCGTCAGGTGAGGTTGAGTGTCAGGGGGGAGGCTTGGGGGGGTTCCGCAAAAAGGATAATAAAGGCAGGAGAAAAATTGGGGGGTAAGAGCCAGAATTGACTCACCAAAAAAAAAAAAAAGCCGGTTAAGTGTCCTGATACAATTTGGAACTAAAAAGGGGGGGACAACATGTTTTTGCTGCCAAGAAAGAGAAAGGGGAAAGCTTAAAGGGAATTCTTTGCAGACGAATAAAACTAAACAACGAAGAGCTGATAAATAGGGTGGAAAGATAACCACGGTTCGCGAATGGGGGGGTCGGAACCAGTCAGGATATCTCAAAAGTTCGGAGACCCGACAAGGAATTACGAAAGTGGCAGGGGGACTTAGGACACAGGAGGTTCGATGGGAATACGAAGGTATTTCAGCACTGAAAAAAAAAAAAAAAGTTGTGACTACTAGCAACAGGAAAGACGACCCCATGGGACCCGGATAAGTTTAAGGAGAGAAAGGGAAAAAAGTTGTTGGTCGACGTAAATTTGAAAAAAAAAAAGGGGGGGGGGGTACGGAGAAAAGGAAGTGGGGGACGGGAGGGGACCAACTGTAAATCACCGACGCCTTTCAAAAAAGCGAGAAGAAGTAGGGTAGAACCACAACAAGAACAAACGTAAAGGGTAAAAAATGGAAGGAGGGGATTTGGCATGGTAAAAAAAAAGGGAAACAGGAGTATTTGACTTTTGACTGGTGCCAAGAAGGAAGGTTTCCAAGCAAAGGTCAGGCCTACAAACGAAATGAACGTTCTAACCACGAAAAAAGACAAAACCAGAAAAAATAGGAAGACCTACAGGCACGCGACAGTTGAGGCCCGTGGGGCGCAGAGTCAAGAAAAAAAAAGGAAGGTCAGAGAAAATGGGGGGGGAAAAGAAAGAAACGAACTCCCGGGAATTTAAGAAGGCCGAAAAGAAAAATAATAAAAAGCGAAGAAACAGAGGGGACTGGGGAGGTGGAAACGGGGTGTTATCCAATCCAGAAAAAGAAAAAGAAAAAGAAAAGAGACCAGGAAGGGGTCCCCTTTGGGGAACAAAGACAGAGGCGGGAAAAAAAAGTTTCTATTTTCAAAGTCGTATTATCCAGAGTCATTGGAAAAATGCGTGGGGTTGTGTAGTACCCAGGTCAGAAGGGAAGCCGAGGAGAAGGAACTAAAGAAAACACCTGGTCATAGAAACCAAAAGGACATACAAAGCTCTAGGCCTTACTTGAAACGGGAAAGTCTTTCCGGGGGGAAGTAAAGGTTCTGGGTTGTAACCACTCGAGGACACGGAGCTCGCAGGGGAGACAAAACATGAACTTAAACTGGGGCCAGCAGAAGGGGTCCAAGAAAGCAACAAACCGGAAATGTTGCTGCAGCAAACAGCCAGAGAAGACGACAATCATCCTACGAATGTTAATAAAAACCTAAAAAGTTTTTCAAAAGCAACAAAAAAGTACGGTGGGGTGACGAACGCCCCGAAAAAAGAACGTATTGGGGGGGGACAGGGGGGCCCATCCGGCAAGGAGGGGGAATCGGAGGGGAAAAAAAACAATTGGGAAAATACTCAAAATCCTTTCAGAGTCGTTCGGCAACTAAGGGGAGGAAAAGTAAGAAGAAGAAACAACAACCCCTTTAAGAAATTCCCAAATCCCAGCCCGCAAGTGAAAGAAGGGGGGGGAGGGGGATTTGTTTCTTGAATGTGTGGATCGAAACATGGAAAAAAAAGAAAGGAAAAAACACAGGGGAGGCAGCCTCAGACTACCCAAGAATCAGGTCTGTTCTGTTACTCAGGGGTAAAAATAACCACTTCACAGACAATGTCAACCGGGCTTGGGAAAACTGTTATACCGGTAATCGGGGAAGGGGCAAATAAAAAAGGGAAAAATAGTTAATGTCCCTGTAACAGAGGAAATCCTCAGTTCAGAGAGATGAGGGAATTGGTTTATAGTTTGATGCGCCGCAATGGTTAAAAGTTTGGGTGTCCTGGGGGTCGACCTAAAGAATCATAGGGGGGAAAGTCAGTGATTCTTTCAACCTGCCAAAAAAGCGAGTGACCAAAAAAGTTCCTGCCAAGAACCGGGAAGCGAGTTCGCAAAAACAACAACGGGAGAAGTTGGGGAAAAACCGAACGACGCTTATCGAAGAGGTGAAAAGCAAGAAGGAGTGATCAAACAACCAGTACTTGAATGACATCGGGGGGGGGAGGGGAAAAGGGACATTGTAGTAGACCAAAAACGGAGGAGTTTCATGTTCGTCAGAAAAAAACTCTGACAAGGATAAAGGGGTAGTCAAAACCACGGAATTAGGGGTCAAAAGGGAGAAATAAGCGGGTAGAAGTT
>Ga0179593_1512693_pt1 | contig 14667 bp, 11 predicted proteins | sample CZODoug2_1_08_16_FD_185931 | JGI IMG/M metagenome (GOLD analysis project Ga0179593, IMG submission 185931) | Vadose zone soil fungal communities from Angelo Coast Range Reserve, California, USA - CZODoug2_1_08_16fungal (PacBio error correction) | ecosystem: Environmental > Terrestrial > Soil >...
GGAACGAAATTTCGAAAAGGGGAAAAAAAATGCTTGACTTCGTCAGGTCACCGGCGCGCCTTGCGCAAAGGCAGACACCGCGCCGAAGGTTCCCTATCTAGCTGGGGGGAGTGACAAAGGCTCGGAACTGCAGAGGGTGGGAAAAGGGGCCGTATGGCCGGACTGTTAGCCGAGGAAAAAGAAGGGGGTCGATCCGGCGCGAATTGGCCGGTCCTCGGAGGAGCTCGCGGGGTTGGAAAAAAGGGCAGAAGAAGTTCGCGGCCAATGAGACGCCATTGGAGGGGAAAATGTCGTAGACCTCTCCTGAAAAAGAAACCTCGCGATACGGCTGAGGGGAAAATACGAAGAACAAGACGGGAATTCGTCGATCCAAAGCTCTGACAACGCATTCTGTCGATGTCTCCACAAGGGTGCCGACGGAAAAAAAGAGGGCACCATCTATCGGCAATAGAAAGAAAGGACCAGACGACTGCCGACGCGCGAATAGACCGAAAGCAAGTATAGCCTGTCGCCAGCACTCTTCGATTGTCTCGACGGGGGAGAGCCTTGCAGGGGGGGGGAACTAAAAAGAGAGGGGGCAGAGAGGGTTCTCCTACTTGGTCGGGGGAGAAAAAAAAAAAAAACATCCTGGCTCGCAGATCGGCAGAGAATCAGGTACGAGGGTTGGGACTCTGTCCACGATATGCAAAAAGGGGGTACTGCTGGTCGCTGCAGGGGGAAATCCAAATTCGACTTTCTTTCCACAAGAGGGTCCATTGCGATATGCGTCAGCGAGGGGCTAGAGGGCCGTTCCAGGGTCTCGGAAACGAAAAAAAGATCACATCTCCTTTCCTTATTGACCTCAATGAAGAACTCAGGGAACCCATCCCAGGCCGCGAGAGGGGTGAAACGAGCAGGGAAGAAGTTTGCCAGGCGGTGCGGAGGATCTCGAAGGACTAAGACCTGCCGTGCGGGTGAGCCGGAAAACTGTTCTCCACTTGGGGGGGGTGCGCGGACTCGTCCTAGGGTCCGAATTCCGTGAGCCGGGGATTTGGGGGGGGGTCCATAGGGGGAACCCCCTTAAACGGAAGGGAGAAGAAAGTTGTCGCAGCCTCTGCAAAACCCAAGCCGTTTCCGATTCAAAACTTATCAAGTCCTAGTAATCACTCTCAAGAAAAACGTTTCAGGATGGAGGGTAAAACCTCCGGTATCCAAGGGAGGGGGACTTTGCAACTGTCGGAGGGGGAAAGAATACATCGCGTGCCGCATAGGGGCAATAATAGCGCATGCAATGATCCAAGGGGATTAAAGTGAAAAAGGCAATCTCGACGAAAATCTCGAAGATCGGTCAAGCCGGCGAGGCAGCTTACAGGAGAGGAACAATCTTTTGATTTCGCAGTCAGGGGAAAAAAGAGACAATGAGCTTGAGGAAAAGCAGAATCTCGGAGTGAAGGAAAAGAGGTGGACGGCTGTCTTGCTATCATGTGTGCGGCAGTGGCTCCGATGGACGGGAATTATATCGAGGCCGGAAGAGGGAGCGTTTTTGCGAACGAAGGAAAAAAAATTGATCCGGATCACCCCTCGTGAGCTCGGGGAACTGGTTAACACGAAGTCTTGGCGGTGTTTAAAAGGATCGTTATCAGAGACTCACGAAGGAGGGGAAACTCGCTACACTCACGGCAAGTCCAGGGGGAAAGAGCCAACTTACGATCGAGTGCGTATAAAAAGATGGGAGCTGTGGGGCCTCCGGACTTATGTCAGGGGAGCGGAAAAGAAGGAATCAGCCTTATCAGGGGGGGTAAATCGGAGTGGTTGCCGACGCATGGCGCTTTAAGAGGGGGATTCGAAAAAGGTAGAAAAGAGAGGGACTGGAGGGCCAGTTTACATTCAAAGCTCAACTATGCTGTCAAATGGGACTGGAATTATGGTCTGGCTTACGTACGAGTTAAAGGGACATATAGCTAAAGGCCGTGGGGGAGGGGGGTGGGGTGGTGCTTGCGGAGGGGGGGAAAGAAGTTCCAGTCTACCATCTTTTGGACCCTTATCAGTCCCCAAAAAGCAAAACCCCCCACCTAGGCAGCCTTTGCGTGGGGTTGTCATTTTTTCTGCAAAGGAGTGTTTGAGAAGGAGAAGGCGTCAGCGTATGGGAGCAAGGACCTCTACGCGGCGTGGCAAAAGGAAAAGTTCGCCAGGGAGGAAACAAAGAGGAGAGCGATAGGGCACCAATGGGTAAGATCATTTCCTTCATTGTGACTGCAACATAAAGGAGACATTGCGTCTCAATGAGCCTGAAGGCGGTATACTGACCCCGATGGAGGGGGGGAAAGAAACGCTTTCGTGAGCCCGAACACCTGCTGGAATCAATACACCCCGACCGGCCAGACGCCAAAGAAAGGACGACGAGTTGGGAAAAATCTCTCCTCTCCCGTGCTCGGGGGGCTACAACTATGAGGAGGAAAGAAGAATGCAAAGAGGAACAGGGGAGAGGGCTCAGCAACTCGAGGAGGGGGGAGGGGAGATGTCTCAAAAACGCCGAAGGGGTCATCCTGGTTCTCTGGGCAGACAACAACCTCGCGGCGCTCGGAAGGACCACTCTTTCCGAGATCAGCTAGAGGGGGGGTACGCGGGTCAAGGAGGCTTGGGAAAAGAGCATAAACAAGAGGAGGGAGGGGGAGGTGCCCATTGGGGGGGGAACGAGAATACTCCTGTCGTGGGGGACTTTGCAGTCCAAGGGCGAACGTATCTGCCACGACCTCCGTGCGGGGATACCCCATGAAGGGGAAGAAAAAGGAGTAACCCAACGTTCAATCCAGGGAAAAACATCACTGCACCAACAACGCAAAGTCTTACCAACTAGGGCCGGCTCGTAAAAAAAAGTGGGTAGCCTTATGAGGGGCACCAATCCGCCCAGCCACGCGGGAAGGAAGTTGAAGGGAGATGAGTGGAAAGGAAATGGCCCTCCGGTACTAAGCCAGAAAATGAAAAAAAGGAAAAAGCCCCCATCGGGCAAAAGGGGGGGGAGGTTAGTCCCTCGACAGTAAAGGTATAATCAGGGAGAAAAGTTTTAGAATTCCACTCTTACATACACCTGCGTCGGCAAACGAAGAGTGATGCAACAGTTTGGACCGGGAGGAAGGACGGCTTTCCTTTCGGGTGAAAAACTCAGGACCGTAATACCGGTCCACCCAGACAGCCAGCATCGGGGTGAAACGCACTGCGATCATTGGACTTATCAGGGAGCCCTGCGTCGTAGCGCTCGAGGGGGGAAACGGGGGCCGTAGTCGAAACGATTGAGGTACCGAAGGGGGATTGGGTTAGACTCAAAAGATTCAGGGGGGGGAGAAAGTGGTGACCAGTGAAAGGAGTCTGCCGCGAATGAGCGGACCGGATCGGGGGGACATCCAGCGGGGGAGAGGAGAAGGTGTCGCCAAAACAAAAAGGGAATTTCGGCCTCGACAAAAGAAAAGTCCGAGCGCTCAACAATCTAAAGCGCCGCCAAGCGGCGATCACTTCGCGTTTTTCAAACAGAACTTGAGTCGTCAGCCTCAAGCCTTGGGGGGGGAGCTGAGCGCGATGAAACGCCAAAAAGGGGAAAAGGGGGTGCTGCCCTAGCGGAACGAAGTCATAAACGTATGTCGAGAGGGACGCCGGGCCATTTATCTGGACTGCGGGCATCCGAGGAACGGCTAACCTATCGGAAAGAAAGTGGGGGAAGGGACTCGGAGCAAGAAAGAAATCACCGGATTTCTACAAATTTAAAGCACTGTAACAGCGACGCGGTATTAATAATTTGAGACTCTCATTTTACAAAATGGCAGGGGGCAAAAAACGGCGGGCGTTGGGGTTTTCAGAGAAAGAGCCCAAGAATTATTAACCTGAGAAGGGGAGGGAAGAGGGGGGGAGTGCACCCAACGGCTCCGGCCGAACAGCCGACTGGTTTTCACCTAAACTAGACGCTGTCAGGCCGGAGAAAAAACAAATCAGCAGGAAAGTACCAAGCTAGAGCTCCCGCCCGCAAGGCACAAGAAAGAAAGCTCGGGAGACCCTCCTCGCACCTCCTGGCTTGGGGGGGGGTGCAAGAGAGGGGGATAAATGAGTAAATCCGCCGTGGGGAGGAAGGGGGGTTCCCGCCTGCGATAAAGCACTGGCACGGAGAGAACGGCACGACCTCGAGGACGAATGGAAGGGACGGAATCATTGATGCAAGCACGTCGAAGGTTGAAACGGAGTAGAGGACCGCGGCAATGACCGACGTCGCATATCCCAGGTGGCCCAGCAACTAGCCGTCATCACTGGAATCATACCTCTACAAGAGGGAGGGGGAGACGACCAAAAAAAGAAAGGGGGTAAAACTAAACTTCATCAACAAGAGATGCGGTTTCGGGACTGGGGGGAAACCGAAGGCGGACTTGTCCGCGCAAAAAGTTCGGCGGCTGCTAGAACGCGGGTACGGGAAGTCCGTCGCAATCCGCGCTGCATAAGGTTCACCTTCTTCTCGTCTAAAAAACTTTTCGGCGGAGCTTAATATATTGTTCACGGGGGGGGGGGAAAGGGGCGCCAACGGTCAGGGGAGCCTACTTAGATCGACGAGCGGGGAGAGGGCTGTCGCCGCCGGCATTTCGGGTCTGCTGCGAGACCCACGCAGGGGGGGTAGGCAAGGAGGGGGTCTACGAACTGGGGAGACCTTCGGATGAAGGCGCGGTTACTTCGCACTGAAGAGGGGAAAGGGTTAAAAGCAGCAAGCACTTCCACGCCACCAAATCTCCCCATTCTACCCACTGAGAAAAATACACGAAGGGTCTCGAACGGGCGGAAAAAAGGTCTCAAATATCGAAAGAAGGGATCTTTGCCCGGAAAAGGGGGCGGAGTTATTGAACCCGGAAAGCGCATGCGGGTCAAACTTTCGAAATATCGTCACGAATCACCCTTCTTAAAAAAGAGGAGGAATGGATGGGTGATGTTGCGAAGCTCTTTCGAAGTAAACAAAATACGATGCGTCACATCATAAACCTCAGGAAGGGGAGGGGAACAGGCCACCTAGTTCCGATCGAGAGGGGAACGTGATCGCCGAGGAGAAGGAAGCCGGTGGCCTATTTGCGCGGGTTTAGATCAAGCTTGTCTCAAGCCCGGTCGTAGCTACGCTGTCAACGTGCCGGGGCCTTGAAAAATTCACGTACGACGCCATGGGCGAAGGGCGATCTCGTAAACGTCTCCTGAAAGAAAAGAAGGACTGCGGCGGGTACCCGAAGCGACAAACCCAAACGGCCGAGGCCTAAGAAGGGCGGAAAAAGTCCTGAGGAGTCCTCTGGCGGGACGCCAAAAGGGGGAGGAACTAGAAAGGAGACCTAAAAGGGGGGTCCTAATCACGAGACGCCTTCAGGGCTACGCGGGGTAAACAAAGAAAGGCCTCCGTACAGGCATTAGAGAAGGGTAGGGGAGAACAGCACTCCTTCAAAGGTCGCGTCCCCCGCGAAAAGAAAAAAAAGGCGTGCGTGCATCATCGAACGCCGAAATCGCCGGATCTTACTTTCGTTTAAAAAAGCTGGCCGCGAATGTCGTCTATTCTGGGAAGCTGCAGGGGGGGAAAGGGAGAGAAAGGGCGCAGTGCAGCGTATGGGAGAAAGAAAAAGGCCGCGGTGGGGGCTCGTCGCTCACCTTTTCCATGTCAACGTGGCTTAAATCAGTCTTAGTTAATTGCGATATTCATCATCGCGCAAAAGGACAGTGCTTCTCTGCCATTGCGGACAGAGAGAAGGGCCGGAAGGAGAAAAGTTCAAGAAAGGGAAGAGGAACAAAACCAAGGCGAGGTACGAGAGGTGGGTAACAGGAGACGAGTGGTTCCTAAAAGTTCTGTAGCAGGCTCGAAGTAACTGGGCCGGACGCGGGCGTGGGAAGGTAACGCCTGAAGCGGGGGGGGGGAGGACACGGCACGCCGGTGGAAGTCAAAATCGGGCCTGATGTCAAGGCCGTGAGCCCGTGGGAAGTGGTTCTAGTGGGTCCAAAGATCCTTCTCTCGGGGGGGCCAGGAAGGTTTAAGAGAATCGAGCCCCAAGCCGGCCGTTGAACCGCAGCGCTGCATAAAAAACGAATTAGAGGGATCACGCTCCTATTTGCCGCCTTGGGGGAAAATTTTAGAACTCCGGTTATGCGGGGGAGGCTGTCGTGCAGTAAGGGGGAGCGCGTGACTCCATAAAGGGACCTGTTATAAAAACGGCATGAAACTTGAAGCAGATCGAAATCATCGCTTCCATCAGACTACCTCAGGGGCTGAGTCCTGCCTCGACGGGATTTAACAAAGCTGCTGCCAAGCAGGGGGGGGGGGACACGGCTCTCACTACCCATCAGGTCTTGGACCCCTCAATCTGAGATCGATAAAAAAAGAAAACGCTCAAGACCTGGAGGGCTATCCAAAGTTTGGGGCAGGGGGGGGGGGAACGAAAACGGAAGGGTGTATATAAATCTAGGCCTAACAGAGAATTTGGCGACTGAGCGAGAAACCTCGAGAGTCCGATCCACCCATGAAATGACTTCAACTCGATAAGGGTGCAATCAAGGGGCGAAGCGGGGCTTGCCTCCCCCGAACTCGTCGAAAAAAGATAGGGAAGCGGGGAAGAAAACTGACAGGTGACACAGCGCCACGGGAAAGAAAAAGTCAGGAACGCGATGTCGCCAAGGACAGGGGAATCAGGAAAGGGAGGGGAGGACCTTTCTTATGGGTGAGGAAAAGGTTGTGGCCCCGTCTTATGCTCAAGTAGGGAGAAAAAAGAGAAAGAAGACCTGATCGGGAACTGCAAAGAAGTTAACGCAATGGCTGCCTTGTACGCTGGAAAGGGAAAGGTAGCCGGGATCTTAAAGGTAAGGGGGTCCTTACCTTCAACTCCAGAAAATCCCTCTGCGGGCACTGTCCCGGGGAGTGGGTCGGGTTACTACGTATCGCTGAAATATACTAAAGTCCGGTGAAAAAGGGGAAAAGGGTGGATTGGTGAAAAAGGAAAAGACTACATCTTTTGGAACAGAGAAATTCGAGGTCAAGCCTTTGGGCGTTGTGGGGCAGGCTGCCGGCAAAATGGAAAAAACGTTTTTTCTAGATCTGATGCGGTGTAGCCAAAAATCAAAAGGACCGCGAGGGGGATTCCGAACGGAAACTGCCGCCAGGGCTGCAAAAAAAGAAATAGAGATCTCCTCGGGCCGACCTATCTTAAGGTCCGTCCTGTCTCTTTCTAAAGTCACATTCCTTCGACAAAGGGTGACAGAGAAAAATATAGCTGTTGAACGGAAGGGAAAACTCGTGGCATTCGAGGGGGGAAAAGGGAAAAAGGTGGGCCGAGCACACCTGCTTGGGGGAAAAACTCACCGACCCGGTTCTAAACAATAACAAGCGACAGTGGGGTTACTATCCGCCGGAAACTTCCAGGCGAAACGGAGGAGTAAAAAGGAGGAGCGGGGCAAGAAAACCGACTCGTAGCAATCAAAGAGTCTGGCGTCGCCGGTCGGTGTATGGTATCCAACACGGGTGCGAGGCTAAAACGAAAGCTCTGCGACTCGTGCCACGCTTTCATCCAGTCAACGCAGAAGGGGTAATCGGGAGACCCAAGGGAAGCATGGGGAAGACTGACGCAGTTTAACAGAAGAAGGGGGAGGGAGACTTGACCATTGCTTACGGGCCATAGGATATCTAAGCGGAGTCTGTTGATTAAAGGGCGCAATCTTCTGAATCGTACCACAGGGGGAGGGAAGTAACACCATACGAGTAAAAAGCGGAGAAGAACCAGGTTCAATCCCGTTCAAAGAAAAACTGCACACGCAAAGGCTTAAGGGGGGCAATTTCAACCTGGGTAAAGAGGTACGATACTGCGCACAAAAAGACGCAGCATCAAAGTAATCCGCCGGGGCGGGATTAGAATTGCAACTCTTCAAAAGAAGGGTTAAGCGACCAGAAGGAGGGAAAGCGAGAATCGGGCAGTGGGAAGGGGAAAAGGGGGCCGACACGTACCTTTAAGCACTTGCTCCCGGTTTAAAGGAAAAGACAGGAAATGCGTCGGAGAGAGGGAGAGCTGGGGACCGATCAGTTCGCTGCGAGGAGTGGCCCGGAACCTTGGAAAAGGAAGAATTATCCCCCCAACGCGCATCGGTCATAACGCCAACTTCTATCATTTCATGGCGAAGGGATACCGTTGAAGAATCCTGACGTCAAGGTAGAGGAGGGGAAAGATGTACGGGTGAGGGAGGATAAGTCGATAACGATTTCGAACTGTGAAAAATGTCTGTGTAGGCACAAGAATAGAAGCGGGGGGGCCACCATTATCGAGGCTTCCGAGAAGGGGGGTTGATCCGATCGTTGGAAAGTTTCATAGCTCATGTGGAGGGGAAAAAACTGCAGTTCGCCCTCGATTCCTCAAAACCACAGGGCGCAATTTCTCTCCTCCCGTCGGAGAAGAAAACTTCACTTGGGGAGGGGACCATCAATCAAGCGGCTCGAAATCTAGGAGGGGGGGAAGGGCTGCATCCGACTGCGAAATCTCGCAATGGCATCCGCTGTTGTGGTAGAAGGAACCGGCGGGGAAATCAAAAAGTCGAGGAGATTGCCCGCAGAGAAAGGGTCGATCATGCTTAAATGCATCAGGGGGAGACTACTCCCTTGCGGGAAAAGAACCTGACAGCACCGCAAAAACACGCCCGCCGGGGGTCTACACAGGCGAACGGCTAGGGCTTGAGGGGAAAGGAGTTTGACGAGAAACGCAGGGGATGCTGGGGCAACGCAGCGTTGGGTGGCAGAGTCTTCTCAATGAATGGAAGGAGGAACTATAAAGGAAAACACGGCTCACGCCTTAGAGGAAAAGGTTGTTACGGGCACCGTCCTGGTCCTGTTTCAGCCGCGCAAAAAAAAAAAAAAGAAGGCCAATTTACCTGACGAGCGAGACAAAGCACCGCCTGGCAAACCTCATCCGCTCGTGACAACAAAGAAAAAAGAAATCCGGGACTGGTCTAGAGGGGGCGGAAAATTGGGAGTGATCCGGCCCGGCATGTGATCTGGTTTAGAAAAAAAAGCCTGGGACAAGGGGAAGAGACGTCGACGACGCGCGAGGACGGGAGAGAGACATGAATCGGGGGGGGACTTAGACTGGGTGGAAAAAGGTGAAAGGACGACTAACCGGGGGTTCCGTCTCCTATCCGGAAAAACTTGCGCAGGGAAAAGGGAAGGTCCAGAGGCCCGGAGAGGAGAAATTGCGCGACCAGCTTCTTGGGAAAACTAAAAGCGAAGCTTGCGGGTTCGCTGGTCAATGCAACGGCGTTGCTGAGTGCGGGTGAAATAGGAGTTGGGGGGAAGAAGAGGAAAAAGTGCTGGGTAAGAGGGAATGACTGGAACTCGCGCGCGGGTCAGGAACTTCGGATTGCGAGGAAAAATTTGGAGATAGGACGCTGATGTTTGCTTCGCAGGGATAAGGCTCAAGAGGTTGAGGGGATGAGCAATCGACAGGAAAGGAACTTGTCGATCGGCTGGATAGGCCGTCGGACGGATCAGACTGGCTGAAGGTGACGGGTACCCTCCGAAGTCTGACGGGGGGGATTTCGACATTCCTGAGGGGAAAAAATGCAGGAGGATGCGTCGAAAGGGGGGGGAAGGGGGGGAGGACGTTCAGCGTAGCCAAACGTGACGGACCCTTCAGCCGCGAAAATCGGGATAAGCTTCAAAAAAGGTCGGCCGCAAGGGCCCACAGCTCGTAGAGCTGCCGGTCGAGCACGCTAAACTCTATCGGATTGGGAAGCAGGGCGGGCCAGTCTCTACGGTATTGATACGATAAGACACTGTCGTTACGGGAATGGAAGGGTACGTAAAGGAGAAAATCCTCACAAACAAAGCAGGAGGAGTCTGGGTGGAGGTAGGGGGGACAATAAAACTTGCTAAAATGGCCAAGGAAACCCGCATGAAGGCAGAGACGAGGAAAAGACATGCGTCCGCCCTGCGCCGTCCTGGAGGAAATCTGAACCGTACGGATCGCGCTGAGCATGATCTCCGACGCGAGAAAACCGGGGGGGACTGAGTTGCTATGGGCCATGGGAAAGGTCAAATCGGACTCGCGGAGGGATGAGATCTCTACGCTGTTCAAGAAACATCGGAAATTGTAAAAGAAGGCCGTCCGGACCTCCGGAGTCGTCTTAAGAGCCTAAAACCTCGCTCGATTCGGGCGGAGGAAACGAAGCGTCCGGAAAGGAAGGGGGGGGAGTCAGAGGCAGCAGACGACCGGAAGGGACCGTTCGGACTCGGTTGACTGGAAAAAAACGTGAAACCATCTATCCTCGAGGTCTCATTTCCTCGAGTAGACTACGACCTGACGCGCGCGCAAAGGGGAACGAGACTTCCTGGTACACAAAGGGGAATTTCGTAGCCACGAAAAAGGACAGTTTAGAAGACCTCAACGTAGAATAGAATCATCAACCCATCGACTTAAGTCTTAGAAGAAAGGACTCAACGCTCATTGCCGAGAGGAAACTGGATTTACAGAGGGAAGGGAGGGGACTGGCCACTTTATGATGCCGAATAGGGGTAGCCTCGTCCGTCACAAAGCAGACAAAAAAGGGAAACATCACGTTCTTTTCCCATCAAGATAGCGGGGCGGAAGGCGGTTCGTCTACGCGCCCGGGAAATTCGAAACGAAACCAGAGAAAAGAGGGAAAGGGGGGGAAGGGGTCTCATTTTTCCGAAAAGAAAGCTGGAACAGCCAAGGGCCTAGTGAAAACTATGTTTGACCTGATAAATTGTGCTCAGGAAAAAAGGGGGGGGGGACCGAGCGGGGGGGACGTACGGAAGCCTCTTACCGTGCCGGTTCGCCACCTTACAGTCGTAACACGACTTTTGGGGGGTAACCATTCCGCTAGTCTGTCGAAGTCCGGAAAAAAGGGCGGGGGGGGTATTCAGAGGAGGGAAGCTCTCGCGGTGTAGTCATGGTTTAAACAACAAAAGGCGCCTGCAAGCAAACACAACTTGCAGTGCGACAAGAAAAGGTTCTGATCACGCGTGCCAGTTAGCAAAAAAGCTTTCCATGGAACTACCCCAGAAGCCATGAGGTTGTCTGTCGAGGGGTGTCAAGGGTTAGCGCGTTCCCCATGGGTCTGTCCAAACCAGAGAGAAGGTCACTTATAAGAGGGCGGAGATACATCGCGGCACGACTAAAAGAGGACGCTTTCGGAGAGTCGAACGCAGGTCAGCTGGGGGAAAGGGTGAAGTTTTCGGTCGCGGGGAAACAGAATCAATGAAGCGGGGAGGGGGAAAAAAGGCTGCTGACAGCACAACGCGCAAGCGGAAGCAAGGCGGCGAAAAGGCTCCTGTTTGGCAAAGTTTCTAAGATGCTTGGAAAGGAGGTATTCGGGGAAATAGAAAGCGTTGTCAGAGTGCCGAGAGAACCCGCATCCACCACAGTCACAACAGACTATAATTGTTCCAGTTGGCTTGAGGGGGTGTCCTAACAAGAGAAGAGGGGAAGGTAATATCTACACGGTGCGGGTACATCTGGGAGAAAGAAAGCGGACAGGCGTCGGAAGGGGGAAAAGGCTCAAGGTGAATACGTTACCCCGAGAAGGGTGGTGAGGGCGGGGAATTCCGGCTTAAGTTCAATGGGGGATGGAAAAAAAGGTAAGCACCATGCCTAGGCGTCCACAGGGACCTAAAGGTGCGGGAGTCATTGGGCGGTTTGAATCGGACGTGAGCTAAAGGTCGTTGTCAGGGAATCAAAATCAAAACCTGGCCCGATTCTGAGGAGAAAAGGCTTGGGTTCTGGGCTTACGTAAACTGAGGAGATTTCCCTGCATATAGCTAGGAAGTACGAATATTGGTTCCAGAACGACAAGAGCCTTTGTACCAAGACGCCAGCACTCGGCCAGAAGATGGGGGGAGGTGGGGGAGTCTCACGGGATTGAAACGGGGTTATCCTATCTTCATCGTATGGGGGAAAGGGAATCCGGGTGCGTGGCCGATACGAAGAGGGGTCTCAATCAAAAGCCAAATCAAGCTGGGCTGCTCCTCTGTAGAGGTCACGCCCAATGGGCCCTGAATCAGGTGTCAGGGAGCATTCCTGCGGAAAAAAGCGGAGGAAGGAACGACATAAGCGGGATAGAAGATACCAGCGTGGCATCTTCCGCGTGAGCCGAGCAAAGGCTTGGAGGGACATGATAAAAGGGAACGGCCGACGCCCACGAGCCTAAAGCGAAATCGAAAGCTCCCTTGAGACGCGCATATAGCTCAAAACGGGAAGGAGTAAGGAGAGATATGAAAGAGGAAAAGGGGAACTATCAAGGGCAGCACTCGGAGATTTTGTCGGGGGGGTCGCGGACGGGGGATTCATCCTCAGACGTCGGGCTCAAGGGAGAGAGAAGATGCAACGCGGGGTCCATCCGTATCACTATAGGAAGGATCAGAAACCAATGGTAGAAAGAGAGGAAAAAAAAAGAAGCAAGAAGGCATGAGGAAAATAAATTGGTGCCATTTGGGAAAAAACTCGGAAAATTTAAAGAGGAGGAACGCGGGTTCCCTTTTCTTTTTGCCCAGGCGAAGGAGGGAATCGGGCCACGCAGCGGGGGTGGGCGGAAAATACTCTGAAACGGAAGAGGAGAAAAAGCATCCCGGTGCCGCAGCACCTTCACCAAACAAAGGCCTGGCGGGGAAGGGACCGGGAAAGGGGTAAAAAAGATGGTATCCTGTCTAAAGCGGAATTCCGCGAAACGCGTAAGCGGCCTTTATCTAGCATTAAGGAGAAAAATCTTCCTCGGAAAATACGAAAAAAAGCGCCATTGCCGGGGCAAATTAGCAAAGGCGGGCGGTGAGTTAAGTAAACTAACTGGCCCTCGACCGTACCGTTAAGGGGTTTCGGAAAGGACCACGAGGGAAGGCAAATCGTCGTCAAACTTATGGGATTCGGGGGGGAAAGTCATGCCGCGTCTTCTTAGGGGGAGCCAGCAATACGAAAAACGAGAAACCAACAAAAGGACTCCCAATAGGAAGGATCAATTATTTGCGAACTGGAAGGATTCAGCTCAAGAAGAAGGGAGTTCCCGGGATGGTCCCCGTGAGGCCAGTCATTGATACGATTCGACTTTTGTCTGGGGAGGAAAGGCAAAAAGCTTCTCAAACTGGCAACTATCAGCACAGTGCTAATTCGAGGATGATCGTTCCACGGGTGGAATTCGCGGCGAAATCGTCAACAGTGAAACGAAAAGTTGAAAAGCAAAAGAAGAGCCCGCTCCGAGAAAGAGTTGGGGGAGCTCAGAAACCTCAGAGGAGCTAAACAAGCTCTGCTGGATCTTACAAAAAGGGAGGACAACTCCCAAGCTTTGGCATCCGAGGGGGAAGCAGGGGAATAAAATCATTGGAAGATTGTAGGGGATCTGCTGCATTTATCGATCAAGAGAGAGCAAACGAGTATAACGGGTATCCCAGAAGAAGGAAAAAAAGAGAAATTAGGACAGCGAAATAAGAGCACTGGAAACAGAGACCGGAGTTCACACGGAAAGCGCGGAAAGAAAACGCGGCAAACTTTATGTACGACGACAGGAAGGCAGCACTGGCTAGGGCATGCTTCCACGAGCGTTGGGGGGTTTGAAGTTTGCTTCCAACATACTTAAACCGCGAGAAGGAGGAAAATAACTCACAAGGGCCACGGGAAAAGTCGGTAACATAAAACCTGTTCACCGCACAAAGGTTCCCTTGGCGACCGCTTGGGAAACAGTCGAACCAAGACGCGTTCAGCGGCTCAAGTAATTCGCCTGGATAAGCACCGTCATGGGCACACCTGAAGAATCTGGCGAACCTCCTCTACCTCCGGCGAATTGTGTGCAAGGCGCGTTCGTAAAGTGAAGCGGGAAAGGCGATGTTGAAAGTCTGGGGGTCCAAAAAAAAACGTGTCACGTGAAAAGACGCGGACGACCGCGATACGCAAGGCAAAATGATGGCAGGTGTGAAAAAGAAGGTGAATTTTAGTTCACGCGGATAAAAACAAAGCGGCTGACCGAGAAAAGGGAAAAATTATCCCCGCCGAGTCAAAGAAAAGGAAAGTCCCTCTCGCCAGCGACCATCGCCTTTCGTAACAGCATGACTTAAACGAAAAGTAAGACGTCGATTCTGAAAGTTTCGAAAAACGGAGGGGGCGTCGTCGCGGGGGGGGGAAGCGCGCGAACGGGCAGGCGTGGCTCGACGAAAGGGGGAGGGGGAACTTTACTGCTTGAAAGTCGGGTCGGAACAGGAGCGGGAAATTCAGGCCGTGCATGCGAGACCTTTTCAGAGGAGATGGTGCTCACAGCGGGTGTATGAAGAAATTGGGGTTATTGCGCAATCGACGAGGGGAGGGTCCGGACTGGATCTGAACTCCCCTCTCGGAAGCTGGAGTGCTCGGCCCGAGCACTGAGGTGTATTGAGGTCACAGAGAATCTCCGGGGAGGAGGGGGGTCTTGGAAACGTGCCTGTGTCTTAAGTGGAGAAAGGGGGGGATCTCCGACTACTGAGCCGCGCCGTAGCGGAATGTTGAAAAGAGGGAAACTTCACTTCGGCCCTAGCATATTCACGACGACCGTCTTCTAAGACATCGTGCTAAAAAAGTCTATCGTAAAGAGTTTGCCGAGGGGAAAGGGGGAAAAAGGAGGAATTCGCCCGTATTTTTTGAACCGAAGGGATAGGAGCGCCTGTTAAAGGGCCTAAGA
>Ga0179593_1702944_pt1 | contig 14666 bp, 16 predicted proteins | sample CZODoug2_1_08_16_FD_185931 | JGI IMG/M metagenome (GOLD analysis project Ga0179593, IMG submission 185931) | Vadose zone soil fungal communities from Angelo Coast Range Reserve, California, USA - CZODoug2_1_08_16fungal (PacBio error correction) | ecosystem: Environmental > Terrestrial > Soil >...
CAAACATTATTGGAAAGAAAATTGTAACGGACGCCAAACGATCTGGTGCCGGCGGGGAGGAGAGAAGAAACAAGGTTGATGGGGTCAATGGTCCTCGACTCCAGATTTGGCGCAGGGAAGAAATAAAGGTCTTCTGCAGCGAAACGATCAGTTGAAGGCACACGGCCCGTGAGGGGAAGGGGAGATAACGGCCAAATGCTGTGACTGGGAAAAAACGAAGGCGTTCAGAAAATAAGGAACAGAAAAAGCATCGTCCGGGAGAATGCTGCGTCGATCGCGGACAACCGAACAACCGCGTTCTTAATAGGGCAGGGTCAATCAAGTGAGGAAGGAAAGGGGGAATTGGATTTACCGTGAAAGTTCCGGTCAAGGAGGAGGGGCACACGCAATGGCCGCTCGCGCAGGCGACCACATCAAAAAAAGAAGGAAGACGGACGCCGCAATGTGGGGGGACCATGGGAGTGGGTTGGGTGCAAAGGTAATTGGGGACGAGGAGGAGGGGCTGGGAAAGCCTCCATTGCTTGGGGAAAAGGGAGGAATGGGAAATGGGGGGCACGCGAGGGGCCATTCAAGGAAGGCACCTCGGCTTCTAAGTCATCGCCACTAACATTTATACGCTGAGGGACCAGGCACAGACAATTTCTGGGGGGGGAGGAGGGTCAAAAGAAAAGGCTTCCGGCAGAATGAGGTTACGTCCTTCATCGACAAGACAAAGCGCGCGAAAATGGAAAGGGGGCGTGCAGACGACAGCGACAATTAGGCGTCTTGTACCAGGGAGAAGCCTTCTCTAGTGGGGATAGGGGCAAATACAACATGGCCGCGCCAAGAGCCGAGGGTAAAATTTCACGAGGGGGCGGGAAATGTATCTACCGATGACAGGGATTGAAGGGATTCCAGCAGGAGTGGGCAATCGGCAAGATAAAGGGTGCTGGGAAAGACCGGAAGATCTTTGCTCTTTTAAAACGAGAAAACATCAAGTGGGAAAGGGGCCGATTGCCCGCGACAAGAAGAGAAGGATCGTGATGGGCCTATCTCACGGTCGCTCAAAGTGCAATGGGGGGAGGGAAGAAAAAAAGTTTGTGTGGATCATGTGGCATAGGGCTGACGTTTGCTGCCTTGGGTCAGGAAATGAATGTCGCCCGGATGGGGGGATATCGGGGCGGAGAGAAAAAAGGAATATACTGCAGGGGGGGGGGGATCTAGTCTCTTAGAAGTAAGGAGAGCCCGCAGGGGTCGGCTGATCAAGGGTTTTGAAGAAAGGAGGGAGAACGGGTGTCTTTGTTATAGGAGTATCACTCAGCAAAAAGAGGGAGGGGGGAAGATGAATTATCCGCTGTCTCAGGGATACATCGGAGGTACGTTACAAAAAAGGAGAGAACACGCCAGCATGGGGAAGGTGAAATCAGCCGATATAAAAAAAGCGGGAGATCTGAACTGGAGAGGAGGGATGGGGGGAAGAGGGGAATACCCAATCAAAGCTACAGGGTCCCGCGTGGAGGCAGCCAATTCATACCGAATTCACCGACCGCCGGAGAGAAGGGGGATGACTTTACCATCGCTGGGCAACAGGCATCTTAAAGGGAAAGGGGGAGAAACATTTCGCGGGCAGGAGAAGATAGGAACGGCGAAAGCACTTTGGCTTCTCGGGAAGGGGAAAATCGGCCCCGGCCAATAGTTGAAACACGCTCTTTGGACCAACGGGAAGACGGACGGGGGATGTCAGCACCGTTGAGGGGCCTGCCAAGCGGGAAATAGGAGTAGTGTTTATCCATAGGGGTAGATCAAGAGGAGGAAATGAAGGTTTGACACTCGGGGTGGGGCGCTCAAGCGGGTGATGGGGGTAATTAAAAGAAGGGGGGGAGCCTACCGGAAGTGGACGAGGTCCGCAGGGGACGGGGGGAAGGAGATGTCGGGGAGCGCGCGGCTTGCGGGTCTATGGGAAAGAAACCTGTCTATGGCGGCAAGGGGGGGGGCAGGAAGGCTATCCCCGGAGAGACGAGAAGGAGGGGGTATGAATCCACTGTCGCCTGGGTAGAAACTAATAGGTGGTTCGGGAAAAGAGACCTCCGCTTCGGAAAACCTGGGAATTGAATGGAAACACAACGGCAATGTTGCGCGGTCAGGGCAGGAGAGTCGCCTACCCTGGGTCGAATCTTCAAAAAAGGGAAACAAGTATCACTTCAAAATGGGGGCCTTAGGTACAGAGGAGTCGTGCGAATTCCTCGGTCGGCGGGGGGAGAAGCATTACGCCTTTCCCATTGCGTTGGGACAGCCCTAACGGAAGGGGGAGGGGGGCGAGGTCTTCATCATCTCATCATAAAAACGAAAAGTTCATGGTGATTGCCAAGGAAAAAATGCAGCGGTTGTTAGGGCGCGTGGGAAGGCAGAAAAAGAATGCTACAGGGAAGAAAACGGATGGAAGGTGCAAAAAAGAATTTCTATTGTCTGCACGGGGTAAAGGGGGGACGATCACCCGTGAGCCGACGTTTATGCGGGGAAGGAAAAAGGAGAGGGGCCTTGTAACTTCAATGGTCAGGGGAGGAGCTGGAGGAGGGGGGGGACAGCGACATGTTTGCTTGCGGGGACGGTGAATGGGGAAGGAGAGGGTACCCACATCCAAAAACAAACAAGGGGGGGGGAACCGAGGAGCGCCAAACCTCACTTCACCTCCGAGGTGTGATCGTGAGGACCATCGGAAAGAAAAAAGGGGGAAAGAGTAATTGGTTTGATCGATACCCCATCCTCAAGGAGGGGGGCGGCGATGAGAAGCGTCATTTCTTTCTACAAAAGGTAATCGGAGAGGGACAGCCGTCCCATCATAAGAACAGGGGGATGGTTTTGTCAGGAGACATTGCAATGAAGCAATAGGAAACATCGCTGGGTGTGAAACGGCGGGGAAAAGCTTCGGACATAGGTGGAGGGAAAATGGTCATCTCCAAGCCGAATAGGGAGGAGGGAAGGTTGGGATGGAGGTGGAAACGAGCGCAAAAGAAGAGGGCCCACTTGTACGGTATCCGATTGAACCAGGGAGAAGAAGGAGAGGAAAAACGATGTGAAAGAAAAAGGCGCATAAGTGGGGGTAGTCAAACATCTTCGTCGCAGCAAGAGGGAGGACATGAGCTGGGTTTATTTTCCGCAGGTGAAGAACTAGGGGGAGGGCCTAAAGCCCAAAAGGGGCGGTCATTGATTTCAATGGGGGGACATTAATCAGGGGGAAAGAAGGCGAGGTACACGAGAGGGGAACATGGGTCGGGAAAAGGGGTAAACACTGTTGGGGGAAAGATAGAGAACACACCGGTATTAATTAAATAGAGGAAAAAAGGGTTTACGGGTGTATCCGGACCGAGGGGGAAACTATTAATGTCCGACCGCGGGAAGGGGGGGCAGACTATATATCCACTACTAAAAATACATCTGTCGATTGCGGGTAGGACGTTTTCTTCGGTAGGAAGAACGGGGGGACATAACGATCTAAAAGGGTGGATACAAGGACAGCTTAGCTCAACAGGGCCGGGAAAAAAAGAAAAAAAAGGAGAGATTCACAGAGTTGTCCGAGGGGGGTTTCCTTCAGCGGCAAACTGGTTCACTCGGGGTAAGTATCTACCTATGTCTCGGTCGTGATTACAATTAACGGTGAAAAGTCCAAACCACAAATTCCCCCGGCTTGAGAGGGGGGACGTTTGCGTGCACATTGGCTCCTAAAAGATAACCGTAAAAAGGAAAAAGAGTTTCCTCTTTGGTTTCCAAAGAATCGGAAACAAGCGAAGACCTTGATAAGGGAGAACAACATAATGCATCGCTCTTCGGTATCATCAGAAGTTGGGAAGGGGAGGAAGCTAGGACAACGCGGAAAGGGATGGGGGGAGGAAAGCCTGTAGGCAGCAAAACAACACCTGTGCGAAGGCTCATGATCTATTCCCCAGGCTAAGAGAGGGACTAGGACCTTCCAAAAAAAGATCAACGCGTTTTTTCAGGATTTTTTCGCAGAATGGAGTTTTGTTCACTGTCCTCGGGACATAGTTGGGGGATGCCCATGAAAAATAGAAGGGAGAACTCGATCAGAAGGAAGTCATTGACGGGAAAGCAAAGCGGCGGGGCTAAGGAATAACGGCATACTACACACGGGGCAGATGCGTCGCCACCTTTAGAAGATGAAAAAGTCTTGCACAAGAGCGTCGGCGAGCTTGTGCCGGGTACAACTCACCGAAAAAAAGAGGTCAAGTAAACGTGGTTTCCTTGGTGACAAAGAGAAAAGAAAAGGGGGGGACTGGGTGGACGGAGATGAAAATCCAGAGAAATCCAATTCAGGTTCGTATTTGGGGACCCAAGAAAATGGGCAGTCATAGGGCGGAAAATCAAGATATCTCAGACGAACAATAAACGGGGAGTCTTGGGTAAGCGGGCAAAGGGGGGGACGTTGATCTTGGTGACAGGCATTTCCTTTGGAGGGCGAGGGTCTGGTCTACGCCGACACCAGAGAATCCACGCTGCACCGGAACGCCACCATATAAAAGGGGAATCCCGTCCTTCCGCCGGGATAGGGGTCGACTAAAAAAAGGGGCCAGCTGCGGCGCAAATTATAAAGAAACAACCAGGACAGACCATTTCGGCATGAGGGCGGTTGGAACAAGGTAGGGGGGGAGGACGAAGACAGCGGTTACGGTCCCTCATACGCACGGGAAAAAAGGGGCGAGACTCCAGGTGGCGGGGCGCGCGCGAATTGTCTGCTCTGTGGAGGGGATAAATACGCGCGGGGGGTATATTGACCATCAACCTAATGGGGGGACAATCGCGTCCGTTTGCAAAAGGCATCTCCGGGCGGAACGGAAATAGCGGAAATATGAAGCCATGAACCAGGTAATCGAATCGAATGGTGCACCCACCTTGAGAGTGAGGAAAAGAGGTCATCGCCATCACCTTTAAAGAGGGGCGAGGAGGGGGGAACAGGCACGCCGAATCAACAGGCGCCGTTAGCCGCCCCAGGGAGAGCAATGAAAGGGGTTCAATCGATGGTAAAGTTAAGAAGGTTTCGAATCGGGCTAGGGGGCGCGAGGAATGGAGGAAGGGGACAGGGCAGAAACGATGGTCGGGGAAAGGGAGGGTGTATCCGCGAAAGAGCGTAATAGACAGCGCATCGCGGATTGGCCTGAAAGAAAAAGGTTCACTCGCCACTCCGGAAGGAATGGTGTAAACGTACAAAAGCGTACTCGTCGAAGTGCGAGGGGGTGCATCGGCTAAGTCTCGCACACCAAAGGAAGGAAAAATAGGACGCTTATCCAAAGAGGACTCTGCACAAGAAAGTTTAAAAAAAGGAGAAAGCCGGGGCGGGAAACACAATCGTGGCATGATATATCTACACAAGGTAGGGGGGACTTGTCGCGAATCATTCAGGAAAAAGGGGAGAACATGACCGCGCGACATCGACACGGGTTTCAAGAAGAAGGAAAAACGGGTCCGCCGACGAGCGGCACATTAGCCAAAGATATTACCCGATGGGGGACCATCGGTCTCAAACATGGCATCGGAGAGGGCTTGGGTTTCTAAAAGGGACATCACGATGACGGCTAGGGCTTGTGGGCGGAAGAGCGCAATCTGCCCCGTCCACTTACGGGGGGAGATTCCCTTCGGGCGGAAAAAGTACTGGTACTGGGGCGTCAGACCCAGGAAGGGATGAAAAGCCTCTTGAATGAAAAAGTATTTCGAAAACTGTTGGAAAAAGGTTAACCGCTCTCCCTAAGGGGGGGAAAAATTCTCTCATTTGAAGGGGCCTGTACCCTCCAGGGATTTCCGGAAGGAATCCGGACGGCTCGCTGCACGCATGTCGGCGTCTCGAAGGAAGGGGGGGTTCGTAGGGGAACTTAAAAGCTGGGGTAGAAGGGCCTAATCTTCTGGACGCTCTCCCAAGGGGGCACCGAAAGAAAAGGGGGAGGCTCTTGGGGAAACTGGACGTCCTAGCTCCTAAATGAAAGTGTGGGACGTCAGGGGAGCGGCGACGAAAACCTTATAAAGGGTGGAAATATTTATCCCGGGGAAAGGGGGGGCGACGGACGGGCTTCAAGCGGTTTCAGGAGTCTCACCGCCAGGGTCGCACTATTCAGGGAAAGTCTGGACCAAGTATAAAAAGGAGCCTATACCATAGACTGAGGGGGAAAAAAAACTCGACGATACGGCCTGTTGTCTCCGGAGGAAATGGGGGGGGAAGTGAGGGGTACAGAAACTCACGGGGGGCGGTCTTGAAAGGAGACTCGACGGCAAATACCGTACCATCTCTCTTCCGGGTGAAAAAAAAAAGATGAAGGAAAGGCGGTTGTTCTGCGTTTTAAAAAAAGAAAGCATGATACTCCTACGTAGGGAGAAAGGACTGGCCTATGGGCTGCCGCAGTGACAGGTGGGAAGGGCGCTTCACAGCAGGACTTTAGTCGGCAACGGAGGCATGACGAACGTCATGGAAGGTCTATACGGAGGGGAGAAGGCCAATGTTTGTTTCTGCTTGGAAGACGGGAATTCGAGAGTTACTGGGGACCAAAAAACATGAGACCGAGCCCACCGAAAACCTCTATGTAAGGGAAAAACCATCGGGAACTTATTCGTGAGTTTTATCGAAAAAATCGAGGAAGGGGGGTGGTCGTCAGGACGGGAATGAGAAAAACAATCATTTCCGACGGTGTCATCGGAAAAGAATAAATTCCATTATACTCAAAGACTGAGGGATGTGCCCAACACGGGGTTGTAAAGGTCAGATGGCTCGGCGACCGGGGGGTCAAAGGCGTTGCTCCAAAGCATCTGTGGAGGGGGAGGGGCAAGAAACCTTTCTAGGGAACAAGCGCAAGGGAAGGGGCGGGGGGGGCCGGGTGCGCTGGAGGGGCAGATCGCAAAAAACCAGGGCGGATCTTCCAAGTTTACGAAGACGGGGAAAATCGCGGAAGGGTAAGCTCGAAGGAGACATGCCCTGTGGCGAAAAACAATTGAAGGTGTATATCGCACCAGAACATTCAGTATTGGCCGCACCCGTCAAGAGGACAAGGAAGCCCTCGGTGCAAGGGTGAAGGGGGGCAAACATGATTCATCGTCGCCATCGGGGAGGGGGGGGGGGGGGGGGGTTGTTTGGAACACTGTCAAGGGAGCAACATGAGGGGGGAAAGCTTCCACTTGGGGGTTATAGGAAAAAAAAACAACGGAGGAAAAGAGAAGATCAAAGTTGAACGCTGGCTCCGGACCGTGGACAAGGGTCCCATCAAGCAAGGGCCGCGCAGGGATCAAGTCAGGCCAAAAGGAGGAACGAAAAAGGGGCTTTTCTTCCGAAAGGCGGGTTCGAGAAACGAGGCGATTCGCTTGCTAAGGTGACAAAGGGGGCCGCCTTCCAGGTCTTGAACGAAGGAGATATTTCACCGAAAGTTCCGAAAAGGGGAAGCGGAAAACGATCCTACAAACTCTGGGGAGCGGGTCGACTTGGGGGGGAGGGGAGGGAATTTCCCACCTCCGCCCAAGGACCTAATGACGATGGCTGGGGGGGAGGTCCACAGGTTCGCAAAGGGGACCGAAAAAGGCAACGCGGACCGCGATGGCAAAGGGGGGACCAGCGCGCAAGCCAATTGCGGACGGCAGAAGGAACAGCTCAATTCAGCAGCCTTGCGAGCGGAACGTGGAAACAGTCTCGAGGGGAAGCAACGCAAAAAGAGCAGTGTAGCCTGCCATCGGACTAATCTTGAACGGAAAGACCCAGTAACGAAGTCTAGGGACGAGTCAACACTAATCAGGATGTGCCGTGCGGTGGTCAGAAAAGTTTAGTTTAGGAAAAAGGAAACCATCCTAGTTGACGACGCAATTCCAAAACAAAGGGAGGGGAGAGGGAAAGCCTCGAAGGGCCGCACACAAGCGGCCGTTGCTGACCAATAAACGGCATGCCGGGGGCGGGGAGGCGGTGAAAAAAGAACTGAAGAAGGGAGGGAAAGTTCACGCAACAAAGCATCATCGTCACAGGAATGCTTTTAGGGGGGGGTCGAGGAAAAGCTCACGAAAAAGGTCCTGAGCTTGTTTCCGTTGTGAAAATCCCATAATAACTGGTAGGTGGGACGGAGATGAATACGCAAGCCAGCAATGCAGGTAAGCGTGCTTTACTCAAAAAATGGACAGCGTCAGGCAAGGATCGTCCGACATGTCAAAGCGCCGGTATATGGTTTGGGGAAGGAAAAAAGGGATTGAAGTTGGTTTCCATGGCATGGGGAAAAAAACCTCAGGTCGACGGAAGAACTGAGGTGCATGCAGTCCGTCGTATGCAACCAAGGGCAACACCGTAAAAAAATAGAAGTTAAGAGTCCATAGCCGCCGGGCGGCGACGTCAGAAGGGAAAAAAAGTGTCTTCGGCGACAGTGGTGTATCACAGACTCCTCCAGGAAGGGGAGGCGGGAGACCATGTTTTTATAGCGAACAGCGGAAGGAGCACATATACAAAAATAGGGGGGGGGCTCCTTAAGAAAAAAACAAAACAGGGAGGCTAACTCCGAAGGGGATGGGAAAGGAAGCGACTGCAGGGATTGACTTTCGGAAGTCCATGAAATCGGCCGCGGTTATAAAGACCCATCCAGGAAAGGAAAAGAATCCTGTAAGATCCGCGGAATCTGGGGGAGAGAACCTTTTAAACCGAATCGCCTATGTAAATTACTTGGAACTAATCGGAAGGAATCGGAAAGAGAACTTTGGTCTTACCCCCGAGGATAGGTCTCGTGTAAAAAATCGGTTCATCGGCCAGCAAAGGGGGAGGAAGAGGTGAGAGCTACGAAGAGAGCAAGAGTAAGGGTCCAACTAGACATTTAGGAAAGCATCAGGCGGAAAAAAGACATGGAAGCGATTTTAGGAAAGAAATCGGGGTTAAAGAGGGTTTGCTCTGGGCGCAAGTAACGTCGGAGTTCTGCCTGGGTCAAGAGGGGGGTGGAAAGGTCGCCGTATGTAGCCCGGAACTGACGGAAGAAAAAGACGATCGATTAGCGAGAAAAGATTATGTGACCTGTTCCAATGGAAGCGGACCTCAGCGGTGACGGTCGGTTTTGGATAGCAGGCTGCGCAGTGCAGCGTTCGGGTGATCAAAAAAAAAGGGGTAAGAGACAAAAACAACAACGGATTCGGACGAAGGGGAGCAAGAACGAATCGACGGAGGCTGGACAAAAACCCTGATAGTACAGATGCGGTGGAACGGGAGGAAAAGCAACGAGAAAGACAAATCCGAGTAAAGAGGAAGCGTCATTAGAGAGTCGCGTATTAAACCAAGCACATAAAGGTGACGAAACCAAGAGTTGGAAACTTCAAAAAAAAGAAGACTTCCGACTAGCGCCCCTACAACGGGAAAAAACGCTGTCTTCACTTACAGGGGGTGGGCAAAAAGTCATCTGAGCGAGAGAAATAGGGAAGTCTCAGACCTCACAAGCGAAGGGTTCTTAGCAGGCGAGTACCGAAAGGAAAGGGGCTGTCAGCCCGCGCTGGCCAACGGCACTTCAAAAAGGGGGACTTTCAAAAAAGAGGAAAGGGTGAACAAAAAAAATTAATCATGGCTGCATTAGTCTCAGCTTTTGGGGGAAAGGAAAGTACCGAATCCAACGAAAGTAAAGGGACAACAGTTTCAAAGGGGACACTGGTGATTGGAGTATACACTTCTCAGTGAGACTACTATCCTCCAGTCGAAAAACAACGCGATTCGTCGGTCGCCCTAGGGGGAGGGGCGGAATGACCTTAACCAGCGGGTTCTAGTCTTATGACTGTAGTCCTTCTCCCCCCTTACTAAAAACAATCTGGAAAAACATGTTTAAGGACTCAAAAGGAGACATGAAGGTTCGATTGACGGCAACCCGCCCGGCGGAAAATAAATTATTTTCGTATGAAAAAAGTGGGGGGTTCAGCTACGAAGGTCTGCAGGGAGGAGATTTCGCACCGCACCTGGACAAACCAAGCGGTCCACCACAGGGAAACTCAAATGGGCAAACGGGGGGAAGAAAGGAGGAGTAGGCATGACTAAAAAGGATCGCGGGTCACGCGATGGCGCTTGCCCAGGGGCGGTTGGCAAAAAAACGAACTGAATTGAAATCATCCAGCTTCAATAAAAAGTTCAAATCTGGAAAAAAAAGAGTCGGGGAAAAAAAAGGGCGAAGGAAAAGGGTGAGGGGAAGTTGGAACACGGCAAAGCATTCGAAACGAAGGCGTTCTAACTTAAAGCTGCACGAATGTTCGAAGATCTAGGGGACGGAGACTGGCCTAAGCAAAAAAGCTTGGGGCTAACGTCAATGCGGGGTCTGATCGAGGCTGGCGAGACGCCAATTTTGTAAAAAGCTGAACGAAGACGATGAAGGATGAGAGTTGAAAAAAGAAGGGTTTCAGAAAGCGCAAAAGACACAGCCGCGAGTTGGGGGCAGAAGATGACTGGGGGGATCGATCGCAAATAGAAGAGGTTTGTCGAGGAAAAGAGTGGATAATGGCTAAAATCATGACAAACTCGTTAAAGGAAATGAAAAAAAAAACGCACTCATTGCTCAACGGGGGATGATTGTGTCGCGACTTGACGCAAGGGAGCGCGCTGGCGCTCGCGGGAAAAAGGAAAAAGTAAATAAAACCCAAGGGCTGGAACGGGAAAAAAGGGGCAGAAACCAAGCCTGCCCAATCGAAAGCGGAAAGGGGAGTGGTTTGCTGGGGGATGCGGGGAAAAAAAGGCATAACGACCCTCTCAAGTTTGAACGCAAAACAAAAGCGCGCGAAAAGACAATCGGATCTAGAAGGGGACTCCAATCCCTGGGGCACGGCAAAAGCTGTCCTTGATATCGAACGAAAACGCATCGGTTATGGCCGCCAAAAAAAAAGGCAAAAAACTCCCGCTGTAGGAGTAGGTGTCAGGGGACATGAAAAAGCGGGTGGAAGAACGGCCCTCGCCGGCGGTCGAAGGAAGTCCACTGTGTGGAAGCGGGAGGAAACAAAGGAGGAGGAGGAACAGTACAAAAGGGAAAAAAATGGGGAAACGGACCGATTTCAAGTCCCAGAAAAAATGATTGGGGCAATGGGCCGTGCCACAGACCGAGGCGAGGTTTAGGGCAAGGGACTAGGAAAGGTTGCTGCCAATAACGATGGATTCGAAGGGAGGTAGGGAAGAATTTCCGAATGAAAACAGAGGCTAAAGATATTCACCTCCTTCCGAATGCAAGCAGCGCCTTGGGCAAAAACAACGCTGGAGTTTCGTAGGAAAAAGAGGTGAAAATACAAGCCAACGCCATGCAAAGAGGTGGGGCGGGGGGCGATGCCAGGTGTTTTCGGCCGTGGAGGAAGCAAAAAACCTATGGGGTCGAATCGTGTCCTCGAAGTTCCAAAAAGAGGAAAGAGAAGCGTCATTGAGCACGCCCTGACACAATAATTCGATCGGCGGGGGATAAGTGACCAACGGGCTGGTCGATCTCTGAAAAAGGGCGGAAAGTGCTCATTTTCGAATCCGGGAAAGAAGACAAAAACATAGTTCCGGATTGGAGGCGGGAGAGACCCCAGGCATCCGTCCTCTGACGAGTAAGCTCACACTCAACGAGGGGGAATGCGGTGGACTCTAGAAAAAAAGGGAGGGGGGCAATGTCCATAGAAAGGAAACGTGAGCGCCGCCCCGGCAACAACACCGAAGGAAGGAACAGCCTCGATCAAACGAGGAATGAGATGCAAGCGCCGTTGACTGAAAGAACATGCGCCCGGGATAGCGCGGTCGAAACCCTGCAAAAAAAAATAGTACATAGTAGTTCAAAAAGACAAAAAGAAAATCATCGGGGCGTCGGAGGAACGTCGCGCGCGCAACACGAATCAAAGCGGGGGTATGAAGGTGCACTCCCTGATGTAAAGGTCAGTTGAAGGGGGGAAGAGAGGGAAAAAAGCCAGCAATTCCAGTTACTCGGGATTTGCCCACTCAATGGGAAGAAATAGGAAAAAAAAAGAAGGGCGGGCATGAACTCACAAAAGCAGCGGAGGGGGTGCCCATTGCCGTGTCTACGGTGGAAAAAAGAATGATTGGCAAAAAGTGGACGCTCCCGCAAAGCTTACAGTCTCGAGAAAGGACTTTGGGTCTATTGAAGGAGGGATGGATCTCCTTTCAGAATCCCTCCGCAAAGAAAAGCAAAATAAAGATCCAGTGGGCTCTCAGGGGGTCAGAAAAGCCGGTCCCTATTGAAACTCTGCTTGGGTGGGGGATCTTCCCATCACAATTCTGAAAAGAAACCAGGGTAAGTAATTGGATAAAAATAAAGACCGCTGCGAAATGAAAAGATCTTGCGCTATAATAGCGCGAACGAAGGGAGGTGGTATTAAGGTCATCCTTCTCGCTGTTATACTGACCAAAGAAAGGGAGGTGCAAACAGAAGGTTGAAGGTCATCTCCGAGCGATGGTTGATGACCGATGGGGGAAAGAAATAAGCATAAATGATTCATCGGCAAAGGGATAAACAAGAGCTAAGGTACATGACCAACGAACGGGAGATTCTGTGACCAGCTCGGTTCAGCGAGCAAAAACGTTTCCGGACGATGTCGCTCTGAAGGGGAAGAGAAGGATGGGCGTTATTGTCAGGCTAAAAAGGAATTCCCGAGCGCTCAACCGAATTACGTTGCAAGCGGTGGATTGATCTTTTGGGAAAGAAGGGAAAAGTGGGTCATCTGAGCTGGATGAAAGAAGCCAGCGAAACTTTGGGTCGAAAATGTGACGATGGGTGAAAGGGGGCAGCTTCTAATTCGCAAACGCGAAAGGATGGGGAGTAAAAACTTATATAAGGGGGGGGTCAAAAAAAATGTCACGCTCCCATTGCTACAGATCATGGGGGTAAAGCAGGAGGCGCCGTTGGGAGGTTCTTGGAAAGGAGAGAAAAAAAAGAATCAACAACAAAGCGGGAGGAGGGAAGAGAGGTAAAAAGCTTCAATAACGACCTTCGCTGAAAAGGAGGGGTAATTACAAAAAGAACGACAAAAAGGGGGCTAATTGGCGTCTGTGACATCAGCGATATCCAAAAAAAAGCGATCGGGAGGGAATACTCAAGTTCGCTCTGCTCGGACCAATCAAAAAAGAAAAAACAGCGTGGTAACTGACTGAAAATTCAACCGTAGACCGACGACGAACCCAAGAGCACCTATATGAAAACGAGGGCATTTAAAATCGGGGGGGACGCTCTCGTGCGCTAACTTGCGGAAGAAATCAAAGGCCGGACGGATGACACCTTTTCGGGGGGCTCGACAGAGGCAAGAACGGACCGTTGCAGGGGCATGCCCCAGGCGCAAGGAACACGTGTCGGTCAAAAGGGAGGCGGATGAAAAGAAGCTGGGGGGGAGAGGAATTGAGCTCTTTTCCATCGGGAGGGATCGCCGCGAAGTAGAATGGGGAAAAGGAGCGCTGTCGGGAACACGAAGGGCCGGGGCCCTCTCTAAGGTTGCCTACCTCCTACAGATCGCATCAAAGCCTTCCTCTATTATCTTTCGCAATTGAAAGGGAGGGAGAGGGACCAGTGAAAAAAGTGGGGGGGGGGGGGGGGGGGGGGGGGGGGGGGGGGGGGGGGGGGGGGGGGGGGGGGGGGGTTGGGATATAGTTCTTTCAGCAAAGCCCGAGGCCCATCTGCGGTCGTGGGTTATTCCAAGAGTACGAATAGCTGTTCTATTACGTACGAAAATCGGAAAAAATGTTGCTGGAAAAGTACAACCCATCTTTCAAGGCTCTACTGACTGGAGAGGGTAATATCTTCTCCCGGGGGGAAAGGGGAAAAGGTAGTCCACAGACACCTTATTGGGAGGCAAAAAAATTGGGGATACCAACTATCCCTCTTCTTCCCTTTCGGCGTAAACTATATCGTGCCGGGGGAGCCGATTAAAAAGGTTAAAAGTTCTGGAAAAGTCAAAGGAGGGTTCAGGAGACTGGCGTAATAATCTCCGTCAATGTAAAGAAGTCAAGGAGTCCTGATTGCCACCACGTACAAAGTAAAAAAGGGGTGGGGGAGTTTGATAGGGTAAAAGAAAAAAGAAGGCAAGGGATACGACATGATCGTTGGCTGAACACCGAGGTTCTGCACGCATGGCGGTTAAAGGGAGGAAAGAAAAATCCAACGTGGGCAAAAAGGAAAACGACCGCTTTGAACCGTGAACAACTGTCCAATGAGGCGAACGTCGCTTCATCCGATTGGGAGGGAAAAAGAAAAAGGGGGAAACTAGAGGCAGGAAACAAGCAAAAAGGCGAAAAAACAACCGCACGCAGCCTCCGCGAGTACGGGGGAGGGCCGGCGGATAAATACTGTGGTCAGATAGAAAAAAAAAGACGGAAAGGGTTGGGGGGGAAAGGCGATGACCAAGGAGGTAAAAAAAAAATCTTCATCCCCCAAAAAACAACAAACAGCTCAAAAGGGGAAAACAGCGCCGTCTTAGCTAACGTACGATGCTTGCAGGAAGGGACTTGGAAAGCAAGGATGGGCTCTGGAAAAAAAAAACTGGGGAAGAGAGGTGGCAAAACTGGGGCGTAGAGAGTCCTGCAGCGCCAAGCCCCCAATACGAAAGAAATGGGGGGGGGGGGGGGGGGGGGGAAAGGGGGAGTGTTGCTGCTGGAGGTTTGAAAAACGTGCAAAAAAAAAAAGAACGAACCACTCCAAAGGTGGAAAAGGGAAAGAACCATCGCGCGGTGAGGCCTCTAG
>Ga0179593_1644427_pt1 | contig 14665 bp, 18 predicted proteins | sample CZODoug2_1_08_16_FD_185931 | JGI IMG/M metagenome (GOLD analysis project Ga0179593, IMG submission 185931) | Vadose zone soil fungal communities from Angelo Coast Range Reserve, California, USA - CZODoug2_1_08_16fungal (PacBio error correction) | ecosystem: Environmental > Terrestrial > Soil >...
GAGGGGAGGGGGGGCCAGATAGTTGACAAAGTGTTTGGGGGGAAGTGGCTACCAAATTTGAGGGGGCCGTGAAGGATCTCAGTCCAGCCTGGGGGGGGGGGGGAGGAAACAGGAATTTTGTGGTGGCGCAACTGGGGTTGGGAACTAAGAAAAACGGGAGGAGCAACTTGAAAAAAAAGCAACGACTTTATCGCAAGGGGTAAAACTTTTGGTTAAGTTAATCTTCTTTTCGTGCCGTTTCTCTATGGGTCTGAAAATGGCTAACAACACTCAATAGGCGTCCCGGTTGGAAAGAAGTAGGGGGGGGAGGCGTGGGGATCCCCACGACCAAAGTGCTGGGGGGGCAGGTCTGGGGGCCGGGCCCAGCGGGAGGGGAGAAGACTGTGGAGGGGGGGGGGGGAAGGAAGGGCCGGTAACCATGAAAAGGGATGGAGGGGCCGATGATGGTAGAAGGGGGCGAGGACGAAGTGACCCCAGGATACCGAGGTTGGCCAGGGGTTGTACGGGGACAAAAAAGCGTGGAGAGAGAGAAAGGGGGGGGGCTGTGCACGAAAAATTGGTGGCGCGAAAGGTCCAGAAAAGAAAAACTTGGGGGAATAGCTGAGGAAACTCATCCACATAGTAAAGCCTCTCCAAGAACCTCTTCAAAGGGGTATTGTTGGGGGCGGGGCCTGGAAAAGCGCAAAAAGAATGGTCCCAGGTGCCGAATCGTCAAAAAGGACAGGTGGAAGCCGAAGAAAAGGGGGGGGGGGGGAAGCAGAAAAAAAAGTGCGTTCGGTTTAGAAGGGAAAAAATTGGGAGGAAAACGGGCAAAAACGAAGAAAAGGGGGCCTACCTGGGAAGCCGCTGTCAGGACCAGAGGGAGGGGTCAGGGAAACAAACGCCGGAAGAATTCTTAAAACCCCCCCCTCGAATTCAAGAAAGAAGAAAAAAAAAAAAAGCAACAAAGGAGCGCTCGAGGGGATCTCAGAAGAAACCTTGCCAAAAAAGGGGCGCATTGTTCCTAATAAACGACCAATCTCATCCAGAAGGGGAAACAAAGGAAGTTCCTGCTGTGCCGGGTCAAGCCCTAAAGATCGCCTAACCACCTCTACTCCTGAGAAAAAGATTGGAGACAACCCGCATGTGGAGACTGGAAGAAAATATCATCAAAACCGGGAAGAGGGAGTTTCGCGCCAATCAAAAAAAAGAAAAGCTTGGGGGGAGGGGTGGCGGGGGGGGGGAGGCCCTGAAAATTGGGAGGAAACGTACGAATCAGGTGGAAAAAGCGCACCATCCCTGCACAAAGCCCACCAAGGCAACCCAACCGATTTTGGGCAAAGAAAGGGGCACAAAGAGCGCGAATGGGCAGCCTCGGAAAAAAGGGTTTCCAAGGTATAATAAATCAAAACAGCCTGCCTCCATGGGGGCTAAGAAATCCAGGAAAGGAAAGGTCCGCACTTTCGGGAAAAGAAAATACGCCGGGGGTCGAAAAGCGGTGGCAGAAAGGGAAGCAACACTGGGGAGATATCGGGAATATCAGGGGGGCCGCCGAGAGGAAAGCCGTCCTACTAGTCCAATCGGAGGCGACGGCAACACCCGCGCGAACCCTACAAACCCCTATGAGCATAACCGGGAAGGAGGGCGGGTCCAGGGAGACCTTCCGAGAAAAATGTTGTCGCGAGGGGGGGGTCGGAGAATTGTGCAAGGAAAACGTTCCTAACTGCCAAAAAGAACAACGAATACTGCAAAAAGGAAGGGCGAATTACAAATGGTTTCCGCACAAAAGCAAGGGAACCCGGGGATCCAAGAAAGAAAGAAACCTCCGGCCGCGTAGCAAAAAATTAAGGGAAAGGGAACGGAAACTGACCTCCACAACGAAAAAAACGCCTGGGGGCCGAGGATTGGTTGCCAAATCGAAAACAGATCCGGAACCAAGGGAATAGACTGCAAAAAAAAAAAACCGTGGGACCAAAGATCGAAAAGGCAAAACCAAGGCTATTCATGAAAAGAACCTCTGCCCTCGGGGGGAGCACCTTACGAATTTATTAGAGCCAAAAAGGGACCTTTCACAACTCTCCCCCCATCTTTCTAAGGGGGGTTCAACCACTTCCGGGAGGCAGAAAACGCAGAGGGTTTTAACCTGAGGGGGTCGCAGGGGGGGGGGGGCGGGAAAGGCTAACTGCCCGGGGTGGACAAGGAACAAAAAGGAAAAAAGTTGGGGGGGGGGGGCCAGTGTCAGGGGTGCTAAAAGGGGAAAGCCTTGCGGGACCACTACATGTGTAGGTTTACTTTTATAGGAAAAGACCAGAAAAAAAAAAAAAAAAAAAAAAAGCGTAGGACCTTTTCCGAGAAAGCCTGGGGAGGACCGAAGGGACAAGTACAGAAAGGTGGGAAAGCGGAAACAGGGAGAACCCAGAACAGACGAAGGGGAAAGGGAGAAAAAATGTTCGGAATCAAAATACACCTTGGAGTTCCGAAGAAGAAACGACAGGGAAAAAAAAAAAACAAACAACTCCGAGGGAAGGGTGAACCTCTCCCAAAAACGCAGCTCAAAACCAACCGCCCCGGAGGCCCACAGGGAAAGATGATTACCACCGGAAAAAAATCCGAAAAAGAGTTATGTATCCGCCAAGAAAAGCCGTTTTTCAAGGGGAAAAGAGTAAAAAGAGAAGTCCGCGGAATTACTAAAAAAGGTAACGCTATCAAACTCGCAGGAAAAGGTAGGGACCGTAAGGGGGGGGTGGGGCTGGAGGCAACCGTTGAAAGAAGACCCCCTGCGGAACGAAGGGTCAGAAAGAAAAGTACTATGAAAAAAAGGCGGGGATTAAAAAAAAAAAACCGACGAGAAAGCACCTCTTCCTAATGAAGGGGGCGGCTTTGGCCAAACACCCGCGAAAAAAGTTGAGAGAGGGCCAGCGTGAGAGAAAACGGGCCAAAAGAAAAGACTTCTAAGGAAGGGGAAACGAACTACCGTGGGGGAAGACGCCTGTTCGATCGAGGAAACTAGAGGAGAAACCTTTACAGAGGTGTGCTTGTGCAAAATGGCTACAGCGAAAAAGAAAACGCCGCCAATCGCCCAGAGAATTTTTATCTCGAAAAGAAAAACACACAAAAAACAAAACTGGAGGGGGGGATAAGGGGAAATGCTAATGTTGGCGGGAGAGCGGCACTTTTGCGGAGAAAAACACATGGAGAAAAAAAAATTGGCACAACCACGTAACGGGAGAAGGGGGGCTGGCCCCCACGCCTGGAAAGCCCCCCGATCGAACGCGGTGGCCATGGGTAGTCGGGGGAAACAGAAGGTCTGGGAGAATCGATTAAAGAAAAATTTCTAAGGGGAGACGGCTGTCGGGGGGGACAAGGGGTGGAAAATGACAGCTACGGGTGGGCGTTGAAAGAGGCAAGTCCCGAGGAAAGCAACTCCAGCCCAGGAGTTATAAACTTATTACTCTTTGTTAATAAAGGGACCCCACACGGGCCCCCGTTGGGACCGCCATTAAAAAGCTCCAACAAAAAGCTGCGGAAACAACCGTGAACGGTTTGGCGCAGGAGCATTCCGCCCGTGGGAGGGAAAACTAAGCCTGGGAACATCCACCAAGGAAAAAAAAAAAAAGGAAGGGGCCCTCCCCCCAAGAACAACGGGCTTTAAGAGGGATTCCAAAAAAAGCGGAGGGGAAAGCATTGGTTTTCGGGGGGGCATGGCAGGGGAAAAGACGAAAATCAGTTGGGGGGGGGGGAGACCCGACACAAGTCAAGGGAAAAAAGCGTTCCAAACGGGGGAAGCTGCGTCGAAGGTGTGGGGGGGAGTGACATGCGGCTTGCGCGCCTCACAGGGAGAAGGTGGTAAAGGAGTTGATCAACAAAAAAAAGAAGCTGGATGGCAAGGGGGGGGGGGGAAGTTTCATCAGCACAGTGACCCCTAGGTTGATGTTAGCAGGAAAACACGTCGTGCCGAAAGCGAGAGGAATAGACAAAAAAGAGCCGCAAGGGCTGGGGAAAAGGCAGGTAAACCACCAAACCCAATGACCTGATGGAAAAGAAAAAGTAAAATCAACTCGGCAGGAAGATCTGGCAACCTAAAACCCAACGGAGCAGGTTCCCTTTTGAGAGGATTGAATCAAAATAAGACCATCCCCAAAAAAAAAAAATGAAAATCTCCCAGGTCCCGGGCTGCCCAGCCGCCATAAGCAGGGGTGAAAACCGATTCGAATCTTCGTGAGGAAAAAAAAATATATGGCAGAGAAGGGGGGGGGGATAGTAACTCCTTGTCATCAGAGACGGGAAAGAGAAGTCTCGGAAGGGGATCAGTAAAGAGATGCCTTTGGTGAAGTCGGGGAGAGGATTTTTTGAAAAAGCGTCGCGGATGTTTCGGAAGGGGGGGGCAAACGAGCGTTTCCCGTTTAAAAGTTGCCAAGGGGGTTGCTACTCCAGGAAGGAGGCGGTTGGCGCAAAGGGTTTCCTTGGAAAGGCCATCAAAAATTTGTCCTTTGGGGCAGTTTTGGGTCGCCATCAGGACCTGGCAAAAAACGAAGAAAAGGTGCGTTCAGGAAAGTTGATGCACTCAAAACGCCAGATCACATGTTTTGGAAGGCGCGTAATGATAAGCGTGGTAAATCAGAAGCCAAGAAATGCGAGGGGGGAGAGGGGGAAGTTTTTCTGGCGAAACTCATCGCCGGGCATCAACCAGCGACTGGTAAAAAAGAAAAAAGAAAACCTAGCCTGTTCGGGGAGCTGGGTTGCCAGTTAGTTTGTAAGAAAGTGTTTGGCCGAAGTGGTCGAGGGCAAAGCGGAAAAGGGGGAACTCGTTCTCCGTGTCAGAAGGTGGGGGGGGTTGTCATTGAATAGGAAACACCGCCTCGCAAGGGAACTGATGCGAAAAACTGGTAATTTCAAAGGGGGTAGTGCCCTCAAGAGAAAAGGAGGAAAATAAAGGACCTATTCTGGGAAAACCCGGAGAGAGTCCTCCTTCTATCTAAAGGAAGGGATTGGGGTGTTGACCGGAAAAAAAAAAAAAAAAGGGGTTTGGTGAGGATGGTTCCGCTGGGAAGTCCTTGTGGCAGGGGGGGCCTCCCTCACGGGAACCCTCCGACCTTCTCCTTGGAGAAAATCCGAAATAAATAGGGTCAAAATGAAAAAAAGCGGGGGGCACAACGGAAAGGTAAAAAAAAAAAAAGCGGGGGGAGTCGGGAGGGGAGCCTGAAAAAAACGCCCCAGCCTCGGTGAAGAACGTATCTTCAAAAACACAGTGAAGACGACATTCATTGAAAAAGCCAGGAAGGGAAAGGGGAGTTGGTCGGGCGAGAGGGAACTTTATGGGGGGGGCTCCAGGCCAGACACTAGGGACACCGCACCTGGATTGGCGAGGGGGCCAGTCTCAAAGGAGGTCAGTAGGGCCATATGTAAAGTAGCTGAAGTGACAACAAAAACTGAGTAGGAGAGATATATAGAATGCGCACTAAAACAAGGGACCCCCGGTCCAAGAAAAAAACCTTCGCGGGCAAAGGGGACTCCAAGGTCGGCCAAGGCCAGCGGGTTCGTCTGCAAAAGGCCGGGAGTAAAAAACCATTCACAATCAGAACGCAAAAAAGTAACATATAATGTGTGAAAAAAGCTGCAATGTCTATAAAAAGACGCTCAGCCCAAAAAAGGGGAACGAGCTGGGAGTTCGGCGCCAAAAAAAAAACAAAATCGTAAAAGGGGTCGTGCGCCTGGGCCAAAACTGAGATGCAGGAGACGATAAAAATAACTCTTATAAGAATAATCACATGGTCGAAAAAAAAAAGAAAAAAAAAAAAGAAACAGCCCCAGAAGCAGAGACAGCACCCCCGGACCCGAGGGGGGGGGGGGTCACCAGCCCGGAACCGATATCGCAGGCCACGAAGCGCGGGGGGCAAAAAAAAAGCATCGCGTTTGGTAAAGGAAGGAAGATCAGGAAACCGCCGGATCCCTCCAGTGAAAGGTCTGGAGGGAACATTGTAAGAAGAAAGAGTCCTTTCGAAAAGGAACTAGAAAACTTCAGAGATGGGGAAACTTCGACAACTAGAGGGGAACAAACCAATCAAAAAAAAGATCTACCAAGCGATCCCTTTGGAATCGCCGGTCCAGGTAGGGAGGGATGTCCGGAACAGGATCGCAGGAAAACCACCGGCCCCAGAGCCAACTATACCAAACGTGGGTCAGGAAAGGGAAAAAAAATCAGAAGCCTCCTGTCAAGAAAATGGGATCGAAAGAAAAGGAAAGTTTGCATAAAAAGGAAATCCTGACTCCCAAGGTGAAAACATGGGATGGTCTAGCTGAACGGTACGACCAAGAAAGTGGGATGAAAAAAAAAAGAAGCCGGCAGGACTTACCTCCTCAAAAAAAAGAGGGAGTGAAAAAATGCCCCTCTAAAAAACGAAATCAACCTGCGCAAAAGAACTCAGGAAGGGTTAAAACCTAAGATTAACCTGGGGGAATGGATCCTGAAAAATAAAAAGCAAAAAGAGTAAATCTTCGGAATGCAGAGTCAGCTCGAAAACCGATGGGAGAGGCCTATGGCATCCCGGCCGCCGAAAAAGACTATGTGAATGAGGCCTTCAAGAAGAAAACCCGGAAGGGGGAAGGTGGCAAACCCATTCGCTGAGGGGGGGAAGAAATCCGCGGGAAGAAGCAGGCTTCCCTTCTTTCAAAGAACGCGAAGACAAAAAAAAAGGCGCAAGGAATGCGAGAATTTGGAGTGAGCGAATGGAAAAATTCCCCCAACCATGACAGGGGGAAGGAGACAGTTTCCTGGGGAAGGTTTAAGAAGTGAACCAAGCCTCAGAAAAAAAAGGCGCGGGACCTCGCAAAGGGGACCCACCGAAGGGGCAGTACAATCAACAGGGGGGGAAAGCTTTCAACGAGAAAAGGAGGCCATCCCCCATAAACCGGATCCAGGGAAAGAAAAAAATACACCATGGAAACGATCGACGGAAAGGTCACGCCCACACGGGGGGTTTGAATCGCGCCCAAAAAAGCAGTCGCCACACCAATTGAGGTCAAAAGGAAATGCACCGTAAATTCCGTCACCAAAAATGCAACCTTCGTGAGATCCGCTTAAGAGGCGCTACGCATAAGGGGAGAGTAGCTTCTATTAAGGGAGAAAAGATGAAAGGGGCGTGAAGCCCCTAAAAAGCGGGGCCGTAACGCCGTTGTGTCGGGGGGAAAAGGGGACTTGAAACGGGGGGCCTTTTTTTGGAACGAACGACAAAAAAAAAAAAAAAAGCCGGTTCGAAAAACGTCAGAACGTACGGGTCCACTGGCCCGTACGGGGAAAGAAGGAAGAAACCTTCCAACCCTGCCTAAAATGGAGGCCTGCAAAAAAACGTCAACAAGCGAGGGTCCAATCCGATGCAGGCAAGAACCTGCCTAAAGGACTAACTTGCCAACGCCGCCCCAAAATGATATCGCTGTACGGTAGGGGACGAAGCGTCCTAAAAAGGGGCAATTTCGTGGGGTGTGCCTCTGGCGAAAAGCGCAAAACGTAAACCGCGCACGCATAAAAGAATTTATCTCTAGAAAAACACCTAGGATTATTGAAACTAGGGGAAGATAAAATGGGCGATGGAGAACAAACGCGCGAAACTCTTGTAAAAATCACCATGGGGAGGAACAGCAAACACAAGAAGGGAAAAGGGGACGCTTTCAGGAAAAAGTCCGCAAAAAGGAAGAGCGTTTTCACGTTTCTGGTGATGGACACTGGAAATCGAGCAGGGCGGGTCATCAGAGCGATACATTCTGGCAAGGGGGACAAGGGGTTTCCTGGTTGGAATAAAGACGAACTTCATATACTCTTGTGGTGGGGGAAAGAGGGCTGAAGGTGACCGCGGTGGCGCCCCAAATAGTAACGTACGTCGCCGAAAGAAAAAAGCGTTTGGAGCAGGGGTTTTCAAATGGGAAAAACGCCCACAGTTTTGTTTCCGCCTATAACATCTTCCAAAAAACGGCGAAAGCCTTTGGTTAGTCAAGAGCTCGAAGAAAACTGTGGCGTCAAAAAGACCCTTCCCAAGATGATCGCCGCCAAAAAAAAAGGGGAACCAACCAAAGGGCCTGGAAGTTTTGATCCAGAAAAATCTGCGTCAATTCCTGACGGGGGGAAAAAGTTTCAGCAGGGGGCCTTATCTGGGGGCCGATCTGGGGGGGCTCCACGCCGCGGAAATCTGTTTTGCGAACCCTGAGGGGGAATCGCTCAGGTATAATTTTTTATGTGGGATAGGACGGGAAACGTCTGGGCGCCCGGTCGATTTGGCGACCGTTCAAGGCCGTTTGTAACCATGGTACTGCACGTCGGTGCGATAAACCAGGGGATGCAAAAAAAAAAGGCAATCGGAGAGGTCCCTGCACCAAAGGGGCCGTCCAAAAGAAAGGTCACACCTTCCCCATGACAAAAAAGGGGCGTGGCGACGGAGGGAATTTCCACGGGAAGCCCTCGAATGGCACCCCGGGAGGTCCGGAGAATTCCTTGTCCCGCCGTCGCTTAAAAAAGAAAAATCCAAAAAAAAAACTCTCCCAGATGAAGCCCACCGAGAACAAAGAGCTTATGAACAAATCGCCCTCTTCAAAACAGACAAAGGAGAAAAGGGAACGTCACAGGAAGGGCTCTCTTCACTAGAAGGGAAAAAAGGCAAAGAAACATATTGAAAAGCTCTTGGAAGGATCCGATTGTGGGCCATGTCAGCCAAAAGTTCCACGATTGCATCTTAACCCTCGAATAATAAGATTCATGGGATTCGGGTCGCCCGTGGGAGAATCCAGGCCCCAGCCTGTATCTATGTTGGAAAAACAAGGTCAGCGAAGTGTTTGGGTAGTCGTTCGTAAAAAAGGGGCAATTGGGCTAAAAAAAGTCACCCAGTTAACGCTTGGAAACCGCTTCTACGGAGCGGAAGTGATTTGAGAGCACTTCTGTCCCCGTTGGGCGAAAAGGGGGGGAAAAGATCGCCATAACTGTGTTCCGGGGGGGGGAAAAAAGAATTTTGGTTGGCAGTGCAATGAAGTGAGGCAAGAAAGACGATTTCCCATTTCTGTGGGAAGGGGGGCGGAAGGATGCGAGCAATCCGCCATAAAAACCGGACTGCACTGCTCGGTGGGGAGTGCCGGGTAGGCCTCCGACAACGAAGACCGAAAAAGGACTTAAAAAAAAGGGGAGTAAACGGAGGGGGGAGAACGAAACGGGTCGGGACTTGGTCGAAGAGGTTGAAATTGCCGAGGAAAAAGGTGGGGAGTCTGGCCCTTTCTTTTTAGGAAAAGTTGCACCATAAAAAATGACGCCCCGTGAGGGGAATCACCTTCCTACTGGTGTTCAGAACAAAGGGGTGGGGTGGAGACCGTGTACTAAGGGGAAAAAAAACCTCGCAAACGGAAGGAGGGTCTCCCAGAGTTAGTGCAAAACGGGTCAACTTCTTCTAATCTAAACGACGCGAAAATGTATTCCTAGGGCTGGGTTGGTCCCATAGGAGATCGGCCGGTCTAGAATACAGTTTGAACACACACCACAATCGGTGGGCTAGGCCTTTATTGACAATGGGGGGGGGATGTGCGCCCGGGTCCATCTACCGAAGGAGCTTGGAGGCTTACATCCACAATCTTGGAAAAAAGGGCAGCCTGCGTCTCACGAACCTTCGAAAGACAAGTTTTGACGGGGGGTGGTCGGGGAAAAAAACCGCCCAAAAAAAAAAAACCGGTCCAATGTCCGAGTCGTGAAGGGGGGCCTACAGGCAGGCTGAAAGGAACTAAAAATATAATCTAGGACGTCGTGCCGTTAATAAATTGATGTGGGGGGGAAGGGGGGGAACTCCGGAAAAGAACCACTGGCAAGGACCTGGGGGAAGTGAAAAAGAGCAGTCAGTAAATGTCGGGGAAAAAAAAAATTGAGGGTAGAAATCTCAAAACACACAAGATAGATAGAAGACTCGCACTCAAACTGGGCCTCCACGGAGCAAGGGAAGAAAAAAAGAGGGCGCTTTCCCCTTGACCAGCATCCAGTTCCAAGGGCACCACGGGGCAATCCAGGCCGACCGAAATGTCGGATAGCAAAGGAAAAAAGAACACAGAATATATTTGTCGTGACAGAAAAAGCATGTCGGCACGGGGAGGATCGTGCCACCCTGAAGAGGGCGGGTTGGGAGGGAACCCAGAAAAAACACCAAGAAAAAAAAAAAAGTGTTGGAAGGTCGTGAGCTGCCGGAAAAAAAGAAAAGAGGGTATGCAGGAGACGTGAAGATGGATCAATTCTAATGGAGGGGGGGGGGAGGGAGACCCGGAAAAAGACCTTCCGAAAAAAAAAAAGACCGCAACCCCCCCGTGCCGTCAAAAACCCGTTGCAAACGAGAAGCGACAAAAAGGGGGCTGGGCAGCCAAAACTCGTCCCCTCCTCCTAAGGGGGGTTCAGAGAGCAGGGAAGAAAGGAAAATCATCCCCGTCGTACAACCAGGTCCGGGGACCGGCAGGGGAAAGTCAATGACGGTAAGCCACCAAATGGCCTGCAACGGGGGAGAAGGGGGGGCCGGGAGGGAAAAAGGGGGGAACGTAAAAAGCAAAACACGTAAAAAGTCTGGCAAACGCGAGAGACCAAGCAGCTCTTTGGGGGGGGGAGACGCCGGTCCCCCATTTCGCGAAAATGAGAGCTGGACCCGGGAACAATAACCCCCCCGGACGAAAAAAAGCACCAATACCGAGGGCATAGGTTATTTCTATCAAAAACGCGTCATACCAAAAAAAAGCTTCAAGGAAAAAGGGGGAGAAACGGCGTCAGGCAGGGAAAAAAAAAGGGAAAAAAAAAGTCAATCCTGAAAGAAAAAAAAAGGCTTTCCTCAGGGGGAAGGGCGACAAGAAGAAGGGTGAACAAAAATTTATGAAAAAAAAATTCTGTCAGCCCAAAGAAGCAGGAGAAAAGTACGGCGGCCGCGGAGTCAGAAATGACACCTCAGAAGATACCCAACCACAGAACGCCCAAGAAGTCTGCCGAGCTTGCCAACAAACTGATAGGGCCAAAAGGGGCCGAAAAGAGTAAAGGGCAGCTTCGGAGATCCTAGTGACGGCGAAGGACGAGACAGAGGGCTGCCAACAAAAATTCGGGTCCGCGCCTGAAAAAACGCCACAAAAAAATAATTGTGGGGGTTCCCTGGAGAAAATAGCCCGAAGAAGTTGTGGTTCAACACTCGCAAAAAAGAAGGAAAGGGTCCAGCCCGGGCCGGAAAGCATCCGCAAGAGTCCCTGCTGGGGGGTCCGGACGAGAAGCGACAAGGAACTGAAAAAAGCCCGGGGGGTTTGGTGGTCCAGGTCGAGGGCGGGGGGGAAAAAAGAATTCCTGCCGTCGAACAGGGGGGTCATGGTTACTGGGGAAGGACGGAAAAAAGAAAAAGCCAAAAGAGGCGGAGAACGGGGGCTATCCAGGGCCCAGAAAAAAAAGGAGACTGGCACCTACGGTGACAGTGAAGGAAAATTAACGGCGGCGAACAAAAAAATCTCACTTCCCATACAAAGAAGGACTGGAAGACCAGGGGAAACACGAACGATCAAAAAAACCAACGTAAAAGGTCGCCAAACATTGAGAGCTTGAACGCGCCAAAAAGGATCGTCCAACAAAAGGAGGGAAACCTTCCAGGAGAAAAACCGAAAAAACCTCTCGTTGATGGGAAAAAAAAAAGCTGAAGGAGGGTTCCAGGGAAAAAGTCAGTTAGAGTCGGATTGGGGAGGGAAGGGAAGGGGGGCAAGGGACTACGCAAAAAAAGTCGTCAGGTCGGAAAAAAAGAAAGTTGTGGACTGTGGATCCTGGGGGGGAGGAAAAAAAGGGCTTTTTTGCCGCCGACCCCTGTCTCCAAAAGAGGGGGGTTCTACGATGGCAACGAAAGGGGACGTACGGAAGAAAAATCAACGCCACCAAGATTATTGCGGGTCCCACCCTACCCAAAAAGGACAAAAACCTTGGCAAAAAAAAAGGGCGGATGTCATATCTAAGGAACAAAAGTAACAACAGGACTCGAGGCACGGACAAAGAAAAAAAAGGGGGGGAAAAAAAGAATGTCTCTCGGCGGAAAAGGGGTTGTTCCGAGCTTCCAGTACCAGTGGGGCAATGGAGGGGGGGGTGGAAGCAGGGGGGCTACCAGCGGCCCCAAAAACGGAGGCGCAAATACGGCCCCATCAGCAAATTTGAGGGGAAAAAAAGAAACCCCCCAAACGTTATATATTAAAAGAGGGGGGAGAGTGGGGGCGAGGAAACCAGTCCTGCTTTGTCCGAAAAAAAAAGCAAAATGTAGGAACATAACACCGAAATTGGGGAAAAAAAGGAGTAACTCTTAGGGGGCCCCCCTAAGGGACGCCCGAAAAACTTGGCAAAGGGGGTAGGGTCTTGGGGTCATCTCGAGCAGGGTTCGGGGAAAGGGAAGCATCGATGTACCTCAAACATTCCCGCAGTTGGGAGGGGGGAGTGTCCGGTGTTGATGTTGCCGAAAAAAAAAGACAATTCCAAAAAGGGAACGAGGTTTGAACGTTTAAGAGGAAAGGGGAGAATCCAGCGGGGGGGAACCATAGTACTAGAAACTAGAACCCAAGGGAAGCAGGGGGGGTCTTCGGCAAACGAAACGTTTCCAGGGGAGAAAGTAAAGCTCAAAAAACGAGGACGTTGGGAAGGGGAAAAGATCGCGTTTTCAAGTACATCTGGGCGTAAAAGAGGGAAAGGGGCGAACGGAACAGGGAGCGTCGGAAACCAACCTTCTTCAAAAAAGCCATCACGAAGGAGAAGAACGACCGTGTTCCGAAAAGGGGGTGGAAAAAGGTGGGTAAGGACGATCGGGTTGGAAGGTTTTGCGCGTTGGGACACTCCTAAAGGCACGAAGGGGTGCTGCTGGGGGGGAAACTAAACATATTCAGTCCTCCTGGAGAAAGGGGGGGGGTATTGGGGGGATCGGGAAAAAGGGAATGACCGCATAGGTCCTTGCCGGGAGGGGAGGGCGATTTTTCACGGGGGAAAAAAGGAAAAAAACCAATTTTTGAATGTAGGCACTTCTTTTGCCAACGGAGGGGGGAGGAAAAAAAGGAAACAGTAGGGGGGGGGGGGGATGTTCGGAAGGAAAATTCACCCGACAAAAATACCCTGAAGGGGGGGGAAGGGGGAAAAAGGGGCAGGGTTTTCAACTGAGCCAAAAGAAAGGGAGGGGCAAAAAAAAACCCAACGTGACCGCGGAAAGTGGCCGGGGGGGACCGCTGCCTGGAGGAGGGGGCTCGCAGGGGAAGCCCAGACAAAAAAGAAAAAGATGCAAGCAACTGGGTACCCAATTGCCTTTCCAATAAGAAAAGATTGAAGGCCGGGCCGGTCTCTCAAAAAGGACCAGGGGGGGGGAAATGCCAAAAGAAAAAAATTTCCAGAAAAAAAAAAATGCTTATGCAAAAGAAATCCCCTTGGGAAAGGCATCCCCAATCAAAGGGTCGGAAGGGGGACGGAAAGAGACCGGTCGGGACCAGAATCTGCCAGTAATACGGAAGGGTGGCATTGAAATCCATTCAAAAAAATCTTTAATCTATTTTGGAGTAGGGGGCAGCCGGGGTCGGTCAGGGGGGTTGCGAAAAGGGGGGGTGAGGGCGAATCGTGTCCGTAGGGGGGCATTTTTGCAGAAGCGGCCCCGGCAAAAGCGGGAAAGTTTTTAGCCCGGAAGAGGAAAGAGCGGTCATCAAGGGACGGGTGGGGCTTGAACAGTTGAGAAGGCTCACGGCCATCACGGGCCCAGAACGACCGGAGTTGGCGGGCAGGGAAGGGGGGGAAGGACGCCGAGCGAATGTGGAGAAAAGGGCGTGTTTCCGGTTGAAGCTTCACTGGGAGATGAGAGCTCTGGGGAAGTCCATAATCAAGGTCTCCCTCGGAGAAATCTTTGGGGAGGTGGAACGTTTTCGGGGGAGGGCAGTCTGAGAAGGGCAAAGCTACCTGGGGGGGGAGGGAAAGGGAGAGGAAAAGACCGAGCTTTTCTAGAGGGGAGGGGGGGGGGGGCCAGGGAAAGTTGTGGGGAAAATCTTGCAAAATTCGAGGAAGGTTCTCGTCCTCTTGGAAAAAAAGGAAAAAAGGGTGGGGTTTTTTCTGGAGAAGCGCAGACCGGGAGAAAAAAAAAAAAAGGAAAAAACGAACTTGGAATAGTCCCTGCGTGGTACTTGGATACAGGTAAAAGACCGAAAAAAAACCAAGAGAAAGAGTTCCGAGGCGGGCCCATCCAGAAGGAAGACACCAGTAGGGGGGTCTGCCTTGCCCCTGTCCTGGGGTGGAAAAGGAAACTCACATCAAGTGTGGGGGGGTTCTGCTTCTGAAAGGGCAAGGAGTGTGCAAAACCGGGAAAAAAAAAATCTACAAAAAAAGAATGACGCCGGGAAGTCTCCCTGCCATAAACTCTTGGTCAGCAAGAGCAAAACCCCAGGGGTGTGGTGTCGGGTGGGTTGAGCCGAAAAACCCGAAAAAAAAAGGGAAAAAGTTACAGGTGGCAAACGTACATGGCCGACAGGGGACGGGGCCAAATCCAAAGCCTGCGGGTGAGGGGGGACCAGGCGATCTGGGGGAAAAAAAAGGGGATGTTGAAAAAAGCAACAGGCACGAAAAAAAAACTATCCTGGAAGAATATGCGCGGGGGGGGAAAAGAAACCGCGCCAGGGGAACGGTTCAGGGGGAGACGGGCAGGACAAGTGCGGG
>Ga0179593_1721201_pt1 | contig 14665 bp, 20 predicted proteins | sample CZODoug2_1_08_16_FD_185931 | JGI IMG/M metagenome (GOLD analysis project Ga0179593, IMG submission 185931) | Vadose zone soil fungal communities from Angelo Coast Range Reserve, California, USA - CZODoug2_1_08_16fungal (PacBio error correction) | ecosystem: Environmental > Terrestrial > Soil >...
ATGGGCAAGTCTTCAACCCCGCTGTTCTCTTCTCTTCCTCAGTTTCGGGAAGAGGGTGCGCGCCATTAAATAGCTCCTAGATCCGGGAAGAAAGGGGGGAGGAGGAGAAATCGCATCCTCTAGATTAAGGAAATAAAACGTAGCCCTTTCCCACGAACGGTCAGAGGGCTTGCCGTCGGGTTCATTGAGGAATAGGGGGAAAAGGCGTGCTTCTTCAAAGGAATACGGAACTTAAAAAGCGTGCCCCTCAATTCCGATCGGACATTTCATCGCAGGGGCGAGAAAAAGGGGGGAAATGATTTTGCCTTCTCCCGTGTAGAGAAAGGGGGATGGAAAAAGGGGGCAATGTGACCTTTTACGGATGAGCAGAGAGTGGGCGGGATATCTGCAGGCTCTCATCGGTAAGAAAAGGGGGGGGGGATTGCACTATGGGTATGAAAAAAAGGTGTGGACGGGGGCATTGTTTGCATAGCAGCGGGGAACTAAATTTCTGATCTAAAGACATATGCATCATACGAAAATAAAATTTGGGGGGGGAAGAGGAAGCAACCGCTCGGAAACATTCCTGAAAGGGAGGAAGAGGAGAGGGAGCATTTTGTTACTGATTGTCCGGAACACCGGAAAAATGTGTGTTTTCACGGAGATGCAGAAAGAGAGAACTGCCTCGGCTATGCAGGGACAAAGGGAGAAGAAAAAGGTACCGTTATCCCGGATGCAGGCCAGACGATCTGAGGATCGGAGGATATTTTCCTGCTTGAGCACGGGGAGGGAAAAAAAGAATCGTGGTTATTAGGAAAAAATATGGGATAGGCAAGAGCGGCTTGTGAGGGAGGCGGGAGGAAATTAAAGACGTCTATCATATATCCTGGAAGGGGAGAAAGGAGGAACGGATTATATCAATAAAGGGTCTGAAAAGGGGGGGCGGATTCGTGAACGAGGAGGACCCAATATAGCGCCGTTCCTTTGCAGCGAAAAGGAAAAGGGGGAGGAAGCCAACAAAATGGAATATTGCCTGCAGAAAGTGAAAAAGGAAAAAAAAAGACCGTTTTACACATTCATCGGTGGCTGAAGAAAAAGGAAAGGGGGGGAGACGGAGATATCGTCGAAAAAAAGGAAAAAGAAAAAAAGGAAGGATTGTATGTTCCCAAAAAAGGGGGGAAACACCGGGGGCTCATGGCGGTCCTAAAAAAAGAAAAAGGAAGGAAAGGCACGGCGAGCTACTACCAACAATTACGAGGTATGGGAATCTCACTTCCTGATACGGGGAGGGAGGTAAGTGGCTGCGTAGAAACGATCTTAACTCTTCAAGCAGAAGGGAAGGGGATAAGGGGAGGCATGTGACATTCAGATGGTAGAGACGGGAGAAAAGAAAGGGCGCCTCTCTTTAAGTCGAGGAGAAGAACGGAATAAAATCTGAAAAGACACCCATTTTATTCCAAGGAAAGAAGGAGTGTGGCCGTTCTTTGCGGGGAGGAATTGCAAAAGGTTTTCAATAGGGGGAAAAGGAGGCGTAATATCTGGGGGGGGGAGAAGCCCTCACCCAGGGGGGGGGGGGGACGAAAAAGGAAAAAGGGGTGCGAGAGGGCCTCACCATGCACAAGTCGACGAGAGAAAACTCATGGCCTTTGGGAAAGAGGAACTTCCACTTTTATTATTGCCTGTGATAAAGGGGAGGAAGATAGTATAAATCGTAATGGGGGGACTTTCTGGTCTCAGGGAAGGAGAGCAGTTAGAAGGAAGGTAACTCGATTCAATTCGGAGTAAAAAGGGGGGGGGGGGCATTCACGGTCGCTCGAGGGGCCGCGAGAGATTGGAGTGCGGAGATGGCTCGAAAAGTGGAAAAGGGGAGGGGGGGAAAAGTGAATGTGACCCCGGGGAGGGGGGGATTTCTCGTTGTGGGGGGAAAATTCTTTGAAGAAGATTTTGCATTTGAGAGAACGGGAGGAGGGGGGAGAAAGCAAGACAGGAAACAGTATATATGGGTCCGTGGGACTACAAAAAAAGGAAGGGTCACTCGGTGGCGGAGATAAAAGCGAAAAGAAAAGCAGGAAAAAGGCGGGAAGAATAGAGGGGGAACGCTATGTACATCTACGGGAGGAAGAGGTATTAAGAAGTGATCTCCTTTTGTACTAAAGGAGAGAGAAATGAGGGGAAAGAGGAAATGTAAAGTGAAAACCCCCCCCCCCCCCCACAACAAACGCCCTCCCCCACAACCACCCCCAAGGGGGGGTCTCAAAAAAAGGGGAGGGGGGGGGAGGGAAGGGGGGGAAATCTACCTATTCCCTAATAGGAGGTGTAAGGGGGGGGGGGGGGGAAAAGGTGGGTAATTTCGCGCTTTAGGGGAAAGGGACTCTCTTAAAACTTTCTGGCAGGGGGGGGAGAGGGGAGAGGATAGCGGGGTCCTTTCCGTTTGCACGGGTCATAGAAGGAGGGGGAAAGGAGGGGTTTTTCGTGATAACGAAGAAAAGAAAATCCCCTTTAATACTGGGAGGAATGGTTTGAAAAAAGAGTGCCGAGGGCTTAAACGGGGAAAAAAAAAGAGAAGGGAAAGGGCGGAACTTCCCATTCCCATCGAGAAGGGGGAAATGGGAGGAGAAGGGACAGGGAGAATTCCGGAGGGGGAGGGAAAAAAGGGGGCACTTTATCGTCGCGGGATGTGGGGGGGAAACCTCAAATCTTCCTGAAGGGGGGAAAAAAGAGAGTTTTGAAAAAGGGGATGACCTGGCAAGAAATTGGAGAGGAAAGGAGAACTTGCGTTGTTACGCAGTAGGAGCTCTCTCCGACAACAACAAGCGAAAATATGAAAATATAGGAAAGGAGTCCAACGCCGTCAGTCGCGAGGGGGGGGTAGGGAAGGAAGGGGGAAACTCTCATGCCACCTTAGGAAAAAAATACTTCAGTAAGCGTGGAAGGAAAAGAATAACATGAAAAAGGGGGTGAACTGTTTTTGGATTGGTGGAGAAAAGGGAAGAAAGAGGGCTAATGATTCATCACGGAATCGTACTTATCTAGCAGGGGGAGGGGGTAAAACCGAAAAGAGGGCGGGGGGGATTTCAGCCCTTCCGACGAAAGCGGGTCCAGGAAGCACGTTATTCCACGGAAAGGCGCCCTTTTCAGAGAAAAAGGAGGGGTCAAACGCGCAAAGGGGGAACAGGAACGGTACCATCAGGGGTCGCGGGCAGAAAAAAAGGTTCCTCGCGTAAATTTGAGAAGAAGAAAATCCGTGAACCCCAAGGCCCATTCACGGGGGGGGGCGGGAAAAGGGAAAAAAGGTCAAACAAGAAAAAAACGGCCTCTGGAGCCAGGTGCCGTAAGAGCCTTGGAAAAAAAAAGTCCTTTAGCAAGTCTCCGGAAAAGGAGGGATGTCGGTCTTCGTCGCTACAGGAGAGGGGAAGAGGTGCCGGGGGTTTGGGAGAGATCAACGAAGACTTCCACTGCAAAAATCCGGAAAAAAGGGAAAAAGCGCCATCAGTTTCACATGGGATAAAGAACCAAGCTCTTTCTCTACGGCAGAAAAAAGGCCCGGGCGGGAGAGGGGAGACCAACGAATTCAGAGGGAAAGGGGGAAAAAGAAAGGCATCCTTGAGACTTTGGGTCGGGTGAGGAACGGCTCGTAATACGCCTCCTCGAAAGGTGGCCGGCACTTCAAGGAAGGTCTCAAGTTCGTCAACGGAAGGGAAAAGCCGTTCCTGTCATCTCCTTCTTGATGCAAGAAGAGACCAGTCGATCTTGAGTTTTAAAGGAGGGAGGATTCAGGGAAGCCAGAACGGAAAGCCTCAACGAGGCGGCAGGGGAAGACAAGGGAGGAATCGTTTTTTGTCTGCTTCAAGGCTCGCCTTATCGTCGCAATAAAAGGGGGAGGAAGGAAGAGCCAAAAAGGCTGACAAGGGAGAGAGCATACAGCAAGTCCTTCGACCTCGTAGGAAGGAAAGTGAGAAAAGTATCGGATCTCGGCTTTCCGGGGGATAGCTTCGCGGTTCATCGGTTACGGGAAGGGGATTGGGGAACAGTTCTCTTGAGGGGGATAGGGAAAAAAGTATCCCATTTTGTTGCCCGGGAGAGGAGGGGGGGGGTCGAGCATTCCGTTGGAAGTGAGGGAAGGGGAGAATCCTGTCTGGGGAAAAAAAGGAGGGGAGGGGAGGTGCGCCGGGGACTAAAAAAGAAATACGCTAATAGCTATGCCATTAAGGAGGGGGTCATCTCCGGTAGCAGGGCAAGGGAAGGAAAAGGGCTTGACCAGAGAATACCACGATGCGCTGTAGCAAGACGGTCACGGAGAAGAAAGGAGCGATTCTCTATAGGGGGGGGGGACGTCGCCATTTACACGTTTGGGAAGGAAAACAGATTTGGGGAAAAGAAGAAAGGAAGTTGCTTTCCGCGGCCGTGAATGCCAAAGGGGGAGGGACACTCCGTAACAAATTCGTCAAAAGGGAGGAATCCTCGCCGTCTTGCTTACAGCTAAGGAGAGGGGGGGGGGGATATGGTTGCGAGATAGGTGGAAGAAAACTAACTAAATAGGGGGAGCCCCGAACCACTCCAGGGGAAAAGAAGAGGCAAGCCCGGGGTACCGAAGGAATCGCCCGACAGCTTGTTATTCCTCTCATCCAATGGGAAAAAGACCACCAATCTTAACGGTATAAGGGCAAAAGAGGGGGAACAAAAAGGTGGCAGGGAAGGAGGGGGGCGAGCGAAAATTCCTCGAAAGTCAGGACCTTTCTCCTCCGTCACCTGAGGGGAATTGCCGGGCACTAATCGCGTCACTGCACCGAAAGAAGGGGGGGGGGGGAGTAAGAGAAAAAATCGGGGCACAAATTCTTTAAGTGCCTTAGGCATATTGGAGGGGAAAGGAAACTACCTCTTCTTCTAGTCGGGGGGGAGGGGACCATGTCCTCGGAGCTATTTTACTGGAAGAAACAAAAATTTGAAAAAAAAAAAGAGGAAAAGAGGGGGGGTTGACGACGCTTTCAATGGAACTATGATATGAGGAGTCGGCGCCTTCCTACTGACTCAGCGTTAGAGGGAAGACGTTCTGGGTAGTCAACAGGAAAAGAAAAAGAAAAGAGAGGGATGGAGGTGCCAGAGGGGGGGAAAAGAGGAAAATTAGATGAAAAAATTTACGATTCGGCCAAGCGCCAGAAAAGAGTTGTTCTCGCCACGCACGAAGAGAAGGGAAGTGCTGAATTGCTGCACACGAGAAAAAGGAAGGGGGGGAGGGGGGGGAAAGTTTTCACGGGGAGAGGTGAGGAAAGAAAGCCTCTTTGCACTCTCTTTTTCCACGCTTCGGGAAGAAAGCGTCTTTGGTCCATAGCCGCTCGTTAAAGAAGAGGAGGAACGGGGGGGTGCTGCGGAAAAGGAGGAGGGAGAAAAAATGCCATCCCGTTATGCCGACAAGCCTGGAGGGGAAAGGGAAAAACGGAATCCCTCTGATCTCGTCCTAAAGGGGGAAGAAGGGCGACAATGTTTCGCACAATTCCTGATAGGAGGGAAGAAAGGGGTTGTTGGGATCGATCAGAAAAGAAAGAAGGAAGAGGGGAGGAGAAAAATGAAAATCACAGCTGGGAATACGATAAAGGATGGAAAAAAAGGCCGTCCATCTCATTTCACGTGTGAGTGGGGACACGGAGCGAAACGAGGACTTTCGCAGAAAGGGAGGGAGGGGTGTGAAGTATGAGCATCTGCTGGAGAAGGGGGGACTATGATTCTCCGCAGCGAAAAGCCATGTAAGGGGGCTATTGGCCAAATACGCCCGTACCGGAAGGAAAAGGAGGCGTTCAGAGTTTCAGGAGGGGAGGGGAGGAGAAGAGAAGTTTCAGCGTCTTGAAGGTGAAGGAAAAGGGAAGGGGAAAAGGAGACGAATCCGGGAGCGATTTAAAAAAGGCTTTTTCGCTATCACACTCCTGAGAGTTTGCGGCGTGCGCTGGGAGGAAGGGGGCGTGAGGTTAAACGGAAAAGGGGGAAAGGGAGAATTAAAAATACGGGCATGTAAAGAACTTTGCTTCCATACCGGGAAGGGGGGAGGAGCGGGAGAAGCTGCGTCATCTGAAGGACAGATAGACAAGGGCCGTCCGAAAGAAAAGAATAGATGAAAGCTTCGGTCGAAACGAAGAGGGCAGGGAGGGGGGCTTCCTAAAACGTTCTGCTCTGTGCAGGAAAGGACCGAGGCACCTGGACATGGGGTGAGGAAGCGGAGCAGGAAGAAGAGACGCAGAAACAGGGGGGAGTCAGCGAACAGGCGTCAGTGCTTCTCGAGGCCGCTTCTCCCTTCTGTGTGCTTCTGGGGGCCTTCTGGCAGGTGATGAGGGGAGGGGAAACTTTAGGGATGAAGAAAAAGAAATGAAAGAGCATTTTCTAGAGCGCGTAAAGGGAAAAAAAGCAGGAATTCTTTTTGACAAAAGAAGAGACTTGGGGCACCTGGAAGGGGGAAAGGAGGGGACTTCACCGGGGCGCCAAATGCAAGCAAGAGGAAGCGGCATCCACTTAGTCTGCCGGGAAGGGGAGGGGAAAGATCCGGCCCCTGGCTTGCAAAGGGGTGTGGTACTAAAAGAAAAAGGGGGGGAGACACCCTATTTCGTCTAGTAGTGAAGGAGGGGGAAAATATCGACTATTTCCGACACCAAGAGGGGGCCGGCGAGGATTCCAAAAGGGAAGAAGTCGGGTGGAAAGGGGAGTTTGCCTGCGGCTGGGATGTGGAGGCAACTTCCAGGGGGAAAAGAGAATCTGATGCCATTAGGAGAAACAAAACGTACTTGGAAAAGGAAAACTGGCGAGAAAACCGAAGCGGGCTCGGCGGCAAATAGAGGGTAGTGGGGTAGTTGGGAGGCGCTAACCCTCTGCATCGTGAGGGAGGACTTTTCAAGGCGGTAGAGCTTTAAACTCTTTCAGGATAAGGGAAGGAAAGTGAAAGAAGGTACTAAGGGAGGAGAGGGACTTACGTCTGCCTTCTTTAGGGGGGGGTGCTTTCTTCCTGCTGCAACCAAAGAAAAAGAGGGCAAGCACCTCGCATTTGAGTGGCGTAGCACAAGCCAACGGATGAGAAGGAAAAAAAGGGGGAAACACATTCCTCTTTGCAAAAAACTGTGGATGAGGGGGTCTTCATCATCGATCGTAACTTGGGGGGGAAAAGGAGACTTAATCTTTAAACCGGGCGAATAAGAATGGAGGGGGTTAAGGGGAAGATCTTCGGGGGAAGTGGGGGGTCAACTTCAAAATCCTGATACTAATGGAAGGGCTTATTCTCTGCTGTACCGCTAAGGGGGAGGCGGACGGCAGTTTTAATTCATTTGACAGGTAAGGGGGGGGAACGAAGTCAATCTCCGAGGAAAGAAGAGGGAAAGCCACCCATTGTATTATCCAGGGCGCTCTCTGGCTTATAACCACTTAAGAGGAGGGGAAAAAACCTCAAGACTGTCTAATGGGGAGAAAAGGGGAAGAAAAAAAAGGTTGAGAAAAAGAAGGGAGGGAATGAAACGCAGCTCAGAAGAAGGCAACGTTTCTTGAGGGAAGCGAGGTCGTAGTCGTTAACGAGAAGGGGGCTAGGCGGAGCTGCAAAAAGGAGGGGGGGAGGTGTACCGGCGACTAATTCTTAAGAGGGGAAGGGGACCGCGGCTCTCTGGGAATGCTTCAGAGAGGGAAGAAAGAGGAAGAAAGAAAAGAATAAAGGTGTCCACGGAATGTTGGCAATGAGGTGAAAGGTTTTTCATTAAGTCGTTTCCTGCAGTTAGAGGAGAAGGGAGCTCGAAAAAAACCGGCAAGGCCAGTGAAAGTAAGGGAAGGGAAACGAAGGGGCCAACAAATGGAGGAAAAGAGGGGGGCTTGCTATTTAACCTTAAAAGTCGCGGGGAGGAAAAAAACGGCATTCTCCAGAGGGACGTGTGAAGGGTCTACGTTTGACATCCACCAAAAAAAAAAAGCCTAAGGCGCCCGGGTGGGGGAAGGGAAAAGTCAGAAAGGAAAAATTTCCGAGCGGAAAAACTGAAGGAAGGCGAAAAGGGGCATTATGAGAGAAGGAAAAGGAAGGTGCCCATACTTCAATGATCTGGGAAAAGGGATTCATTCGTTTGCTATTAAACTGGGAGAAGGGGGAAAGACAGGTTGACATACTTGCTTCACTGGGGAAGAGGGGCAGGACCAGAAAAAGGGGAAAAGAAAGAAGGAAGTCCGCATGAAGAACATAAAAACTACGGAAGGGGGGAAGATCTATACTTACGAAGTATAAAAGGAGGAAGGGGGCTCGAGTTCTGGGAAGGGATAAAGAGGGGAAAGATTTTCACAAAAAACATTTCACTACCGAAGGGCTATCCTCCTCATCTGTCAGGAGGGGGGAGGCTCATGTGGAGTAACGGCTATGGACAAGGGAGAGGCGCGGGGGGGAAAATGTCCGTTCGATTCGGGTATAAGAGAGTATGATTACTTTACCTGAAGAAAAAAAAGAGATTTACTCGCACGGGGCCCGAGGCATCAAGTTCGAAGGGAGGAAGAGGAGAAGCTTCTTTGTCATCGCGATCCCAGGGAGAAGGGTGTTTTGTTTGTGGAGGACGCAGTCAACTGTCGGTAGCAGGGCTGAGAATAAAATACACCATCTAAAGCGTATAAGTAAAGGAATCTCCTGGCCGAATGGAGAGGGAGGGGGATTTCGGGAGTTCATCCCTGGTCAAGGAAAAGAGGTGGGCACGGGCAAATCAAGGAAAGGGGAGATCCTTCCTGCTGCCGTTCGGAGCCAGAAAGGAAGGCATTATATACTTATGGACAAGAAAAAAAGAGACGCATAATGATTCTCCGCGCCCTTTTTACGAGAGGGGGGGGGGCTGGGAGAAAAAGAAAAAAAAGGGTCACCCTTTTTCGGGGGGGGGGAGGGGGGAGTCAAACTCTATCCCAGGAGGGGAGGAAGAGCTGGATCCATTCTTATGACAGTGAACAAAGAGAAGGACACAGCGAACGGAGAAAGGAAAAAGGGAAGTGATAACTTCGACGGTGTGAATTTAAAAGGAGATTTCACTTTCTCCGGGGAAGGGGGGAAAAACGCCGCTTCCACTGCAAACTCCGAGGGGAAAAGAAAAGTCCGGCCAGAGAAGGCAAGGCACATCGTTGAAGGAAGCCTGTCTCTACGGGGAAGACAGAAGAAAGACTGGCGGCCTGCTTCGGCGCCCAGAAGAGCGGGGTATCAGGGAAGAGCGGGAACACCGGCGAGGTCGTGCCTGGAATCCATGCTTTTCAATGGAGGAAAGGGAGAAGAATCGACGATCTTGCTCCCTTCCAAATGGCCTAAAACAGTGGGGGGAAACCATTTGGGTCTGAGGGAGCAAAGGGTTCCATGCTCCTTCTGTAAAGGGCGGCTCTTCTCCGCATAGAGGGGGTCTTCCCCTGCATCGGCTGAAGAAAATGGTGTGCCAGGAAAAGAAGGGAAAGGACTGGATCCATGTGGTTCTTGAAGCGAGGGGTCTTCTTCACGCCGGAATGAAAGGAGAAGAAAAAAAGGGGAAAAAATGACAGTCAACACTGCTCCGGTAAGGGGGAAGGAGGGATCTTGGACATAGGAAAAAAAAGGAGAAGGGCCGCTTATCCGGCTGTGGAGGAAAGGTCTAGCTCGTGCAGGGAGGGGGGAAACGCAATTCCTCTTCTTCGGGGGAAGATGGAGGAGGAACTCAAGGTTGGTAAGGAGAGGGGGGAAGGGAGAGCTCTCCGATAGCCCATGGGGGAGCCTTGTTTCCACGGTGTTGGTGGGAAGGGTACGTTGGCCGCACGAACGACAAAGATGCATTACAAGAAAGTGTCTGGTTGTCAAAAAAGTGTCGAATAAACAAAGGAGGGGTATCCTGTCGCGACGTAAAGAAAGGGGGTATGAAGACAATAAAGGGTCAGCTCGTTACCGCATGGGTCCCAAAGCCACGATCTGGACAGGGAGGTACGCTTCCGTACGATTACCCAAAGAGGTAGATACGATAGGGGGAAGGTGTTTCCATCAGTGGAAACCGTTTGTTCTTCAATTCCTCTTTGGGAGAAGGAAAAGGGAGGGAGTTCGCTTCCGTTCCAAAACAGGCTCACGTGGCGTGTCTACAGGAAGAAATGCATCGCCGTACGGTCCGAGAAGGGGGGGGCCTGGCTTCTTACTAGCTAAGGGGGGAGGAGAAAAGGGGGAATAGAGTGTGTAGCAGAAGGGAGGAACGGGAGCCGCCACTCTCGAAATCGGTTTCACAAAGAGGGAAAAAGGTACCTCCATTTCCTCATCTTGTCGCGCTCCCAAGCGAAGAGAAAAAGGGCCGAAGCGCCCGACAGCTATGATTGCCGCAGACAAAACGCGAAAGGGGGGCACATTGAAAGAAAGAGGGGAAAAACGGTCTCCTTGCACAATCAATAAAAACGCTCTGGCGCTCGAACATGTCAAGAGGGGAAAGGGGGGGGGACGTTCTCCGCCGTCATCTTCAAGGAAGGAGAAGGGATAGCCGAAAAAAAAAAAAAAAAGATGACCCTCGGCGCAGGTGCAGAGGAACTGCCGTGTTCTCGTGCGTGGGAGGGAGGGAAGCGGCTGCGTCTCTCGTCGGCGACGGGGTGAGAACGACTTAAAATGGACAGTTGAAGGGGGGGAGAGGAAACCTGGGTCGCTAACTTTTTACTGCCGGAAAAGGGTTTGACTACTCATTCATCTAGGAGAGAAAAAAAGGCCGGGAGCGCATCCGATGACGCATCTTCTACCTGCAAGATTAAAGGAGGTGTATACTCGGGCAGAAGAAGCCTGGATTCCGCGTCTTTCATGGAAAAAAAGGACCTTCGATTCACAAAGCAGGGGGGGAGAAAAAAGAAGAAAAAGAGACCAATTGACCCAGATATGGGAACGTGGGGAGGGAAGACAGAGCGAGCTCGCGAAGAGGAAAAGAAAGGGGGAAAAAGAACACAGGTCTTTTATTGTGACTGGTGTTAAAAAAAGCTGAAACTCTTTCACGCTCTTTGGGTGAAAGGGGAGGGGGCGTCTTTGGCATACCGCTCGTGAAAGACCGGCGAGGGGGGGGGGGTGGCGGATGCGGCAAAAAGAGAGAAAAAGAGGCAATCCCTTCTTGCCGCAAGCCTTCTGCGACGCTGAAGAGATCGCGTCATAAAGTTAACATGCGCAACGAGGGGACAAAAAGGAAAGGGGACGAAAATTCCTGATCGTGAATTCCCTCTTTGCTTTGGAGTGGGAGAGGATCTCGACAACAACAAAAAAAAAGAAAAAAGGAGGGGGAAAATCACGATCATGAAATTGTGCGAACACCTTGTAGGAAAAGCGGTCATGTTCACTTTAGGAGAGGAGGAAAGGACAGAACGAGGGAGAGCGGATCGCAAGAAAGGGCGTGAGCAGAAGGGGAATCAGTTTTACTTCTGGAACTCTGCCGCAAGGCTTTCCCTAGTGCTAATTTGCCAAAGACGAAGGGAAGGGGAAAGGCCGTATGGCAAGCCGCGGGAGAAAAAAGATAATTGCAAGGAAGAAGAAGGAAAGGACCTGATCAAGTCTGCGTGGAAAGGAAGGGACCGCACGGAGAACGGCCATGCCTATTCAGAAAAGAAAAAAAAGGGGGGGGGACGAGCAACAACGCCTATCATCTGGCATGGTGATGGGGTGGCATATCTTGGGCTGAAGGGAGGGGGGGGAAATCGAAGTTACACGGAGAAGATTGTACAAAAAACGTCTTCGGTCTTGAGGAGAAGGAGGGGGTGAAAGACCTATAAGACTAAACAGGGAATCGAAATGCGGCGGAAAATCTGCAAGGAGGGGGAGAGAAGATTCCCGTTCATCATGAATGAAAAGGCCGCATTGTCGCCGTCATAAAAGGGAAAAAGAAACCAGTAAAATAGCTCCGCGGCACATGGGAAACAGGGGGGAGAAAGACAGATCGATGAGAAGGGAAGAAAAACTTCCGTCTTCCGGCGAATGGCAGAAAGGTCAGGGGGTCATTCGTTCTGGGGAAAAGAAAAGAAGGGAGGAAGGAAGCGTTCTCCTTGACTGATGACAGGCAGGCGAAAAAAGGGACTCCGATTCAAAAAAAAAAAAAGGAGATGGCCTGCGCCTCTGAGGGGATTTGCCTTCTCGAGAAAAGGGGGGGGGGGGAAACTGACCGTGCCCAAAAATCCGCAAAAGATGGAGAGGGAGGTGTGGGGGGATGCCAGGAAAAAAAAAGGGAGGGCTCTCATCTCCGTCCGGAACCTGGCTTGCGGGGGGGACATTTTTCTTCAGAGGCAGGGGGTCGTAGAGTGGCGGATGCGTGATGGACAATTGATATCGATAGAAGCTATAAAATAGGGGGGGAGGAGAAAAAGCGATTAATTGGCCATAGAAGTGAGGGGAGGTTTTACTTATTTTCGCAAAGGAGGAAAAAGGGACAAGGCCCGAAAAAGGAGAAGAAAAAAAAAAAAGAGCCTTGCAGCCCAACGTGTACCTTGAAAAAACTTACATCATCGCTCATCGAAAAGTCAAAGGGGAAGGAAGACGAAGGCGCATACCAGAGAAATCTGTGCGGGGAGGAGTGCCAGCGGGCTTGAAACTAGTCCTACGGAAAGGGGGGAAGGAAATGAAAATTACTGTCAGGTGATCGAGAAAATAAAAGGGAAAATTATCAAGAGAAAGGGGAGGCGACAGCTTTTGCTGGAGGGGGAAAGGGGACTAATTCTCTTGGAGGGAGAAAAAAAAAGGGGGGCGTGCCTCCAACTGGAATGCTAAACAGGAGAAATGATTCAAGGAAAGTTTTACACGAAGTCATCGGAGAAGAACACGAGAAGGGGAAGGAAGCACAGCAGCGAAATTGTTATTGGTCCACAAAGAGGGAGCGAAGTAGATCTGAAAACCGGGAAAAGAGGCACGTTCATAGGGGGGGGGGTAGGCAAATGCACTTCTATCATACGACAAGAGAGGAACGGCAAATGCCGGTCGTTCCAGGTGTGACGCGGGAATAGAAGGAATGACTTTATGAAAGGGAGAGGCGGCATTGGTTTGAAAATGGGTAAGGAGTTGGGGAAATAAAAAAGAGAGGGTAGACACCTGTCTTAAAGCAAGACACAAACGGGGGGAGGTGCTTGTGAAGAAGGAAAGGAAAAATCTTCTTGGGCTTGGCCGGAGGGCGTATAACCTTTTTCGATAGGGACAAAAGGAAAAAACTAAAAGACGAATGGGATAATAGCCAGGAAACGAACAGGGGGGGGGGGGAGGATCCTACAATAATTATCTGACAGAGAGGGAAAAGGAAAGGTTGTCCTAGATAACGGGCAGGAGTTGAATGAGAGGGAACGCATTGTTTTAAGGAGGGAAGGAGGAATTATTACTGGGCTGCGGCAAGAGGAACATGAGAATTGAAACCGAGAAGAAGGAACCCCCCACCCCCCCGCTTTGGAGGGGGGGAAATTCTGGGGGGGGCAGCCGACGAAGTCCCCAATGGGGAGGGGGAGGGGGGATTGCCTCCTGAAGAATTCTCTTTGATGTGGGAAGAGGAGAAGTGCATTTGACCCTTCTTTCTGTCGTGTGTGTGACAAGGAAGGTAGTTTAAAAGGGAAAGGGAGGTTTCTCTCAGAAAAAACCCGGAGAGAAGAGCCTAGAAATACTACATCAGGGGGGGGGGACGGAGGGGTGGAAACTCTGGTAAATGGGAGGAAAAGGGGAGTTTTAAATTAGGGGAATGGAAAGACTACACGGAGTTGTTCCTCCGATTTTACGGGGAAAAACGCGAACTATTCCTACCCGGTGTGAATACATTGGGTGGGTTTGACACTTGTCCCCAGGGAAGGGAAGAGATTAAAACTTTCCGTGCTTCTAGATCATAGGGGAAGGAAGAGGAGTGCCGTTGCCACCTTCTATCATGACGGAGGGGGAGTTGCGGATGACCTGGGGGGCAAGAAAGGCAGGGACAGGCCGGAAGGAAGAAGGAAATGTTCTTTGACAGACCGCGTCGGGAAAGGTCCCGAACTCCGTCGTATATTACCGGGGAAAAGGTAAAAGGAAGAGAGGTTTCGGCGCCGAAAGAGAAAGGCTGACAGGTTAAGAAAAAAAAAGTATCTGCCTAGGGGAATCAGAGTCTGACTTCTGTCCTACTGTTGGGCAGGGGAGGAACGACGGGGGCAAAATTGCGCGTCAAAGAAGGGAGTAGCGAGGAAGGAAGTCATCTCTTCCCTTTGGAAAGGGGAGGTAGGAAAGAGCGGAGAAAAGGGGAGGACAACGCCGTACCACGCGATTGACGGAGAAATACCCAGAAAAAAAAACATCTGTCATGAAGCTGCGGTTGGAGGAAAGGTGCCCTGTTTTAGGGGTGGGGAAAAAGCCGGACTTTCCGCTTCTAATGGTGCAAACACGGCGCGGGCGAAACCGAGAAAAGAAGGTTTTCGGTAATTCTTTCGGGGTTCGAAAAAAGAATTGCAGCAATTATTCAAAAGAGGGGGGAAAAGAGGGGAAGGGAGGAAGGTCACCCAAAACGAATGTAATGATAAAGGGCACGGAACGGAACCCGCCGTCCTCGATAGGAGGAAAAAAGAGGAGGAAATGTGGGCCAGTGCGAACGTACAGACGTGAACAAAAAAAAAAGGAAAAGGGGGAATGGGAGGAGGGGCAGAGAGAAACACAGTTCCTCTGGAGCAAAGAGGCGTCCCAGCGCGGCCTTCATGTACAGGGGGAAAAAAACGGGAGGGGGATAACGTCGAACTTGATGTGCGT
>Ga0179593_1332189_pt1 | contig 14664 bp, 21 predicted proteins | sample CZODoug2_1_08_16_FD_185931 | JGI IMG/M metagenome (GOLD analysis project Ga0179593, IMG submission 185931) | Vadose zone soil fungal communities from Angelo Coast Range Reserve, California, USA - CZODoug2_1_08_16fungal (PacBio error correction) | ecosystem: Environmental > Terrestrial > Soil >...
CTACAAAACTTGAAAAACCCAAAGATCAGTATCCCCGCAATCCGATCCCATTAGAAATTAATGGAGGAGGACTAGCAAAGGCCATCCAAAAAAGCTAACGGAGATTCGGGCTGGCCCCTGGCAGGAAGAAACTTCGAACGACTAACAAGACCGACGTTGAGGCTGTGAGAAGGAAAAAAAAAAAAAAACAAACTTTGCAAACTAGAATGAGTGAAGGGTGTCCGCCCGAGGAAGGGAACTAGACTGCGGCGGGTGAAGGAAGGGGGGTGGGGGGGGGGGGGGGGGGGGGGGGGAGAAAGCCGCCGAGAGGAGGGCTGGGACCCTAGGCGGAGGAAGTTATTGGTATCGAGGAGGTCGGGGCGGTAGGACTTGAAGGATGGAATGGGCGATTTCAGAAGGGGGACCTGATAACAGACTGCAGAGATATGCGAGGGGGGACTCGAGGTGTCATTTAAGAGGAGTGGGATGCTGAATGGGATCAGGAGGCACATGGGGGGGGATAGGGAACGATTGCATGCGGAAACGCCGCAGGTGTTGGGGAGGGTTGGGGGAAGTTGATTTGGACGGTGGAGTGCAGGGACGGTCCGGGGGTCGCTGGACGACGAGAAGGGGGGAAAAAGTGGTGGGGTTAAATTGTTGGGGAAGATTGCGGCAGATTGACGCGCGATTGAAAAGGGGGGGGGAGGGTGATGGGTGAGGCGCGCTAGACAACATGAGGGAACAATTGGCCCTGAAGGGACAAAGGTGAAGGTAAAATGTGAAGTGGGGACAGAATTTAAAAAGAGGGAGAAGAAAGGTTCTGGTTGAGCCGGAAGGCGTGGGGAAGCAAGGTTGGAAAAAAAGTGAAACAAGGAAACGAAGGGGTGGCACGCAAAGTTTGTCCGGCTTCAAGACCGTGGATGGGTGGGGTGTTGGGGGTTGTGTGGCGGGACCAAGGTGCCGTGTTGCCGACCCCCGCCGAAAGAATAAGAAGGACTAAAATCAGCTAGCTAGCTAAAGCGGGACGGGAAGGGTTTCCGGGAGCGGTAAGCCCGCAACTTCTGGTTAGAGGAAATAACTGGGGCTGTCCAATGCAAGAAGGGGAAAGTTTAGCGGCTTGAAGAAACCAAATATATTCCGGGAAGCAAGGAGAAACTACGAATCCCAACTTGAAAGAGGAAAACTCGTTTGTCCACTATGAGGCGAATTCGGTCCCCTGGGGTGAAACTTGGAGAACAAAAGTCTTCAACAATATAAATATGACTTTCAAGGTCTGATCGTCCCTGAAAGGAAAGTGGGATTAAAAGCAAAGACCTTTTTTGGTTCGGGAGCTAACAGCGGGAGGGTGAAAGAAGTGGGCACCGAGGAGCGTTGGGGGGGGAACACCCGAGAATTGCGGCCTATGCGCCCACAGGTGAAATGGTCGGGTCGCTTAGAGAAGGGATAGACAAGGGCTAATAGACGGAATGGAACATGTGCAAACTGGGGGGAATGTTAACGGACGTGAAGAAGAAGACGAGGCTGGCGGATAGAGAAAAAAGAAAAAAAACCCTAGGCTGAACAACTGAGGGCAGGGTGTAGGCAGGAAGGTGTGGGGGGGGAAGCGGAAAAGGGGCAGTTCACAGGGGGGGCAAGGGAATTGAGAGTAGGGATTATGTCATGCTCAGTTGGACCCGTGGCGACGCGAAAAAGGGTGGGCGGAATAGACGTCATCAAAGTGCGACGAGTATACTTAATACAAAAAGAGCCTGGGGGGCTCAGCTTCCCTCGGGGGAAAACCAATCCTCTTTCCGTGGGCCAATATCTGCCATTCCTAACTCCAAGCGGGAGAGGGATTCCCCTCTTCAAGCCAGGCGGCTATGAGTAGTGTGCAGTGAAAGTTACCCAAACAGCAAATGAAAGGGGCGTGTCCGGAGTTGACAGAAACAAGGCAATGTGGGGGACACATCCAGAACTCAAAAACAGGAAAAGAGGGAGGAATGTGGAACGGAAACCAGGGAAAAACACCCCCTGAAACAGGCGACCTAAAGGTGACAACTTCCCCAGGAAAAGAGGGCGAAAAGCCGCTGAAGACAGCCCCCCCCGGTAGGGAGGTGTGACAGAGAAAAACGAACCATGTGCGATCGGACCCCCTATGATGAAACTGCTGGTGCTTGGGTTCCGCATGTCAGATCCGCTCCAAAAAACAGGCAGAGCTTATGGGTTGCCTTCAGAAAGGGCTCGTGACGTGAACCCGGCAATCTTGCCCACCCCTCGGAAAAAGAACAACTTTTAATTTCCCCAAAAGCTCTGTCAAGAGGGGGGACGATAGTAAGACTCATAAAAGTAAGACTCAGATCCGCATTGTAATTGCCAGCATAAGAGAGGGCACCCACAATAAACTGCATCCAAATTGTTCTCCGTACTGGGGTGTTTTTTGGTGGCTGGTACATCAGCGCCGCATCGGACCAAGAAAAGCGCTCGGCAACCAAGCCTGTGAAAATGCCTCAATGGAGGCAGGTTCAAAACTAGCAATGGTGAGCAGGTAGCGACCGGCAACAAGTGAGGAAAAGGGATGTGGGCAAGGCAAGAAGATCGGATTTGCAGAAAAAAAAGGGGACTGCGAAGGGGTAAATAAAGATCTCCGCGCTACGAAAAATTTCACTGTGGTAGAACAGAACCCAAATTGGATTCTAGAAAAGACACAGGAAAGGGAAGCAATCCATATTGAATCTCTGTACAGGGGGGAAGACGGGTCAGGTCAACCAAGGGGTTATGATAAAGCTTCGAATAAAAAGAAGACTAAGCCGAGAGAACAGGGACTGGAAGAACAAACTGTGTTCTAAAAGGAATCTGATGCAGGTGAATAGCGTGGTTGGTTAAGAAAACGAAGTAGTCACAACGAAAGAACTTCTGTTCAAATGAAAGCCACAACGGTGAAAAGGGCACGTCAATCTTAGGAAACTGGTGGAAGAGTAACACGTATGGGAAAATGCACCGTCGGCCCAACCTCTCCTGAAGGGCAGCAGGGAGCAAAACGAGACGGGACGGAGGTGGACGATAACCCACCAGAGACTGCAGTGCGACACCCAAAAAAAAAAAAAAAATCCCCAGTACACTCTAAAAAACGGAAACAAAACCTAAAAGCAGGTAAGACAACAGGTCCGGACCGTCCTCTAACCTCCCGGTAACCTGGACTCAAAAAGTTGTTTCCTGCAAAGACCATGACGAAAAGGAATAGGAAGATATAAGGGTAAGTCTTTCTGGGAAAAGGAAACTTTAACGACTTGAACGCGTAAACTTGAGGGAAGAAGACAATGTGCCAGCCATGGGTGTGGGGGGAAGAACGACTCCCCAAAAAAAAGGCCCTTAACCAGAGCAAGCAGGAGGGGGGGGAGGAAGGAATTCAGATAGCCTAAAGGAAAAGGACAACACACAAACGGCTCCGCCGGTCGTAGGACCTCCTCAAAAAAGAAGAACCAAAGTAATACCTCCAGCAAAGCACAGTAATCCAGATCCCGTAGGAACAGGCAACACAAGCACGCCAACCCAACACCTTCCTGAAGAATAGTGACAGATCACCAGACCAAAAAGAGAAAAAGGAGGCCCCGCAAAAATAAAGCAATCACCAAAAAACACCCGCATAAAAAAATGACACAAAACGTCCTACAAACTGAAAAGGGCTGGCTCCGAGTCCATAGAAAGAGAAAAGAAAAATAAATACAAAGCTGCCAGAAGACCCGCCCCTGACATAAAGACTCAGCAACGCCGGAAGACACGCATTGCCTGCAGGAAACGTACAAAACCCATCAGAGTAGGAAAGGGACGCCAAGTTCTCATTAAAAAGATCAATCCGCGGACACAAGGATGGTGTCCCCGACCAACGGAGAGGGGGACAAAGTCCTCCGGAACAGGAGCCAGTCCAAGCCTTAAAAAGTCGTAGCATGCCGGATCGGCGAAGGAATTCAAGACGGCATGATACGGGGGGTTGTCACGGGGTCTTGGGGGGAGGTGGAAAAAAAGGGGCAAAACTCCTACGCCCTGCGAATCATTCTTGGGGTAGGGGGAGTTATGACGGAGGATTGGAGCTGGGGGGGCAATTGGCTGTCAGGGCTTTTTAGGGGGGGGGAAAAGGATATGTGATGAGGGGTACGCCGGGGAGACCTCTTGGGGTGGCGTATGGTTGATGTGTGGATGACCTCAATGAAAACTGAAGCCTTTTGGGGAAAATCTGGGTTCGAATGTTTAAAAAAAACCTACCTACAGGACGCATCACTTCCCGCCGGCCACTTCGAGACGCTCTCTCCCCGGTCTACTCAAAAAAAACTCAATCAATAAAAAAAGGCCAGGCAGTCGACTATTTATAATCGTGGAAGGATTCATGTTTAGCCAGCAGAAGGGGAGAAGAGGGGTTCGGGCGAAACATGGGACAGGGCAGCAACGGGGGGGGGGAGGGGGGCCGGAAAACAAGAAAAAAAAGGATAAGTCCTCAACCATCCCACCAACGTACGAAAAGGAACGACAAAAGCGCCCATAGATACAAAGTGTAGCTTGGACAGTGGGAACAGGAGCATATTGTTTGCAGGCGGCAGGGAACAAAGACTCGAAAAGAAATTTGGGGGGGAAAAAAAAGCTCAGACTTATTCACTTTATCCGAGGGGGTGAGAAAGGGGTTCATGAGACTTTGGTAAGCCCATAAAAGCCTTTGGAGCCTCTTGGTGGTCAGTCCCTGGTTTTAGTCAGGGTAGCATTCCAAAGACTACAATCGCAGGGGTTGGACAACATTGTACTGACGGGATTTTACGGGGGAGAGTGTCCCTGGAAACCGGCCCTAAAGCTGTGCTAGAGCTTTCAGGCGGAATTGTGGGCGCGGTATTTCAATGGTCAGAGAAGGCCGGTATCAAAGGTACACGGGGGGTCCCTTTAGGGAAGGCGGAATATCAACCAAGCTTTTCCCAATAGGGAAACAGGAAGCCAGCAAAGAAAGAAAGGTCGTCCACGGGAAAGAGTCATACCCTAGGCAAGCTAGGCAGGAAACCCCTCTGACAAAAGCTGAAAACTTCTTGGAGAGGATTCTACAAGGTTGGCCAAACTATGTTCAGGCGGCTGTTCCTCAAACACCACTGACACTCGAACTAGATGACGGTCCCCTTCTAGAAGGCGGAAGAGAAACACTTTGGGGTTATCACCAGTGACTTCTGAGACCGGGAGGGGATACCTAAGGAAAATGTGTGATGAAGATTCTGAAAGAAAACCACCTGATGATTAAGGGGATCTAGAGATCAACCACGGATTAGGAGGGGAAAAATCTGCTCTCTACAAAAAGTTGTCACCTAAAATTCCTGGGTGGCTCAAGTTCAAGACTTCCTACCAAAGTAAAAACTCAAGGGTTGTTAGCATAGACCTAAGAAAGGGTCACCACGGCTTGGGGAATTACGGCCAAATCTTTAATTGGACACCTTATAAGGGGCAGCCTATTTTTTTTAAACGGAAACAAGAAGGAGGAAAAGCCATTTCGCCAATTCGGGAAAAGAGGCATATTTTGTGTTGTCTTTATGGGTGCTTGGGGCATTGGGAACAGGACCAGGTCTGCTCGTGAGGCTGCTTATGGGGTAGGTAAGCTAAGAAAAATCAAAGGAAAAGGGGGGAAAAAAAGTACCTTTGAGAAAGGACTATAGAAAGGAGACGAAAGGAGCCACAAGGAAAAAAGGGTCTAAAAAAAGCATCTAGGGAGGTTCCTACACAAATAGAGCTTTAACAAGAAATACAAGGGGGGGGAACGTCATTTTGGGCGGGGAGAAGGGGTTTTCCATGAAAACTTAGGCCAATGAGGATACACCTTGGGGAAAAGGAGTAAACCTCCAGTAGAACCAAATATGGATTGAAGGGTAATAGCCGCTGAGAAAAAAAAAAAAAAAAAGCTGTTGTTGAAGTGGGCGCTCTTCAAGCAAACACGCTCATTAAGGGGGGGATTACCAACTGGACAACGAACGAACATGTGAGGGAAGATGGAAGCTGCGAGGGGAAGTAAACGCGACGGGGTCCTTAACTGAATGAGTTGGACATACTACCTCTACTACAAGGGGGGGACCGCAAGGACAAAGGACAGAAGGGGAAAAGCACACCTCTGGATACAACGACTCAAAAAACGGGGAAAAAGACCGAGGGGGTAGGGAGGGACGGAAATATTGAGGGGGTTGTGAAGAAGGAAAGTAGGATTTGATGGTGGGGGGGGCAGAGTGGAATAAGGGGAAAGAGACAAGACCAACAGGCTGGCAAGGGCTAAAAAAGGGGGGAGCAAAGTCACAATCAAAAAGGGACATAGACACTCAATGTCAAAGTTAGGACAAGGGGACCCGAATTTCACATGAAAAGGAAAATACAACACGACAGGGCCTACCAAAGAGGGGGAATGAAACGCAAATTCGCAATCAAAAGACACGAATACTTGCGGCTCAGAGAGATACTATATGAAAAAAGCAGGTTGGAGAAAGAGACGTAAATCATGTTTCGTGAGTGGACTAGAAAAGAAAGAGAACATACGCTTCAGTGATGTGATTTCAGTCCGCTCAGGTCAGGAAGGGAACGGGTTTGAAACTATAATTATGGAGTGGGTCCAGAAAGAAAAGAGGGAGGGTTACCTTACTGCGGGAATTTTAAAGAAAAAGTGGCTGGGAGAAACCGCATACGCAGGGGAAAAAACGTCCGGTCTTTAGGGGGGGAGTAGGGCGTTTTCAGAGGGTAGGCAGGTGGAATCTTCGGAAACGGAACGGCTTTCGTGCAGCTCAAGCCAAAATCGTTCGGTCGCGGGGGGGGGGTGGCATTGGTAGGAGGGAAAGCGGTTTAATGCTGCAGTTTGAACGTCAGGGGAGGGTGGGGATAGTTGAAAGATCTATGCCTATGCCCACGAGCAACCTGTCCTGGGGTTTTTTCTGGGGGTGGGGGCATGGTTGCCAAGTGGAGGGGGGAAGGGGGAGGGTTTATGGTGTCCGTCCGGGTCATTTGGGAAAAGAGTGGTGGAAATAACGTGGTTTTGGCCGGGGGGGAGAGTGCTCGGCGCTCAGAAAACGCTTGGGGGGGGAGGGGGACAATCTTTGGATGTTGAAAGAACAACAAAACAGGAAGTCGCAGGGGGGACGGAGGGAAAAAGGGGCCAAGTGCATTCATGTGGCAAAAAGTGGAAAAGGAATTAGAGGAGATCAACTTTTTGGTCTTCGTTGGGGGGGAAAAAGTCCGTGAAGGGGGAAGGGGAAAAAAATGGGGAGAGAGGAACGCGGGGATAAAAGATGGGGTACAGTAAGGACGTTGTCCGCTGGGAAAGAGTGAGGGGGGGGGGTTTGGTTTGGGGTGGTGTGAAGGACGGTTGCTAGTGTTCTGAAAACGCTGCATTAAGCAATGAGGGTGGAAAGAAGCATGCGAGGGGGGATAGGGGTTCGACAGGAGTCCTTTGAAGAAACACCGCAAGAGGGGTGAAAGATGCAAGGAAAAAGGTTTGGGATGAAACAAAAAACTTTTTGAAACACTGTTAAAAACACACTCGGATTCCGCGCCTGGATCGAACATCGGGGTGACGAATGGCCTTGAGGAGAGGGACTAGTTGACTATGAGGACCTCGGACCTGTTGTACGACAGTAGAGGACAACCTCTTGCAGGCAAATAAGCTCAGAGAGATCTTCATTGGGTACACATCAGTCCAAGGGGTCGGAGAAACGGAAAAAGCGACGTGTTGAGCAATAACGGAAGCAAAACGCGACTCTGGATACCCTAGGTGACTGGGTGGGGGGAAAAAAATCCGGCAGGGTTAAAAGATGCCTTAAGCACAGGTGCCTTAGGGGAAGTTTGAAGCTGGAGAGGAGAAAAACGTCGAGCCCCGAGCGTTTACACCCGGAATGGAGCTTGCCCAGGGGTTGAAATGTTTATATCAAGGGAGCAAGTTGTGTCTGGGGGGGCAGCCAGGAAAAAAAAATGGCTGCCGTTCCGCCCCCACGATAGGCAGGAACCCTCGCAAGGGGAGCGAGGAGTGGTGAACATGAAAAACGGGGAAAAGGGACCTGAGGAGCAGGTATTTTGGGGGGAGGGCGGCGGTGGGTCCTCGAGAACGGGGGGACAGCGGGCGCCGCCGAAGAAGTTGCGACAGCTTCGGGAAGACTTTTCGACGTCTTCTTCCGGAAGGGAAAGCTCTCCTGGTTCCTGGGGCGCGTAATCTGATGGGACGCAACAACCGCCTTAATGAAGTGTTCAACATTAGTCAAAAAGGAAGAAAAAACGATCTCGAGCAACTCGATCACTCTTTGGGAGGCGGAGAAAGGAGGAGCAGCAGACTTCGGCAAAAGGGAACCCCATCCGGGAAAAACAAGGGCGGAGGGGGGACATGCGTTTGCAATGCCATAGGTGAAGGGGGGGGGAAAACAGCTCCTCTCCAAAAAAAGGAAAGAATAAAATATACAAAAAGGACCACAATGAGGCCCAAATGGTGCAAAAAAAAAAAAAACTCTGAAAATCTCCTACGTGGAAAAAGGATGGTGGTCCCATTGGGGAAGAAACTGGCCACATCAAGGACGCACAAGCACCGTCGAGGAAAGGGGGAGGCTCCGCCGCAGAGGGACAATGCGGTAAAGGGAAGATGGCCCGCTTTGTGGACGGTCGCAATGCATCTAAAAGCCCGCCAAGTCGAAAGGGCGAACGGGAAATCAGTAAAGGAATAAGCGGGAGGTGCCTGTCGCCGGAGGTAAACTCGCTAACAACGCCGACAAATTGTACGGAATGAAATATAGCGATGCTACAAAACAGATCGCTCCGGTACTGCGACTGGGGAAACAAACATCACCGGCATGAACAAAGAAGGGGGGAGACGGCTGGGGTTGTGTCCCATCTTGGGGGGGGGGGGGTCGAACGCGGGAGGAACGGGGGCAAACGTCAGCTACCATTCAGGAATGGGGGTGTGCACATGCGCAAGGGAATCCAGGGGACGACCGAACCAGGTGAGCCGGAACGCGCCGCAGGAAAAAAGGAAATACTACAAAGGCAATGGGAGGCAGGGAAGGGAACAAGGAGATGGTCAAACTAAAAAAAGGGGGAAGGTGAAAAGCGTAGGGGGGGCTCCTCTAGAAAAAAAAGTAAACAAATGAGAGGACCGGGATCCCAAAAGGGTACAAAAATAAGCAAAGAAAAAATCCCTCAAATCCAGATTGAAATCGTAGTAGAAATTTGGAAAAGCAAAGAACCTTCGTCAAAAACGTTCGGGGAAAAAAAGAGGGGGGAAAACCCAGAGCAAAATAAGGGGAAAAAGACACAAGGGCACCGGGAGTAAAAAACCTCGCTGGGGAAATGTCACCTTATATGGGGCCGGGTGGCTTAGACTGACGTGGGAAAAGAACGTCCGTGCTGCGAAGAAATACACAACAACAAAAGGCAACAACCCAAGGGTACTTCTGACAAGTACTTAGAAAACGGAAAATGCAAACAAGGCCAATCCTAAATAATGAGAATGACGGACCGCAGGTCGACGGGGCGCGTGGGAACTGCTACCCCTAATCACCGGCAAAAAAGGGAAAAAAACCCAAACAAAAGCCACTCTTCTAACGACAGAGAATTACCCACGAAAACAAGCCACTTGACACAGTCTCCCTGGACAGATCTAACAGCCTTCAAAAGGAGACACATAAAGGGAAAAGGGACCATGCCAAAAAAGGGGGGACCAGAAAAAGTAAAAAAAAATTTCCATATAAGTTTGTAAAAGGGCGCCCCACGGGAAGGGAAAAAACTGTACTGGAAAAAGAAAAAGGGAGGCAAGTCCGGGGGGGGCAAGATGGGTTTGGGCGGGGGCGCAAGACCAGCAAAACCTTCACCCGAGAAAACTCAAGGGAAGAAAGAGGAGCCCAAACTCACGGCAAATCCACAACACGCAAAACACGCAAAGTCTCACCGACCCCTTCCCGTACAAAAAAAGACCACCAGTCCCCCCTCCACCAAACTGGAAAATAAACACCCACGAAAAACAGGAGGGAAGCTCAAAGGATGAGTTGTACTATAAAAGAGATCCCACCTGTCCGAAACGAGGAAACCACCGCATCGGAAAGAAAGAAAAAAGGGGAAAACCAAGAAGGAAACGGGGGGTGCTCTAACTGACGTTCCGTCTTAAAAAATTTCATTAAGGCTCTGGACACCTGAAAGAGCCCATCCCGAAAACGAAAAAAGAAAAGAAAAACTCAAAAAGCAGTCCTCCTCGTCAAAGCCCCGAACGCCTCATCAGAAAGCGGGCAAACGAAAGCGCTCTCGAAGGGACGGACACGCATTGCTAGTTTTCCAAAATGAGAAAGGGAAAGGGGGACGACCTGAATCACATAACCTCCGTATAAACAAAAATAAACGTAGCAGCAGGAACTAAGATCCGAAAGTGAAGAGAAAGAATAAAGGTAAAAAGCGTTGTGGCCAAGGGCAACTGGGGAAGGGGCGCAGAAAAGGAGTCGGTTGAGTGAAAATGAAGGTTAAAAGGGGGGAGAGTGAACATGGGGGGAGGCGGGTGGGGTAGGGAGGCAAAGAAAATGTGGCCAAGGCATTGTTCATGTTTAGATTTTGGGATTGGGGGGATTGGGTGGTTGTGGGGTCGGCGTGAAAAGGAAAAGGCACTGTAGCTTGGAACAACAGATCTGGTCAAAAAAAATCATGAACCGCCCAACCTACCCCATCCGCTACAGTTTCCACCAACAAAATCAAGACTCGCCTTCAATGAAATCCTATTAAGATCCCGTTACTTTCCGCCGTGTTAAGTGAAGGGTGTAAAACATCATGGTCCAAAGGGGGAGGGGGCGACAGGCATGTAACGTGAAATGCCCCGGCATTGGTGGTCTAGGGAGACGCCAACGTGAAAAAGGAGGAAGGGGACCAGTGACACCGCGGCGCAATTCACAATGAAACCAATAGATCTTATGGACGGGTGCCGGGTAAAAAAACTTTCGATAGTCTCGGGGGAAAAAGGGAATAATCAAAGACCTGGGGTGGAAAAAGAAAGGATAATACTTAAAGAAATGGGGGTTTGAAGACCGGGGGTCCCCCCACCTCCATACCAAAGGGCTATTGACTCCTAAGGGGGAAAAAACCCTGAAAGAAAAGACACAATGGGGGAAAAAACTGACGGGGGGGGTTTCGTGTAAAGCGATTTGCACGGACAGAAATGGGATAGGGCTGTGGACTGAAAAAGGGGGTATCGTTCAAGGACGAGGGTCTCATGGTCTCAATGATGAATAAAGGTTTCCCCGGCATGGGAGGTCTTATCGAAAAGGCGGTAGAATTAAAAAAAGAGAAAAAGAAAGGGGGGGCAGGTCAAACACTGTAACAAAAGTCAACCCTCTAAAGGCCGCATCACTAACTAAGCCTACGGAAAACCCGATTGTGAGCATGGGGAACGAGAAACAACGATCCTTGGGTGTGACTTCTTCGGGGGGAAAGATCCCAAAAATAGAAGAACTCTACCAAGGTGCCAAAGCCACCTTCGAGATGGTGGACGGCTCATGGCATGAAAAGAAAATGGGTTTCGTCGTGAGACCTGAGTTAATTAAGCGGTAAAAGGGGGTCTCCTATGACGAATAGAAAAAAAGAGGAAAGCTGGATTATCGAAAGTCAACCCAAACAGGAAAGGGGGGAGGAAAAATACTGACATGCCCTGGGGGGAAGACATGTGAAGGTTCATGAAAATGTTCTCCTCTTTTCAGTCAAAGTTCATTCAGCAAAGACCGGTTAGTAGGCGGACCATCAACTCACCGAGACGGGCAAAAACCGGTCCGAGAGAACATAATTGGGGAGAGGGGAAGAAATCAAAGCGGCAAGGTTGCTCAAAAATGCAAAAGAGTCTCAGGAGGTTGCAGGGCCGTTGCGGGAGTTAATCTGCGTGAAAGTGGGCCTACCTCAGGGAGGAGACGGTGAGGATTGGGGGGAGGTACTGGGGGGGGGTAAGACGCGAAGGCCATATGAAAATAATAACAGGGAAAAAAGGGGTAAAATTAAGGGAATAAGGAATATTAGAAAGACGAGGAAAAGGGGAAAATACAGGTCATCGAAAATAGACAGCTCGTGTAAAACACCGCACACCGAGATTAAAAAAAAAGCAGGTCCCCAAAGGGGGGGAACCAGCGATGGTCTTTTGATGCAGGGTACTTTGCCAGAAAAAGTTGGTGGCGTTTTTCACCATTCACGTAACATACACAATGAAAAAAAAGAAATGGATGTAAGTATTATGGAGAGAACAACCGGGGATGGGGACTGGAATCTGCAAGCAAAACTAATGCTTTGCAGGAAACACACTGAAGAAGTCACCGGAGACTGGGGAGATGGGAATGTTCGGTGGGGTAAAAAAAAAGGAACTTTAGAAGCCTGTACACTGCGTCCATAAAAAGACGCTTCAACATCAGTTTCAACAACCAGAATGGAGCCGCACCCTCCAATCACAAAAAAAAGGACGGAGCTGAAAAGGAGAAGTGGAAAGGGGGAAAAGGGGAGAAAGAGTCTTCCTCTGAGGGGGTTTAAAAATGAGGAATTTGGGAGGGTTTGGGAGGGGGAAGTGGTAGAAGAAGTATGAAAAAACCAGCCAGAAAGTCAGGGCGTCACGAGCAAAAGACAACCAGGAACTCTACCCGCTCAAAACAGTGAGGACCGGACCCTCATTACAGATCTCGGGAAGAGAACAAACCAACGCAATTGGGAACCCATGGGAAACAAGGGGTCCCTCCACCCTGTCTCCTCCGAAATAACGCGACAAACAATTGGAAAGAGGGCAAACTCAAAAAAGAGTGCCAATCGTAACCTAGTCATGCGCCGGGGCAGAATCTTACGAAGACACTACTGCGAAGAGGGTGTGGATGTGGATCAGGTCATGCTAAGTTCGCGCAGGGGAAAAGGGGGTGGAATAAGGGGGAGGGGGAAAGGGGTACATCTTGAGGGACCGATGACGTAGATGTGGAGGGGTTGGGGGGCTGCGCTATAGAGGAAATGGTATTGGGGCGAGTAGAGGATCGGAGGGGGGAGACGGTCGTTTTCGGGATGCATATGCAGGGGAGAGAGGAAGGGGGGCAATCGATTTATGAGTACGATACTTTTAAGGTAGAATTCTTGGAGGGGGGGGGATTTTGAACGGGCAGGCGGGGGGTGAATCATTTGCGGAAGAAAGGCACAGGAGGAAGGGGGGTAGGGAATCTGCTGCGGGGGAGCCGAAGGGGGGGCGAAAGGGGTTCGGGGGGGAAAAAGGGGGGATGGGGGGAAAAACGGTGGTCTTTCGGGTGGTACAGGGGGAGGTGAAATTAGAGACGGTGTTCTTTAGTGGGTTTTGGGGGATAAGGGAGTGTCGTGTAGAGAAGGGGGCCCGGGTCTGGGGGCCTGAGGAGGGGGTCGCGCTCACACAAAAAAGAAGGGAACCGGTTAACAGAGCAGGGGGGGTTAATGGGTCAATAAAAGGGGTCATTTTTCCTCCCTTAACACATAGAAATAGCATAAAAATGCACTTTGACTGGGGTGCACTGGTGAGGGAGCCTAATGTGGGCGGTTAGCAAGGGAAAGATTTCAGGGTGTAAACGGATCAGTTATGCAAGGTCTTGGGGTGGTCCGGAGCGGTGAGAATAAGGGGAGTTTTTGGGGGACGGCAAAAAGGCAGTGGCCTGGGGGGGGGGGGCCCGCACGAACACGGACGAATCTCAGGAGCATCAGAGAGGGGAGGGGATATCTAAAGGGCGGAGTGAAAAACACTACGGTCGAGCTTCTTGAACGGTGGCAAGTAGAACAGCAAAAGGGGAAAAGGGGGGGGGTAAACAAGGGGGGGAACGTAGACGCCAAACGAAAAAAGGAATCCTACGAGTTGACAGAGACTAGCGAACGCCGGGGATGACCGGGAGAGGGAAGTATTAGAAAAAGGAAGGGGGGGTTACGAAGGGAAGCGACAACGGCAACATCTGGGACAAAAGAGTATGAGAAGGGGGGAAGGGGGCTTCGTGAATGTCAAAGGGGGGAGGTCACTGTCAAATCGAACCAGTTGGGTGGGGGCGACTTAGCGACGAAGGGTTAAGGGGAAAAAGAAGCTAGTGTTGGGGGGGGGGGGGGACATAAGATCCGTGAGGCATAGGCGATCAGGAAAAAGGGGAGGGAAGATTTTTGACGAATGGGAGAAGGCTACAGAGACGGTCAGACCGCCAAAAGAACTTGGTACAGGGGGGCAAGTCGTTGTTGGAAGGTTCAGAAATGCAGTGTGACGGACGACGAAGCGTCTAAACAGGAGACGCAACAAAATCCAAACACCCACTATATGATGAAACAAGGCTGCAGGGGAAAAAATCGGAGTGGGGCAATTGCTGAAAGGGGGGAAAGGGATCAACAGGGCAGCGGGAAGGGGTACGCGGAGTTTTGAAGGAGAACAATATTGGGGAGAGGTTGGCCAGGCCGAATATGTTGCAGTTAACATTTCGAAAAAGGAGGGAAGTACAGGACCAATATACTTTGATGGGGGAAGACTATTAATTGGAGAATACAATTTCCATACAAGGTTGACCAGCTAGGGAAAAAGACACTACTCGCTCTAGCGAAAGGAAACTCGGAAAAGGGCTGGTTTATAACGAGTACGGATGGGACTACCGCATCTTGAGCCATAGGGGAAAATAAAACAGAAGAAAACGGGGGAGGAAAAGGGAAAAAAGGTGAAGGGCTACCCTTTTGGGGGGGGACAAG
>Ga0179593_1527782_pt1 | contig 14664 bp, 12 predicted proteins | sample CZODoug2_1_08_16_FD_185931 | JGI IMG/M metagenome (GOLD analysis project Ga0179593, IMG submission 185931) | Vadose zone soil fungal communities from Angelo Coast Range Reserve, California, USA - CZODoug2_1_08_16fungal (PacBio error correction) | ecosystem: Environmental > Terrestrial > Soil >...
CCTGCGTTAACGACAGAGGCATATCGTAACAAACCTGCGGCTACACAGATAAAGGGGGCTGTCAACCCACGCGGGACCGTGGGGAGCAGCCGGAAGGCGGTTCGTAAAAAAAAAAAAGGGAGGAACGGCGAGACACGTTGCCTACAGCCGGGAAAAAAAAAAAAAAAGTTGCCGGGGAAAAGGGCAACGGTCCAGGAAAACACCAACCGCAGAAAGAACTACTTCATCGACCAGGGGAAAGGAACACGAAGTACTCTTGGGTTGTCGGTAGAAAAAAGACCACGACCCGTGGCGAATCGAAGCAGCCAGCCGGAACACAGAACTCATACGGAATCCGTTGGTTTGAAAGACAAAGTCATCTGCGGGGAAGGTCAGCGACCAGATCCGTCGACTTCGAAGAGAGGAAAAACCAGTCACCTACAGAGAAGAAAAAGACGCACCACCCCGACAGGAGAAACTGAAGACGTGTCGGCCGAGAAAGGGCGAACGAGTCGAAGAAGGATCGACGACTGCAAAGAGGGAGCGCGGACGGTGCAAGGGGGGACAGAGGCGACGAAAAGGAGGCCAGGCGTGTCGGCACTACACTAAAAACAATCGGCGCTGCGTAAACAAGGTCCGCTTGGCTCCGCGGGGAAAAAGCCTAAAAGCGTCGGGAAAGGCCACGTTCCGAAGACGGACTCCGACCAGGAGAAAGTATCGGTCAGGGGGAGACGTACACGCATAAAAAGCTCGGCAGTGCCGGGACGAAAAAGAAGGGAAGAGTCGATCCAATCCCGGGAGAAGGAACGTCGGCTTACCCTCTTAAAAGTAGGGTCGAGAACGCCGAGAAAAGGGGAAAGCTGGCGAGGCTTTCGTCGTATCGCTGTAACCCCGTCAGTTCATGAAAGAGTCTTGCTGTTGGTATTAAAAGCATAGGAGCGGGGGGAACATCCAGGGGCAGAAAAAATGTGGCGTCGAGAAAAGGAATGGGGGTAAATGTCTGCTGGAAAAAAGGACATGGTTTCGGTGAACGGGTGGCCAGAACCGCTATTTCGAGCGCTGAGAAAGCGTAACCGCGCCGGCGTGAAGGGGGAGTGAGCTCACTTCGTTGATCAGGAAAGGGGACGGTCTCGAGAGAGAGGAACTCAGAGAGCTTGTGTGCCTCGCAGCAAAGAAAAGCCGTGGCCAAAAAGGAAAGAAAGGAAATGTACTCCTACTTCAATCGGAAAGACTGGGGCTTCGGGCCGTGGGGTGACCCGAGAGGAACTTGTCTCTTCGTGCGGGCACGTCGTGAGAGAGGAGCTGGGGTTTCAAAGGGATCTTCAGGGGTTCGAAAAAGAATAGAATCCTGCCATGCGTCAGATCTCAACGTTCTTGAAAAGGCCCGTTTCAGGAGGTCGAGGGATGTCATCGAGCGGCACGTAAGTGAACCTTAGGGGTTGTTCTGCAGAAACGGGCCTGGTCTTTAGGGGGAGCAGTCCTGGGGCCTCACGCGTCTGGTGCTGATAGAACACGTTCAAGGGGTACTGGGCTTTACGAGGGGGGGCAACCAAGGAGGGCCGGAAACTTACTGCATCCGCCTAAAAAAGTGAAACCGGAACCACGTTCTTGGACGAGAAAAGACAGCCGTGTCTTTTGAAGGGGGGAGGGGGGGAGTTAAAGGGGTCCTGGTACGAAAAGCACCGTTACTGCAGGAGGGCGAGTCCCAGCTGGCGAAGGAAAGGGGGACGAGACGGGGTTTTCGTTAAAGAAAAAGGCTGGACGCCACCTGGCTGGAAAAAAAGGAAGGGCGGATTTCCTGCCGAAGGAAGCGTCACGGAAAAGAAGCTCGGGGGGGGCAGTGGGAGCCTGCGTAAGGCGGGGGCAGGAAAGGTCTTGCTGTCGAAGGAAAGGGGAGAAACGCGAAAAGCAAAGAGCAAGGACGGGGGCCGACGGGAGGCGTCGCCTCTGGAAGAAAAGAAAAGACTCTAGGGGGGGAAGCTCTGATCGGCAACGGAGACCGGCGCTGTCATCCAAGGGAGGGGGTAGCTGCGCATTAGACTATCGGGACAAAGAAGGAGACTTCTTCGCCCGGGGGAGAAGGCAGAGGGTTGACCGCTTGAACCGAGAAAGAGTACTAGAAGGAGGCTACTAGTGCGACCATTGTAGGGAATGAAAGCTCCTTATTACTTCGGAGTGAAGGGCCGGGGCGGAGGGGGGGGACGTGCCACCCGCCTGCGAAAAGGGGAGATTGACGATTCGTTGCTCCAGCGAATGAAGGGAAAAGAGTAGATTCTGAGACGGAAGAAGGGGCCGGGGATATCCGTCGACGAACCCGGGAATTCACGGCGTCAACGGCCCACTGCGGAGAAGGACCAGGAGATCTAAAAACAAACAACTTAGGAAAGAGGGGCTACCTGGCATCCGTATGCAGGGAAAGAAGGTTGTGAGGCTGAATGAGACGGGGGCCTATAACCTGAAAACTACCCTTCCCGGGCGCAACGGCACTGAAGGAGAGAGAAGCGCAAGGACGTAGCAGCTCTGAGAAAAGGCTTCAGAGCCCTCATGTCGGTGGCACGAAAAAACCCCCCCGCAACAAAAGAAGCCAAAACTCTACTCCTTCATCCGGAGAAACACCTTATCATGCCGGGAAGGAATACGAAGGAATTTAGTACCGGAGAGAAAGCGGGTTATCAGGCGGAAGAAGGTTAGTGAGCACCGTGCAGAAAGAAGTTCTACCATCCAGGAGAGTCGAGAGGAGAGAACCCCGGAGGGACATCCGGCGTAGGGAAAGAGAAGGGGATCGGGTTGCAGAGATCTATCCAATTGGGAAAGCCGCCTACGGTAGGGTCGAAAGAGGGTAACGACGAAGAAGAGGCCGTTCCTGTATCGTACGGGAGGAAAGCGTTGTAGCAGACCGGAGACAGGAAAAGGCCGCCACGCCCCTGGAAAAAAGGAACGACCACCAAAGGGGGAGGAGCTACTCCTGTCAAGTCCGGGAGGGGCCCATCCGGCATAAGAAAGACATCGCCAAGGGGGCCAAGCAAAACATGGCTATTTCGTCCCCGAAGGTCTGCTGAACTACAACCCCGGAAAAAATCAGCCGAGAAGAAAGGTCGAAGGCCTCGGAGCCCGAGGGAAATGAAACAGGTGAAACAGCACGGGAGAAGAACCTACTCCCCCGAAAACCTGCGTGCGTGTCAGAGAACCCAGCAAGGGGGGAGAAGACTATGGGACCCCTAAAGAGGGAGACACTATGAGGCTCTTTTTAAGACAAGAGAGTCGTTGTCGCCGGGGGATCAGAATCAACCAAAAAATCTCTGGGAGAAGCATTTAGGAAAAAAACTAAAGAAAAAGGGGCTTCCTCTCCGGAAAGCTCTCACTAAAAAAAGAAAAGGAAGCGCGATCCCTCATCAGGGAGAAAAAAGACCTCACCTTTGAATTAAGAACTCTTGAGTCTCTGTCAACTCTACGGAGGGAATTCTATTAAGGGGTCGGGGAAAAAGCCTACTCCATTTACAGGGGTGAAAACAACAAAAAGATATCCAAGGGGAATTGCCCTCGTTTAACGGAAACCATTCAATCGTGGCAACAGGCTGCTCCACTTCCAGCAATGTGGGGAAATGGAGAAATTCTGTGATTATTAAAAGATCATTCCACGAGGGGAAGGTTAGTAGATTTACATAAAAGAAGAGAGCCCTTCTTCTAAAAGGCGCTAACGAGGAACTATCCAAAAAGAGAAGCGTCCATCTCACCAAAAAACGCGACGGTTTCCTACTCTGCGAAAGAAGGTCGATTATTGCTGGGGACTATAGGAGTCCTCGCCGAAAAAGCATGGCCACGGTGAAAGAAAGGGGGCCCAATTCAAAAGCCCGGTGATAAACACAATCGCGGAGCGCCGCGATGTGAGAAAAAGGAAAAGGCGGGTTTTCGAAGACACCAAAAAAGAAGAACTGAGGTCCGGGTTCAAAAAAAACTGATCACCACGACGAAAAAAAAAAGGGGAACGTGCGTAGGGGGCCGATAGGGAAATCATCGCCTAGGGTCAGCAAGTGAACTCGAACGGGGGAGGGAAAAAAAGACCTCGTCGAAAAAAAGGGAAGCGCTGTTGGGGGGGCCTAACGGGTTGAGGGGGGAGGAGGAACAAAAGCCCCTATGCGAAAAAGGTCTCCCCTTTTAAGAAGGGGAAAAAAGATTTACAGTTGAAAACTAGAAGGGAAGCAGCTGGTGGCCGCCCGAAGGGCCCACGGTCGACCTTGAAAAAAATTCAGCCGGGGCGACGTGTAGTCTCCAGGGGAAAGTATCACCTTCGCAGGGGAAAAGCTTTGCAAGGAGAACCTGGGAGAATTCCAGACAAGGCAGCGTCCAAAGGGGAAGCCCACATCCTACGAGAAACGAGGGGGTTCGAGGGAAAGAGAGCCGGTCCCCTGCGGAGGGGAAAGGGTCGGGTGGTTGTCTCGGAGAAAAACGCGTGGAAAAGAGATCTGAGGAAGCGACGGTCGAGGTATTCTCTTAAGAACATTCCACTGGTTCGGAACCAACCACGGGGAGAATCTTTCTGCGTCGAAGGGGTACTGCATGGCAGAAGAGAAAAGGGGGGTCAAAAGCAGACCGACCAACTATTACGGAAAGGGGACGAGCGACGGTGCCGAAGGAAGGAGGGATGAGGCGGCTGGTGTTTTAGAGGGCATCGGGAAGAGAAAAACGGTGCGGGGAAGGAACTGTTCGGCACCGGGAAGGGTGCGCCCAACAGGTCTACCGAACCGCATGAAGGAGGCAACGCCACAAGGGGGAAAAAGCAGTTCCCATGGGTCAGGCGCCGGGCACCGGGGAAAAAGGACAAGGAGAGCTTTCCCTATGTTGTCGAAAAGAGGACTCTCCATCACGGGGGGAAGGAGAAAGAAAATATAGGATCAAACAACATCGTGTAACGACACGGGACAGATCGTGGAATGAAATGGGGGGGGGTTTTGTTTCCCCGATCCAACAGGGAAAAAAGGCACTTCTTCACGCAGAGGGGACCTTGGCGGAAAAAAATCCTTTCAGGGGCGCAAAAAGGGGGAACGCAACGGAGCGCACTTTTTTACCGAACACCGGAACACGTGTCTTTACTTCCTATAAAGGGAAAGATAAAGAAAAATCCTGCACCGTCAGGAACGAATCTCCTCGAGAAGTCTGCGACGTGAGGGGGGGGGTTGAAAAAAAAGAAATACCAGAGGCGGAGAAAGCAACGCCCTTCCAAGGCAGACGACTCCAGGAAGGTGAGTGGGCCGACCCAGGCTCGCGGGGGAGGGAAAAATGACCTAATCCGACGGGGGGGGGAGGGACTTCAAATAGAAAACTACGCGAAAGAAAAATCGCGAAAACCCCCGAATCGAAGCGCCGCCCGGGAAATCGTCTGGGGGGCATCATCTGTAACGAGGGTAGAGAGTCTATTTTTGAAAAAAAAAGGGCTTTGACCCGAAACACGGGCTGACGCCAGATTGACTTCGGTCAGCGTCGAATGCCGACGTTCCTATAGGGTTCTGACGTCTAAGAACTGGCTACGACGCTGCTGGACGTCGACGCTGCGAAGAAGAAAAAGATGGCACCTAGTCTTAAGGTTCAACGCCACGCACGGGAATTACCGACCGGGAGAGATCGGTCGAGTCGGGGGGGTGTACGGCCAAACGTTTCCCGGCAGTGAAAACGGGTGTCGAAAGGTAGAGGGGCAAAAGAACGTTCTAGGGGAATAGGGGTCGGCTTAAAAGACCGCGGCGTGCAAAGAGGAGCAGTCACCACTAAAACGATGTATACTTTCCAGTCGGGGAGAGACTCTCTGGTGAAAAAGAGGGGGGGGGACATAAGGGAGGGCAGGGGTGTCGACACTCAGGGAGGGGGTTGCATTTCGCCTAAGAGGGTCTCTCACCGAGGTGGCTCTAGAAAAATCTTTTCACTGGGGGGAAAGAAAGAATGCTTCTGATCACCTGTGGAAAGGGGCAGGGGTTTGATTTTTCAATGACGAAACGCATCCTCGACCTGCGGGGGGCGAATAGAAGTACCGAGAGGAGTGCTCGCACTGGTGCGGGGGAGACTCTCAGCGTGGGAGAAGAAAACCGTCTTCTCTTGGGCTTCCTCAGAAGAAAACCTGTCTTGAAGGGGGACTCGCCAGGAAAACGCCTTTTCATGACTAGGGAGGGAGACTTCAATCAAGCTTCCAAGGTTTCGCATGATGGTGGAAACCGATTTCCCTGGCGGGGATAACGGGTCACTTCAATCTTGATCTCGTTACTTTGTTGAAGGGGGTACCTGGAAAAGGTTCTGACAGAGAGAAAACTCACTGCCAGTTCGTCGAGTCAGCAAAGGCGCAGGGGCAACTAAGGGGGGAGGGAAAGGAAATGAATCGTCGTCGCTTGAGGGCATCTGAGAGGAAGAAGGGAAAATTCAGGGAGTTTATGCGTGGTGAGGGCGGCCTCTTCCTGGAGGGGGGGGGGGGGACTCGGAGGGCGCTGTTGCTGATATACGAGCACGAAATCGTCCGGGCCCAAAAAAAAAGGGGGTTCAACGCGCTGCGGAAAAACTGGCGGATCGCAGAGGTGTCGCGTTTCAACAAGGGGTCGGATCACCAAGGGCTGTGAAAAAAAAGCGCCTTGGAGGGTGGCGGGGGAGGGGCTTCGGGGGAGACTGGGCCCTGCGGATCACCTGGACTTCAGGGAGGAATGAACGTCTACCTTTTCGTTGGCACGTGAGCTTCTTACTTTTCAGGGGGGGGGGTTTTAAGGGACACTTTAGGGGGAAACCTCGCCACCTGTCGGAAAAAAAGGATGGGTGTCACGATGTCGTAAGAACAAAGAGACCTACTTCGAAAAAAAGGGGGACCGGCGTTAGACCCGGCGAGGGGTGGTCGTGGGAACTGAGCGTGCCTTCGAGCGATCGGGAGGGAAGACCTTCTACAGGAAAAGGACGTCACTAGAAAAAAGAGCCCGCTCGTCGTCGTCAAAGAGAAGACCGGGATCTTCTCTCATCACAGGCTCGATCTGGTGCCTTCTCGGGGACCAAGGGCGTGACGTCGGGGGTCAGACTATTCTTTAAGAAGAGGGAAGGGGTCGTCTCCTTCAATTTTCACTAGAGAAGAGGAACGACAAGCAACCCCGCTTGGTACCTGAGATCAGAAAGGATCACTCTCTCTATCCTCAAAAAGGGAGGAATTATCAGGAAAAAAGATTACTTTCGTAGAGAGGGGCGGCCGGGCGGGCGGAAGGAAAGCCACACCTTGCATTCTCGCGCGGAGAGGACGCCTTCGTGGCCGAAAGGAGATTCCCGATGACAGGCCGGAGAAAGGGGGAAAGAGCATGTATAGCCGGCGACGCCCCGGAAAGGGAGAAAGAACAAGGACGGTCTCTTTAGCTGCTTGCCAGGTAGATCGAGGAAAAAAACAAGAAAGGGAAGGAGGAGAAGGGCATCCTATGAAAAAACGACAAAAAAGAAGTTGGGCCGTGGAAAAGGGGAAGGCAACGTCGTCGCCGATATCACCTGAAAGCGCCCCGGCCCAAAAGACGGCCTTTTCCGTCGAAAGGGAGGAGACAGTCAAAAAGAGTGCGGCAAGAGGAAGACCGCTCAGGTCGGGTGGAAAAAAAAAAAACATAGCCTACAAGCTCTAAGGCATCCGGATCAAACCGGGAAGCTTCCCTGGGAAGAGGGGAGGGGGATAAATATCTCTCCGGACAAGGGAGCAGTAGTGGAGGAAAGGGGGAAACACCATGTCCTTCTACGAAGTCGAAAAACTTCTTCACTCATCGAAGGGAGAACCCCTGCGAAAAATCTCCTGCATAGGGGGGAAAACGATGCATTTTAGACCGGGTCGGAAGAAAAGCCTCCCTCTTTAAACTACTAGTCGTGCGCAGGGAAAGGGGGAGAAATCGTCTTCGGGGAAGAGGGGAAAATTTCCTGAAAAACCAAGATCGCGATGTCCAGGCAAGAAGGGAAGGGCTCCTCAACTAAACCATTCAAAAAGTACATCAGACTCTTCCAGTCCCGCGAGGGAGAACGGCCATTATTCTACATCTCAAAAAGTAGAGGGGGGGGGGGCCCAAAGAGGCTTAAAAAGAAAGTGCGAGTACTGGGGGTGTAAAAGACACGTTCCATCACTTCAGCCGAGCCGAAAAACGACATTTCTACTGCCAGAGGAAAGAGGAGGGGGGATCAGGGAAAAAGGAAACTTTCTTCTTACGGGAAAAGACGCCCCCTACAAAACGCACAAAAAAAAAAAAAGTGCGTTTCCCTTCGAGACAATGAGAATCATCAAGGAAAGAAGTCTTTATGACGATAGCCTTTCGCGGAGAAAAGTCGAACCGCATTTCTGTGGCCCGGGAAGAGGGTTCTCTTAAAGCAGCGGGTAAGGCCAAAACAAGACCAGGCCCGAGGGCCTGAGAAAAAAAACGGCTAACTGGACACGAAGTTCACGAAGGAGAGATAGCAGCGCGACGCGGAAGGAAGTGACCGCGTTAAGGATTGCGACGGGACCTCTACGTCAGGAAGGATTAGGCCGCCCGATTCCAGGACAACAGGCCTAAAAAACTATCTCCACTGAAGTGGCGCCCGAGCCAGGCCGCCGTAAGGTCAGTCACCACGTCCAGCAGCACATGGGGGGAGAACCGCTTTCCGTAGGAGGGAGAGAAGCAGGACCCCGGAGGCCGGAAGGAACTCCACGACAAGGAACGGCTGCCTGAGGAAAGAAAACGAAAGTTCCGTATCCAAGCCGTGCCCACGTCAAAATCATCTCAACAAGGCAGAAAAGAAGCTCGGGGAAAGGGGGGGAAAAAAAGTCCAGAACTCGCGGGAGGGACGGTTGGCGCGACAGGGACCCGCCAACCATGGCCACGGGGTGATCATCAAATGTAACCTTTGCATCGCAGCGCCATCGCACGGGGGAAAAAGGGGGATGTAGTCGAACTGCAACGAGAGGGGGGATTTGGAGAAAAGAAAAAAAGTCAATAACCAATGAATGAAAGAAAGGGGTTCACTGGCACCAACACCCCCTGAAGCTGATCCGAACACAAAGAGGTCTTTCAACTCTCGGGGAGGGGGGGTTAAGAATAGATTGGGAAAAGATCGGGGAGGTATCGAGGGAAAACACGATTTCCGTCGCACCTCTTCTACCAGCCCAAAAGAAGGGGGGCCTGAGGTTCTACGGAAAGCGACCCGCTCGAAGGAGGGAAGTGTAGCTTCAGTTGCAGCGTGAGGTGGTCTTGCCCGGAACGAAAGGGGTTAAAAGAAAAAGAAAGTCTTGCCAGAGGCAGAACGGACACACTGCTAGGAAAAAAAAATCCGTGTCTTCTCATAAAACGCCTTGTCCTCGACCAGGGAAGTCGCCTCCTTCCCTCCGAGAGGGCAGGGAGAAAGCCCGTTCAGCGGTCAAAAACAGAAGCCGACCTCGTTCAGAGAGGAAAATGCCCAGAAAGCTCTTCTAGGCTGTTGGGGGTCAAAAGCGCGTCCTTTTCAGGAAAGGAGAGGAGGGGAAGGGGGGCTTATGGGAGACTCCCCGACGGGTTAAAAAAAGGAACTGTTCTTCAAACACAAAAGACGGAGCACTTCTGCGGGGACAGGCAAGTTCAAAAATCGCCACTAAAAGGGGAGAGGGGGGGAGGCCGTCCCCGAAAAGTACTTCTTCGAGGCGGGAAAAAAGAAGGAGAGGGAAGTAATTTCTTCTTCTTCTTTTCTGGGGGGAAAAGAGGTACCGGAAGAGCCAGGGACGTGCCGAGGGAGGCCACACCGTTCGCCTCGAAGGGGAAGGTAGAAAAAACCTAACCAAGGAACTTCTTCGTCAAAAGGAAACGAAAAAAAAGTTTCATCATGAAAAAGAACTGTAGACGGCCGTGCCAGGAAATCTGAGAAGATCGGGGTCACGATGTGTTGTCGCCGGAAGGGGGGGAGAAACACAACACGGAGGAGTCGTAACATCGAAAGAAGGAAGAGAAACAGCGGGGAATCTTGCAGGAAAAGAAAAGGCGGCTACCAGCTGACCCTGGGAACGGGAATGGAGGAAAATTAGTTGGCTCCGCATCCTCAGCTGTTGGGAGAAGGGAAAAAGCACGTCGAGGCTCACGGGGTGCAGCACGGACCGTGGACCTGGGTAAGAGAAAGATCTACAACAACAAAGAACACCAGCCGCAGAACTACTTAAGAAAAAAAGGCGACGACTCTGGTGCGTTCGGAAGGGGCCAAGACCAGCGACCGTTGAGGAGAAACTGCAGCTGCCCGAAAAGAAGTCGGCAAAGGGGGGTCCGAAAAGCAATCGAGAAGGAAAAACGTGGACCTGCGACCTGGACCGATCGAAGGGGGAAAATTAAAGGACCAAACGAAAGAAAAACGCCGCCAACAAAGCCCGACATCGAAGCCAAAAAGCGGCGGGACCTCCCATCCTACAGAGGTCGGCTCGGCAAAGGGGGGGGGGGGAGTTCCCGACGCTTCACGTGAAAAAAGGACGGGCAGGAAGGGGGAGACTTCCTGCGACGGTTCAACCAAGGCGTTCTTCGCGAAAACCCTTCTAGCTCTGCGGCAAGAAGCGTGCCTGCAAAAAAAAAAAACCATCACGACGTTCACAGAGGGGGGGGAGCGGACGCCCGACCCAAAGGAAGCGGTCGAGCGGGGTCTCTTTGTACGGTCGACACGCGCCGTTCGGCAGTGCCGGAAGGGGAAAGGACGAAAATTTCTAGTTCTGAGGGCGGACCCTCGGGAATAGGGGAAATCACCTCTTTCACCACACGCCGAAAGGGGGAACTCTCTATCGGCAAGGAAAGGACCCGGACGGGGATAAGTATTGCGGTTGGTGGGGAACCATTTCGCTTTGCCGTTAAGAGAAAAGCGTCTCTCACCAGGGGGGAAGAAAGACCTGAAGGGTACAGCTGCAGGCGGAATAAAGTGGCCATAGGAGGGGGAACGTGTTCCTAGTCTCCAAAAGCATCCTCCGAGAGGAGTCGCGCGCTTAACAAGGGGGAATCGTGAGTCTAGGGGAAAGAAAGATGCCCCGGCGTGGTAACAGTCGTCGCGTTAAAAAAAAAAAAAGCAGCACCTTTCGTATGTTCCTAGCAATGAGGCGCCGTTTCCCTGCCCGGGAAATAAACTGAAAGAACCGACTTCCAAAAAGGCTGAAAGGAAGCTGTGAGCCCGCTTCTCCTCTCTTCGGAAAAGGGGTCAGCTGGATCTAGAGGGGGTCCTTCCGGGAAGGAAGACAGAAGCTATCCTGCCATTACTTAGAGGGAAAAATCAGGCACGCTTCGGGAGGGAGGGGGGGGTCTAGCAAACTGGCATCGAGAGGAGGGAAGTGACCTTCGGCGTCTGCGGGGAAAAAGTGATTGGGGCTTTTTGTGTCTTCTGCAGGGGCCAAAACCTCTTGTTCTGAATGGGAAAGAGATTCACAGAAAAGGAAAAAAAAAAACCTGCGCCTTCTTCACCGAGAAAAAAGGGAGGTCGGCATACAGCCTGTTTCGGGAAAAGGAGATCAAAATTGGGCCGATGACCAAAACGCCGGGCTGGTGGGGGGGAAGGGGGAGGGGCGTCGGGCACGCAAACAGGGAAGTTGAAAGAAAAATCGACTCTGGGAGGGGAAAACTGGTCGTGTCGCGGGCGCGCGGCTGGAGAAAAAGGGTGGGTGCCTTTCCAACGCGACGCCGCACGGGGACGAATCTGCACCTTTCTGAAAAAAGAGGGAGGGGACCTACTGGGAAAAATCGCCTTCCCAAAGCAGGAAGGAACCGGCGCGGGCAAGGGGGGGAGAGCAACCTTCTTTTCCTTCCATAGGGGCGAAGAGGGGGGGAGGGGCGAAGTAAACCTGCTACAAAAGGAGGAAAAAGAAATTAAGAGAGGCTTCGTCCCAGCGGGAGGAGAAAATCCCGCGCTCGGCCGAGTAAGTAATACTCATGCCGTCGCTGCATCCTTCAGGGATCGGGAAGGAGAACGGCGCTCGACGATCGGTGGAGGGGGGAAGCGGAAAAAGTTCTCGACAGACGAGGAGACCGACCTGCTCACCCGCTTGAAGCTGAGAGTATCCTCTATTAAGGCTACCAGTAGGGAGGAAGAGGGAAACCCGTATGACTTCTAGAGAGGGGAAGTTCTGGAAACCCTACCTGCGCTGAGAGAGAGGGAAGGGGTCCGCCTCGTGGAAAACTCGGGTAGGACTTACATGTAACTCTCCCGTGGCACCGTTGTTTGGGGTTGGGGTCGAGGATCAGGTGATAAAAAACGACCCCGGGCACGTCCCGAAACGTAGTCAGGGGTTTTCTCTGCGCCCATTTAGATCCTATAAAAAAACCACCGGGGGAGGAGGGGGAAGAAAAGGAACCGATTCCCCCCAAAAGGGACTTTTACGGCCGTGAGAAAGGGAGAAGGGAAAAAAAGATAGAACCTGAAGGACCGGCCACGGTCGACGTCCTTCCCCGGGTCCAGAAAAAAAGAAAGCTTTCGGCCAAAGGGAATCGACGCTCGCGCCGCAGCAGGTCGGGGGAAGAGGAAAAACGAGGCCCTGAACGTCCTTCAATAGATACTACTTCCCATATCCAAGGAGAAAAGAAAGAAAGGCCTTCCTGTTCGCCATACTAAGAAGGGGGTACCGAGAGATACTAAGAGGTGAGCAGGTTCGTGCTTCCAGAAAAAAGTTTGCAGCGACGAAACGAGACGCATCTTCTTCAAAAAGGGAGAGTCTCAGAGCGGAAAAAAAGGTCATATGATTAAACGCGGCATCGTCAAGGGCGGCATCCCGACGAACGGGTAGGATCAGCAAAAGGGGACTACGGAGTGAGAAGAGGAAACGGACTTCTGCGGCGCTTTGTAAAGTAGACAGTCCTTCGAAAGAAAGGGACAAACGCCGGGGACGCCGGCACGACCACCATTAAAGCGCCGAAGAAGTACTCCGGTCCTAGGCGGGAAAAAGTCGCCCGAAACGCGACACGCCCCGCCCAGGGGAAAAAAAAAAACAGCAGTGTGCTATTTCTTCCCGACCTTGGTCGTCTCTGAACTACCACAGAGAACAGCAACGCAGCCGAGCAGACAAAAGTCGACGACTCGAAGCAGCCTTGCTACACCAGGGAAAGGGAGTACTGCCGTGCCCGGGCCCCCGAAAAAAAAAAAAAAACGCGTGTCGGGGGAAGAACCAGCCCGTGGTGATCAGAAAAGGAAGAGGGGGATTAAGGACACGTCTGCTTTAAGAAGGGGAGGGGGGGTGCAAACAGAAGGGCGTTTCAGGAAATGCGGATATAAAACCATCGGGTGAGGAAAGACCGATCCAACAAAAAATTCCCACGGACTCGCGAACCACTCGACGAAAGAGGGAAAGACGTTCACGACTAATCGAGGAAAAAGCAGCTCTAACTCGACCTAAAAAAGAGCGTTCCGATGCAAGAAGGTCGACCTCGACGTCAAGGAACCCCTATCCGGTGAAAAGTTGTGGGCCCGGCAACACCCAGAGGATATCCGTCTTAATTTTCCCGGAAGAAAACAGACGGGGCCCCCCAGCACTTCTCCACAGGGAAACCTGTTTTTAATTCTTTTAAAAGGAAGGGGTACAGAACACTTCTCCTGCTCCAGGGGGGAAAAAAAAACGCGGAGATTAATAATCCTAACTCGAAGACAGGGACCCACGCCTTTTCTTCATCTTCAGAGAGGGAGATAAACAAAAGGCGCGGTACGCGGGTTCAGGAGGAGAAGGATATTTCTTTGTTGGCCCGCTGATGGTGCCACCTTCCGAAGAAAGAACCATGGAAAGGAAGTTAATCCCATGGCACTCAAATTGTCTCGGAAGGGGGGGCGGGGGTCTCCGCGATGTTGCCGGCAACGGAAAATTATTGTTCTAGAAAGGGCAAGAAGCCCGTAGGGAAACGAGAAAAGCTAGCTTATAGACCAAAGAAGACGCTCGATCTTGCACTTCGGGAAAAAGGCCGTGACACTACTTGGGTATTGTACCGTGGGGACACCGGAAGGGGGAGACGAACTGTATTGGCAAAAGAGGAAAGCCAGGGGAAGGAACTAACTTGTTTGACGAGGGGAAGTCAACGCTCCCAAGAGAGAAAACTTTCTGCGTGCAGGGGACATCTTTACAGGTGGGATGTCCCCCCCGAAAGGGGGGACTCTTTTCCGCAAAAAAGGGACCTTTTACTCAAAAAAGGTGCCGACAGTGTATTACGAAGTAGGACCTTCCGCATGGAAGTCGACGCTGCAAAAGGAGAACCGTCGGCGGCGTCAAAAAGAAAAAAAAAACCGCAAAGCGATAAATCGACTCGGGAGAAGAAAAAAAACTACTATCCTTTCCGAAAAGGAAATTGCGGGGGCGTGTCTTCTTGTCAGCCCGGGAAAAAGGAGAGTCGATCGGGAAAGGCCCATTAACCTATTCCTGGGGACGGAAAAAAAACCACTACCGTCATCACTGAAAAGTAGGGGGAGCTTCAGGAAGAAAAGGGTGTCTCCTGGTATGAAGCCGACCTCCACCAGGAGAAAAAAATCTCGGGTTCTTATGAAGGAGTGCAAAGGCCGGCTGCTGCTGTTGGGAGGGGACGGGGGGGAACACCCGGGAAGGTGTTCGGAAGACTCGAGCGAGCCCCGTTCATTTCTACGGCGGGAAAAAAAGGAGGGAGAGGGCCACGCCACTTTGAAAGGAAGAAGTGTTCAAAAAGGGGTTATACGCGGGAACCGGATTGGAACAAGAGGACAATGCCGCTGTCGTTCACGAATGGGGAA
>Ga0179593_1539589_pt1 | contig 14664 bp, 12 predicted proteins | sample CZODoug2_1_08_16_FD_185931 | JGI IMG/M metagenome (GOLD analysis project Ga0179593, IMG submission 185931) | Vadose zone soil fungal communities from Angelo Coast Range Reserve, California, USA - CZODoug2_1_08_16fungal (PacBio error correction) | ecosystem: Environmental > Terrestrial > Soil >...
AGTTTTAAACACACGAAACTCTCCGAAATAAAAAAAAACACGCCGGGGAGCGAACACGGAAAAAAAGAAAAGAGGGGGGGACCGCAGGCAACGGATTTTGGGGGAAAAACAGAAAAAGTTTGCCATGCACTGTAGGGGATTGAAAACTTGGATACGCCAATCCGGAGGTACCTTGCGGGGGGGGGAAAAAAAGCCTTGGACAATCGAAAGACAGGAAATTTCCTCGGCTGAAGGGGAGGGAAGTAAACGGACTGAGAAGCAATTTCCACCACGTTTTGATACGCGCAGGGAAAGAAAAGGAAGGCGTCGGGGAGACATCAAATCGCCAAGGGGAATCCACGTAGTACTCGAGGGGGAAGTAGAGGGATAATTTTACGTGGAACACTAGAGGGACTGGGTGAACTTTGGTCGACACGGCGGGCCGGACTGATTCCGGCGCGAGAAGGCATTCGTTTATCGCCAACAGTGTTGCAAGAGGAAATTGGGCAAAAAGTGATCCGAACCGCTGGAACACATCAATAGTAAGGAGGGAGGAGTCAAGAAAAGAGTTGTGGGCCGGGTGGAGAATGGCGGGGGGGAAAGCAAAAAACCGTGCATCGCGCGGTCAGGAACCTCTCGTCTGTTCGTCTTGCTTCTGTAAATAGGTTTGGGAAATTGAGGTGGTTCAGGGTGTCAGTTAAGAACGGAAGGGGTGACGAAATTTTCAGTGGTACCCATGGGGTCCGTTTTGAGAAACATTCGCCCCAGAGGGGGGAGAGGGACGAGGTGGAAGGGACGATGGGGTGTGGGGGATGGTTGTGGTGACCCACACTTGGGGTTTCGACGCGCAACTCAAGCGTCCCAGGGTGCATCTTCTCATAAAAAGAGGAGGTCAAATTCCCAAAAAGTTGGCAATGTCGACAAAAATGAGGCAAAAGATTCCAATTTAAACCCGCGATACTTGGGGCCCAAGGATAACTTTCAAACTATCCCTTGGTAAGGCACTATGATTAAATCCAATAATAAGACCAATAGACGTAGAAAGAAAGTGTTGGAGCTTCCTGATCTAAAAGGCCGCAAGAGAAAGCAGAAAGCTTTCCCCTTTATTTCAATATCAAAAATATCTGGGCGGAGTGGTTCAGGGAGGAAGATTTGGGACGGTCTTCAAACCTAGTCTTATACTTTTCAGAAAAATGTTGGACGATTAATCCGAAAAAACATCGGGAGAGGGGGGCGAATGATGTCGCAGGAGAGTAAACAGGTGGACGATAGGCAATAGGCTGGGTTGGACGTCAAGCCATCGGAATGTGGTGGCATCCAGGAAAAAGGGAGGGAAGTGGCGGTCGGAGGGGCCATGGAAAAAAGGAAACCGCCTAACTAATATGCAGGGGGGTTGAGCATCTCGACACTCGCGGGTAAGTCAAAATAGGCGCACGGAGAGAGGGGTGGGAAGAAATTAAAAAATCACAAAGACAAAACAAAGGTTTCAAGGTCTTCAATGCTGTTCAGAACAGCCCGACCCAAAAACCAATTATAGAGGTTCAACCGATGAGCTAAAAAAATAAAAAGGGATCGAGCTGAAAGGGGGGTCACGTGGCCAGCGTGCCAGCAACGGCCATGGCCACAAGTGTGATTCTCCGCCAAAACGGATGAATTGAGTTCTGGAAAAGGGGAGGCCTAGGGAGAAGTGATGCAAGAGCTGAAGCAAAGGGGGTGGGGCCGCGGAACCCGGGCGTTGGAAAAAACGGGACTGGAAAAGAGATGAAATGAATGGGGTCAAATCTGAAAAGAAAAGAGGGAACGGTCCCAGAGATCACGCGGCGGCCGGGAAGTATTACACAGAACATCAAGGCTCCCTCCGCCACTAGACTGCGCAGGTACACCGAATTGAAAAAGAGCGAGGAGAAAGCGCTGGCTGTGTTCGAACAGAACACAGAAAAAAGGGTAAGGAAAGTGGCCAAAAAGCGGGTCGCCTCCGCCGAGGGGGGTGCTAATAGACACTGAGATCTCCAATTACTCCGCCCTGGGGAAGGTAAACAAAGCGCAAAAAGTTGAATAGGGAAAAGCCCCATTCCAAGGGATGGGAAGGGAGTATGTCGGAAAATTTTCAGGTGTTCTTCGAAGTAAAAACTTTGCTTGGACAGTAAGAATACCCTCCTCTTGGGTTGGATAGGGGCTTCTGGGAGGGGGTCCAGTCCCAACTTCTCTGTTAGGCCTTGTTTGGATGGAGGGAATGGGTGCGTTAAATCCCGGTCAATGGACGCCCTCAGGAAAACCTCGCGAACATAAAAGGCTGAAAAAGAGCCGAACCCGCGTAATGACTCCCAGCAAACAGGTTTGGGAGATCCCGCGAATGGCTGACGGGACAACCTCCGGTGGGTAAAAAAGCAAAAAAAAAATTTACAACGCGAGGGACGAGAAGGAAGAAAAAGAACACCCCGCATGGGAAAGACGCGCGGAAGAATGGGGGGAGACGACCTGGGGGGTAATAAAAAAAGACAATCCATCCTGGACACCGGAGAAGTTTCCACCCGAGAAGGGGAAGGGAATCACCGAAGAGGGTTCAACTGAACGACAGGGGGTCCACCGGGTTCGAAAACGACTCGTCGCAGGAACTTGTAAAACAAGAAGGAAGGAAACACTCGCTCAAAAACGGACCGGCCGAAACAACATCGAACAAGAAGGCACGTGGCCGGCGCAAAATGTAGGACAAGATGGATATGCCGGAGGGCCTGGTCCAAACCAAAGGACCGCCAAAAATGGCGCGGGGGCCCCTGCTCCTTTTGTAGAATCAAGGGGGAAAGACTACGGCGGAGTTCGGCAAGGCCCGTAGCTCAGATCGAGGAGGGAAGGAGAGAGATGCCTACGGAAGTGGACTAAAATTATGATTACGAAGGAACCCCACGGGGAAAAAGGACCTTCGCGTGGAAACGCGTGCACGCGGAAATGGCGGCCTTTTTTGGAGCAAGGGTCCCATCGCTTGCACGGGGAAAAGGCGTCAAAGACAGTTTTCGCCGGCCACGAACGAAACAAAAAGGTGGGATGGGGGCGAATGTGCGGTGAGATACGTCGGACGTGCTGGTAAGTCCAGTTCATCCCAATGCCCAAAGTCGAGGAAGGACCTGGCGACTGCACGGAATGACGCCCCAGGGGGGGGGGGGGGCTTTATTTCCCAAGGCAAGCGACGGGAACCAGAGGGCTTTTTCAAGCGGGTGTTCGGGGGATGGGGGCGGAGGCCCAAAGCTCGAAGGGAACTGGACCCGGGGGTGCGTTTTGGCGGGCGCAATTCGGGAGCACCAAAAAAAAGTGGGAAAATGGAGTTTTCTAAACCGCTTGCAAAAAAACCGGGAGGGGGATAACAAGTGCTGGAAGCCAGGATGGTGATTCTCAATCAGACCAAATTAGAGGATACCGTGGGAAGGGGAAGGAGTCTCTCTGGACGAGGAAGAGTGAGGAGTTATTGGGGGAGCAGAGATTGGACGAAGAAAGAACCTCAACGAAAGAACATCGAAGGGGGGGGTGGTAAGGACTAAACAGAAGCAAAAAGAGAGGAGAAAAGAGGTGTCTGTGCTTATACGGGCGACAAAAAAACCGGGGGGGGGATAAGAGAAAGATTGTGTCCAATAAAATGGGGAAAGGATAGCGCCAAGGGAAAAATTAAAAAAAAAAAAAGACTTTCGCGTCTTGGACACTTGGTTTCGTTTAAGTAACACAAGGGCCTGAATATGGGGGGGGGTAAATTAAATGGAAAGAAGCTACCACTCCGCGGCTGGAATGCGGGGGAGATTTTTGGGGCCTTTCAGGCGCAACGGATCAGTTGGGGGGAGGGGGGGGTGAGAAAGCAGAACAAGCGATGAGAGCGCGCATTCTGGGGCGGGTTTTCCAGAGGGTTTCGTGGGACCAGGAAAAGGGGGTGCTTGCGTGATGGCGGGGGAAAAAGAGTGCCTGCCCAACTCAGCTCAAACAAAAGAATTGTACATCCTCGTCGAAGCAGATACCAGTGTCTTTGTCATCTCCCCGATTTCATCCAGAAAAAGCATTCTACAGAAAACGTTTTATCCACGGTACGGAAAAGACCGGCCTGAAACGAACCAAGCACCCGGCCGGCCTGAATCAAGGAAAACAGGAAGCCCGATGAAAGATGAATCAATGCACGAGTCGAATAAAAGGAAAAGGCCAGGGAAAATCGGGTAGGTACGAATGGAAATGGGGAAAACCCCAGGGTCCATCGCACGTTCGTCAAGGGGGGGGCTTCGCTATTTCGTTTTGAAAATGAAATGGTGGTTGGGTCCAAGGTCGAGGAGGAAAATCATATATCGGGCTAATTTCTTAAAAGTAGGGTGGTCCGCCACAAAGAGGGAGAGGAAGAAAAACACAGTCTCCGCTGGTAGTGGACGCTATATCAGGGAGCCGGAAAACGGGGCCCTCCTTCTCAGTCGCGAGGTTAGCGTTTTGGTGAAAAAACGGAATTCCACCGACAATGTCCCTCAGTCCCGAAGAGTCAATCAGAACCAAGGCCGGGGCTCGCTATGCCAAAAAGAAATTGGACCTAGCGCGTCTCAAAACCTGTTAGACTCTCATTGTTTTTTCGCCCGCCATATAACCTTCAAAAATGAGCCGAGGGGGAAAGGCGTGGAGGGGAAAAAAATTCCATATCAACATGGGTGTTTGCCTGACAAGTCCAGAAGCCTCGGGTTGAAAAGGAACCGGGGGGGGAAGGTGAACTCTGTGATGTACAGCTCTCAAGGGAAGATTGTTCCTGGAAAGAGGGGAACTCGCAAGGAGAATTCAGTTACAAGAGGTTCCTGTGGTAGACAGAAAAACAAAAGACAACACAATACACAATAAGATCGGAGTGGGGTAGATGAACTTCAGTAGTGAAAGAGATGTCTGGAGTAGGAAAAGGGGGGGAAACGAAAAGGTTTTTCGGACACAAAATTGTCCCGGAAATCTCAAGAGGGAGTGAGGTGTCAAAGGGATTGTGCGAAGTGCCAAATGGGCAAAGGAGGAAAGAGTCCGAAAACGCAAAGTAGGAAACCACCACCATTAAAGAAAAAAGAAAAGGAGCGCCGGAACGGAGAGAATTGCCTAGGGTTCAACGACAACAAAAAGGGAAGGTCCGCTGTTGGGGACATGTAAACTTCTGGTAACACAGTCACAGGTTTGAACCAAGAAACAGAAATGAAAACAAAAAAAAAAACTTTTTCACAGAGACAGTATATAACAAGGAAGAGGACAGATGATACGCGCATGAAAACGACTGGGTGGCGCAAAGAAGTCAACTTTCCATGAATTGGCGGAGAACCCAGCAGTCGGGTACTGGGGGATAAATTTACAAGTGTTTCGCTTCTCAAACACAGTCCGGACTGGCTTGCGAGAAATAAATCCGTTTCCCGAGGCTAGCAAGGGGGGGGGGTCCGAGAACGGTGTTTCCACACATCAAGATCGAACGCAACGTGGGTCCGAATAATTATCTCTCTCACAAAAAAGGGGAAAGATTTACGTGGATTGAAACGTGTCCGGTGAATGCAACGGGTTGCCGGCACAACTATGCAATAATTATCGCCACCAAATGCCGAAGAAATTGGACGGGTTGAAAGGGGAAAGGAACCAGAATCAATAGGTAACGACAGGGGGCTTTCCCATTTGGACAGACTGTATTGGGGGCAAATGAGGGTGGTTCTCGCTCAAACCGGGAACGAGTTCCCTAAGGAAGAGAGGGCTTTGGCGTTCATCTCCGTTTGCTCAGGGGAAAAAGTTTGTGGATTGCGCGTGGTGGTCCAGGGAGGGAAGAAAGTGAAAAGGTTTGAGGGGACTCATTTGTTAGGCCCGAGGCTTCAGGTGAGACAAAAGGAAAACCTAATTCGGCGTTCGATTTGGGTTGGTGGGGGGGGGGGTGGGGGGGGGGGGGGGTGGTTGGGGGGGGGGGGGGGGGGGGGGGGGGGGGGGGGGGGTGGGTGGGGGGGTGGTGGGGGGGGGGTTGTTGGGGGGGGGGGGGTAGTTTTTTTGTGATCAAAGCTGGACTTTTTGTTTGTGGGTGGGGGGGGGTTGTTTTGGTTTGTTGTTTGTGTGGGGGGGGGGGGTGTTGTTTGGTGGTGGGTGACGGGGTTTGTGTTGGGGGGGTTGTTGTGGGTTTTTATTTTGGGGGGGGTCTTTTTGTGTGGTTTTGTTTGGGGGGTTGGCGTTGGGGATGTGTTTTTGGGGGGCGGGGGGTGTTTTGGGGGTGGTTTTGGGTGTTTTTTGGTGTGTTTTGGGGGGGGGTTTTTTGGTGGTGGGATGGGGGGGGGGGGTTCGGGGGGGGGGGGGTGTTGGGCGGGGATGGGGTTGTTGGGGGGGGGGGCGATGTTTTTGGGTCCAGGGGGTTTGGTGAAATCAACCTCCGGGGGTTGTCGGGGAAAACTGAAAGATGAGGGACTGAAAAAAACAGGTTTTGGGGAGCTCCGCTACATTCAATTCCTCGCCGGGGGGAAAGAACAAAGGGGGGGGGTCGTGGTGGGGGGGTGTGGCGGCGCGGGTCAACCTGGGGGGGGGGTCAAAAGGGCTGCAAAGACAGTCGTTAAATCGTGGACACTATAGAAGCAAAAAATCCGCCATCGCCGGCGCAATTGATGGGACGACACGCGCAAAAGAACTGATAAAAACTCAAGAAGGCCCTTGAGGGCAAGAGACCAACGGCCAAGAGGATAGAGCGAGGGGGGGAAAAAAATCACCAGAGGAAAGCAATATTATCAGGTTTCACCAAAGGGCGGAGACTGGGGGCAGCAAAAAACAATTTACACCGCAGCGCAAAAAGCGGTAGAAGTAGAAGGCCCACAGAGGAGGGAGTTGGTTCTACATTGCAAGGGGCAATGCGAAGCTCGGGAATATTTCATGAAGCAGCCGGTCAAAATTGGGAAGGATGAAATCGGGGGGGGAATTAAAAAGCCGATGAGAAGAATAGAAAAACCGGCGACAAATTTTCAGCATCGAAGAACGCTAAATGACCGCCCGCAATGAGTCGCGGCTCTATTTTGGCCAAGGAAAAATAAAATACGTCAAAAAGCAAGACCACAAAAGCGTCAGCTCAGCAAAGACCAAAACCACAACATTCTAGCATGCACAAAAGAGACGACGCCGAACAAGGGAGAGTGCAGAGCCTGGTTCCAATGGCCATTGACACGTCGTCACCAAGCAACTCGGAAATGTCCGGAAGGGTTTGGTAGTCACAAGGTGTCAGGGTCTCCGGCCGAGCTTCCAGGGATAGTGAGCATGAAGGCCGGGTGAACAATTCGCTGAACCCAAAAGGTTACATGGCGAGGGAAGCATGTGGGGGGGGCGGTGGGGAGGGGCCTGGAAAACAATCCGCAGAAAGGACAGCAGCTGGATAGCAGGCCGCCGTGAGTGAAACAAGTCACAAGCGGGCAGAGAAAGAGGACGGGGTATGGCGCCAGACTCTCCACCGCAAAGACGAAAACGACCAGTAGTAAACAACGATTTGATAGCTCGCTCCCGCTCGGGTTCGGCGCCCAAGAAAAAACAAACACAGACTGGAAAAGGCGAGCTCCAGGTTGCATGGAGGCTCACCGCGGAGTGGCGGCATGCAAGAAAAAACGGTACATCCAGGAGGAGATTATTCAGCCTTGGGAACTGAAAAAGACCAACATTCGAAAGGGACGGTAGAAATCCAAAAGGAACCCGTTTAAAGTTTGGTCCTTTGCAGTCTAGGGCTTGCATTATGGGAAAGGGAGGAAAAGGCGCACCCTTTGCGGAGGGCAGCACTCAGCTCCCTCCTTTCGATAGTCGGGGGCTTGCTGGGAGGTTGAAAAACCTTCCCAGGGATGTTGCGGCGGGGGGATAGGTGTTCGGTGACCTGTAATAGATCCCCGGCCAATCAAAGCCCCCCACATTGAACTCGCGACAACGAAATGGGATGCTTCCGCAAAACGCGGAAGCCCTCCGTTTTGATTGAATACACGAAGTGAGCGGGACCCTCAGAAAGTCAGGGGAATCTCCAGTCCAACTGCATTGGCCGGCCGCCAGACACAGCGGTGGACATGAGGTTCAGACCGATCCGCAACGTAATAACCCAAAAGGAATCACCTGGAAAAGCGGAGCTGGGTTCCGCCTTCGCAAGAATTCACCGCCCAGGGGGAAGACAGTCCGTCTTGAAAACTGCAGGGGGTGCTCGCCGCGATTGGGTTCAAGGAACTGGATATGAACAGGCCCGTCCCGAAAAGCAAAAGGGAGAAAAGGAAACAAACCGAACCGCCAAGCACTTCGAAAAATTCCTAAAAAAAGGTCGTGGCCTTCTCAATAGCGTAGGAGCAGTATTATGCGGTGCTTGAGAGGCCATTCGCCAGGCCCTTCCCGAGGACCGCGTTGCAACATATCGAAGGTTGAAAAGGAAAGACGTGAGGAAAACAGAGCTACATTTCAATTAGGGCTCAGCTCCAGGAGGAGGAGGAGGGAATCCGCGGCCGAATTAAATCGCCGGGGATTTAATGGGAAAAAGAAAAGGCGCTATTGGCACGGGCCGGACGGAGGGCGAACTCTGTTAGGGGGGAACGCAGCCCCGCCTGGCGAAGGGAAGGGAAACGCCAGGGCGCCGGCCACAAAAAAAGTGTTTTCAGGTTGCGGGGGTGAGGGAAAGGCCCATTTGGCGGCTGTCTGGGGCCTACCTCATATGTACCAGGGGAAAAACGAAACAATCGCGGCGAAGAACCGGGGAGAGGATTCGGAAACGCGGCTGGGGAAAATTTCAAACAACGGCGGAAAACAAAAAAGAAGGGGGGTGCGGATGTACCCAGGGGACTGGGGTTTTACCGGGAGCAAACGCGCTGAACTCATGGTCCAGGGTGTGGCGGTCGGCAGAAAAATTCTAGACAAGTTTTAAACTGGAGGTTTTCAGTGCGGTCACCCAGAAGCCTTTAGCGAAGCCATGCAAAGGCGTTTGAAAAAAAGAAAAACGGAGGTGAGTACTCAGTAAGTCAAGGTGCGGCCTGAGCAGCAATTTGTGAATCGTACGCTTCAAGGGGAAAAGTTTGGAATGACCAGGGGAGTCGTAGGGGGGAACAAAGAATACATCTGAAACGAAAAGGAGGGGGGGGAAGGGAAACCTAAAAAAGACAGAAAAAAGGGAAGAAAATAGTTATTACTTAGGTGGATTGCTAACGACGCAAAGGGTGGGGTTTTCGCAAAAAAAAAATGGGTAAAAAAAAAGTGCCGGACATAGAAGGAAAAAGGGAAGGGGGTGGGGGATTTCCAGACTCTTCGGGGGAGGGGTTTGCGTTCAAGGCTGAAAGGCGGTAAAGGGAAGAAAACCCGGACTAATGACTACGTGAGACGCCACTCAAAGGAGGGGAGGCGCATTATCAGACCTCGTTTGGAGCGGTCCGCGAATTTCAAGTAATTTGTATTGGTTCGTCTGGCGCGGAAAAAACAATCTATGTGCGCGAGACCCCAACGGGTGACGGTCCTACTGGTTCGGGTTGAAGGAGATGCTGTCTAGGATGGAGTTCAAGGTCAATCTCCGACGTCGAGAACGAAGACGGCAAGTGGTGGGTGGGTTTTTCAGCCAGAGCGCGATAAAAAAGACGATGTGATCCGCGTTGGTCATAGAAACGTCCATTCCGTGGAAAGCAATCAGCGGAAACGCCAGGTTCCTCTCCAATTGTTCAAAAATCCTTCATGCAATGGAAGACACGCATAAAGGAAAGGGAAAAGAAGGAATCATGCCAGGGTCGTAGGCCTGCCATGGACGCGGGTTGGACGACTGAAAGGGGGGGTCCATTTGAAAAAGGGCCGAAGCGGAAAGGGGGAGAATGGGGGCAGGGAGAAGTCTTTAATAGGGGGCCCATGTGTTTGGGAAGAGGAACCGCCATGTGCGGAGGGTGACGGAACCTTGGCGGGGGGGGAAAAAGGGTGATGTGACAGGGTTCGGAAAAATGTGCGACCCTCCAGGTCGCAAAGGAAGTCTTGTAAAACCCATAGATGCTTAAAATAACTTGGTCGCCGGGCGCATACTGAGAACTGGGTGGGTCACTTTGAAAGGGAATCGATTGTGTTAAAACAGCCAGAAGCCCAGGGTGCGGTGCCGTCAATCATAACAGAAGATGACGAGGAGGCCCAACACAGACTGGGCAATAGATCTCCCCGGTTAAAGCGAATATGTGGGCCAACACACAATCGCCCCCAAAGGCCCTTAACCTAAAGGGGAGTGCTCGGAGGTGTAAGAGTGTCCTCGGCCCCCTTGATTGTGCGAACCGCCCGCCCGTAAACTCGAACAGAAATAGAAGGTTTGCGCTGGGGGGGAGACAAACGCTCCAACTCTTGGCCGGTGGGGAAATTCTCCCGGGCAAGGTATTTAGGGTGCGGCAGGGGGTGAATCGGGAAGCCAACCACGCCGGCGAGCGAGGGATTTTCTTTGAGCTCCCCAGTTGACCGTTCTCAATTTTTGAAAAACGGGTCAAGGAAATGTGGCATCTTGAGGTAATTGGGGCACATCGGGAGGCGGGGAACTGAAAGGAGGGGGGTCCACAAGGGCATCCGGAAAAGGGAAAACCAAAGAATTTAAGGAAAAACCACAAGGGGAACAAAACAAAACAACGTAAACACCGGAAAAGGGCTTCTAATTGGGACAGGGGGGCATAGCCTTACCCCCCGCTTGGGATACTTTTAAACGTAAAACAGCTTAAGAGGGGTTTGGGGAAAAAACACGCGAAAGAAACAAAAAAAGGGTAAAGAAGCAAAAGGGAAAACGAGAGGCCATAAGAGTGTAAACGATCGTATATTGACTCTCAAAAAAAAACCACAAAAAAAGGTTGCCAATGCACCGGGTCTTACAAACTGTAAAAATGAGAAGAGACGAAGCGTCGTACAGGTGATTCGGTACAAAGTTGGTCGCAGAAAAAAGGAAATTTCATTGAGATACACGATGAGAATCAGTTTTACCCTCGTCGAACTGAAGAGCGACAGGTCAAGGAGACAAAGTTTATAATAATTAGAGACTCAAAAAAGGAGGGAGAGAAATAGATCTTAAAAGGACGGGGATTCGGACTGTTGACCTGTGTCGAAAAGGGAAAACCGGAAGACCGGACCCAACCCGAACAAGAAACTTGATTCTCAGTCGTTATCGTCATCCAGGAACAGCTCGAATTGGGGAAAGGGGGTAAAACAGCTGTGGGCCAAAGCTTTGCGGTATCCGCAATTGCCGTCCGTATGGAAAGGCTTCTTGAGAGAGGCAAGTCCGTTGAAGCGGATCTTTTCCCTCATGGAAATTCCTCTCGTTAAGTCGTTCGTTTGCTAGGGGGAGAAGGGTTGGTTTGGGAGGTGTTGGGAAAATACCTGACAGGTACCAGAAAGGGGAGGCAAGGGTGCCCACACGAAAAGGGCTGCGATTTAAACTCCATTCGGCCCCTGGTACGGAATCGTTTCGAAAAATTTTGTTGGAGTGGGTGGGGGGGGGGGGGGGGTGACCTTGTGGGGATGAAGAATCATCTGTGGTGGGAACTCTGCAAAAAAAACACATGTTGGGAGCGCCAGCAAAGGGAAAAAGGTAAAAGGGTCAAAAAGGCCGGCGAATGTGGGCCAGAAAGAAACATTGCCCTGGCAACGGGATAATGCACAAGGACGGGGCGTGGGGAATTAGGGAAAAACTAAGAATCAATAAGGAAAATCTAAGCGTAAATGGGTATGGGCGGGGCAGATCTCACCGGCGATAACTGACAATAAACAAGTGCCCTTTGGGCCTAAAACAAAGGTCAAAGGATGGGAATCTCTTTTGGGGGGAACACAGAGCTGTTGACGGGGGACAGAAGAGGGCGCCTGTCTCAAGTGGACGAGGAAATCTAAGCCGCGCAAAAAAGCTTCGAGGAAAACAGGAAACTGGTCTACCCCAACTGCGCCTTGGTACCGCCTATGGTCGGAATGGGTATCGCGCTAGGGGCCATCGGGGGGGAACCTGTCACACTGGAGGGCGTTTAAAATCTGAGGGGCCATGGAAAAGCTGAAAAAAAACCGCGCTACTAATATTCGGAGACCGAAGGAAACAACCGACAAAGACGGTTGAAAAAAGGAAGACCAAAGCCTGGGGAGCGCGGCACTCGTTGGGAGTAAAACCCTACGTAAGAAAAGGGTAAACTCAGCGCTCCGTCTTTCATAAAAGACAAGGAACCAACAAAGGGGGAACATTCTGAAACAACTCTAAACCAAAAAAGGAAGGGGCTCGATCGGAAAGGGGGGGGTATCGTCAAACGCTGCCAGAAAACGGCCGTTGAGGAAAAAAAGCATTTGAGAAATTAGTTCTTCAAAGAGGAGGTCCGAAAGTGATGCAAGGTAAATTTTTTGGCGCGACGTTCAGGAGGCCAAACATGCGCCGCGAAGGGAGGGAATTCAGCGACGGGTATAACGCGAAAGCCTAGTGAAAAAAGGGACGAGGGGGGGCGGAAAAACGGAGTCAGGAGATCACGCTCTCGAACAAAAACCGCCAATTAGGAAAAAAAACGCACCCGGAAGGCGCCCTCGCGTGGACGGTGGGAGGCAAAACCAAGAAAGTTTTACAGAAGCAAAAGTTGGGATTCGAACCCCAGCCGCGGAGTGGCGTCAGCAGGCAAAAAAAGCGTCTGCAATTGATCGGGTACTTCAACGAAAAAGCAAAGACGCTTAAAAGAACCCAATTAAAGGGGGGGGGGGTAAGGGGGGGTCCTGGCGCTGGGACAATTATTGGGCAATTAGGTGCCTGCGCAAAACACCCTTTGAAACTCGGAGATCACCCTCATACTTCTTGACGGTCTTTTGGAGTCGGGTGAGGAAAAGAATTCAATTAAACAGGTCGATGGAAGTGGGAGAGTTGGTGGACGGTGAGGGCGGAATCCCCTGGTCATAGGGGCCCCCAAAAAACGGGAGCTACTACGAACATTGCATCTCCGCGGCCACTAAAGAAGGAGGAGCGAAACAAATCGCCTGGGTGTGGTAGTACACGGCATGGCGTCCAGCAACGATTCCGTGGTGAAAAAAGCGGCAGAAAATCTCAGGACTTTTGGTGGCAGAATCGCCGCCAACGAAAAAAATCGGTGAAAAACGAGGGGAAAACCTCAAAAAAAGTATAACAAAACGTCCAAGCCTGGACAGCGGGAAAAGGTTCCGCACGTGCGGCCTGGGTAGCCAGGGTCCGCCTTCCAATCTGCCAGAAAGGTTCCGATAAGGAAAGAGGGGTTGAAAAAAGGAGTAACTGGTAAATGAAACCCGAAGACCGCGCAAGACACTGACGTGCAAACCGCCAAACCCAATCGAACAATAAGAGTCATGCGCAAAACTGGCGTGGGCAAAGCATTGAAGAAGGGGGAAGCCGAGGGGAAGGGGGGCAACGCTTCAAAAACCAAATCCCCTCTGGAGGTCACGGACGTTGGAAGAGCGGTTTCTCCGGGGGGAAAAAGAAATCAAAAAAGCGATAATTCGCAAGGCAACGTAGAAGGGCAAAAACAAAAGCGGAAGAAAGAGAAGGAGGAATTCGCATCCCGCAAAGGTATTTCAAAGAGGGGAAAAAAAAAGAAACAGGGAATAGTGCAACGCGCCATTAGCGGGAAGGGCTCAAGCGGGCCTTTTTGAAAGCGCAATCCCTTGCTTGAGAATCCAGTTTTGAAAAAAAACCTTCCAAGAAAGAATTGGGGAATTGTTCCTTCTCTAGGGTCGGGAAACGTTGAAGCGCGTGTGACCGCGGGCCTGTCAATATTAATTGAGATCCGATAACCGTCGGAACGGCGGAAGAAGGAGGCGGAGGAACCCCGCGCGGTGAGTCAGGCCAAACTGCTGACCCGCGACGATGTCAAAAAAAAAGGTGTGAAAGTGGTTTATACTGGCGGAAGGAAAGCGCGAACACTCACCCGCGGTGGCGGCGGCATCGGGGCGCAAATCTGCGGCAGGGGGGGGAAGAGAGGGTCACACCCTCACACCGCCGGATGAAATCTGCTGGAAAGGGCGGGGGAGGTCTCAATCCCAAAACGGCGAAGGGTACGAATTTTTCGGAAAAAACAGCAAAGTTGAAAACGTTCGTTTCAAGGTTTAAGGGGGTGAAGGAACCAGGATTCTAAAATACACCAACATCTAACCGAACATCGAAGGGGTGGAAGGGAGGCTAAGGGCAACGAAGATAACGAGAAGAAAGAGGGGATGAAGGCGCTCAACAAAGGGTGTTGAGGACAGAAATTTTGGGAAAATATTTTACAGAGCACAACAAAGGAAAAAAGGAAAAAAAGTGGAAACTTGGGGGGAGGTGATACTTCGACTTGCGACGTGGCGGGGCGGGCTGAGAGGCGTATTGGAGAACGTGAGGTTGCTACTGTCTTGACGCCACTAGCCTGGGGGAATTCGCAATGAAGGTGGATTGGAGCTGAAACACCTTTCAATTCATTGGGAGGGGCGGGGGGGCCGCCAGAACACCGCAGCGAGGGCAAGAGAAACCCCGGGTGTGCGGTTTTCCTACTGGTTGGTGTCCCTTTAGAAAAAAGGCGGTCGAGGAATAATCTTCGTCATCTCTCGAAGCCGCCCGCCCAACTAAGAAACCATGGACAGCCCAAGCGCAAGGATAATCAAGGATTTGGGAATAAAGAGGGATCAGTCATTCAAAAAAGCGGTCTTCCATTCCGGGGTGGAAACAAAAAGATCAAACCGGGTTCCGCGCCAAAAACACCCGTGGAAGAAATCCTTGTC
>Ga0179593_1629290_pt1 | contig 14663 bp, 16 predicted proteins | sample CZODoug2_1_08_16_FD_185931 | JGI IMG/M metagenome (GOLD analysis project Ga0179593, IMG submission 185931) | Vadose zone soil fungal communities from Angelo Coast Range Reserve, California, USA - CZODoug2_1_08_16fungal (PacBio error correction) | ecosystem: Environmental > Terrestrial > Soil >...
AGGAACTTAGTGTCCCGTCCCGAGAGGAATGTGGGGGGTTATCTGGGAAAAAAATCCCCCTGACGGACCCAGAAACCTGGGAAGGAAAGTCCTAAACCATAGGGAATTCCCACTAACTTCACTAAAGCCTTCATTAAAAAGGTCCCGATAGGGGACCCGAGAGATCTATTTAATAAAACGGACAAAGAGGTTTTCAGAACCAGTGGGTCCAAACGTGCCCGAAGCCTCTTTTACCCCCCAAAAGCCCAAAAAGGGGATCAAAATCCTTTCAAAGGGAGCGCAATGACATGTTGTGGGGGGGGCCTGTCCTTTTTCAAGGAAACGGGGATGAAAATTGGTAACAAGGACCAGGAAAGGGGGAGGGGGGGGGGGGGGGCCGGGAATTTTAGGGAAAACTTTTTTTCCAAAGGAAAAGAAAAACACCCCCGCTTCGGGAAAAGGAGAGCCTGAAAAGGGGGGACAAAGAAAACGAACGAGTCCTTTCCAAAAAACATTCCAGGGTCCCTGGAAAAAAAAGAACACCCGACCGGGCCTCAAAAAGAAGTCCCATCCAGAAAGGACAGAGTCGAGAACTCCAGCCCTGGGGAGGGGGGAAGAAAAAAAAAAAAACCCCAAAAGGGGGGACCGGAAGATCCTTTCCAAAGGCCTTCAGGCTCAAAAAAAAAAAAAAAAAAAAAAAAAAAAAAAGATATGGGCTTTTTAATATTAAGGGGAAGAAGGGAAATTTCTCAAATGGGGGAGAAAAAAAACTTTTCTTGAGAGGGAAAAAAACCCAGAAACCAGAGTTCCCCGTGTCAGACAATCTCTACGAAAAAGTATAAAGAGAAACAACGGAAAACCTTCAAAAAAAGATTCTTATTTCAACCCATGGGGGGGTCAAAAAAAAAAAACCCCTGTAATCCGGAGAAAAAAAGGCTCGTTGTCCCAAGGGATTGCCGGCGCAAAAAAGGAACAACCAAGGACTTCCCTTTTCGGGGGAAAGGGACCTCGGGAGCATGCCTGGTACTGAAAGAGTAAACCAAAAAAAAGAAAGTGAAAAAGAAAGCAGGAAAAACGTTTTTTTTTGTAAAAAGGCTCCAGTGCTCCCTTACTTCGGGCTTTTCAGGGGGGCGGACAGAGGCATGTGAGAGGTCCCTCTTGGAAGAAAAAAAAAGAAGCAACGAAAGTTTCTGGCCCCGCTTAAAAGAAAGGTCCAACAACGTACACTGAGGGAAGGGGGGAAAGGACGGAAAGGGGGAAGGTTCCCTCGAGGACAGACCCGAGAATCGTTGAAAAAAAAAAAGGGGAAAAAAAAGGCCCAAAAAACCCCTCTTCAACCTCCGGGGGGACAATCCAGCGGGAAGGGGGGCCAACCCACGGGTGAGAATGTTTTTAGCGGAAAAAAAGCCAAAAAAAAAGGACCCGTCAAACGGACAAGGCCAGGGACGCTCGATTTAGGGAACGCACGGCCGACAATGTACTTGCAGAAGGAGACCCGGTCCAGGATCTTTTACGAAAAAGAAAACGGGATCCGGGAAAAAGAGACCTATAATGACCCGAGCGCCCACTCCTATTCAAAAAGGGAGCTCGCCTGTGCCCTCCGGAGGAAAGAAAGGGGGAGTACACAGAAGCCGATAAGGAAAAAAGTCACCCAAAGCTCAATCCTCTCTCAAAGGGGGGGGGGGAGATTATGGGAAAAAAAAGGAAAAACCTAAATTCCGCGATGACCGAAGGATTTTTTTCTGGGGAAACCTAGTCAAGAAAAAATGGGGTAATTGGACGCCCGAAATCTGAGAAAGAAAATACTGGACGAGGGACCAAGTCACCCCGAGGCTTCTTAAAAGCGGGGACCTATCCAAGGGAAGGAGAACCCAGTGGACCCCGTGTTAGGAAAGGGGCTGAAGGGTCGGGGCAGAAGAGAGGAAAAATTGCGATGATTTTTTGAAGGGGGAAAAAAGGGGCGGACAGGGAGCCGATGGACCCGGGAAGAAAGAAGGCATAAGAAATGAAAGGAATCGCACAAAGATAGTGGGAAACTCAAGGGGGAAACGCTTGACGAAGAAGTAGTTCAAGAAAAAAAAGAAGGACCTTCACTTACCCTGAAATGTCAAGGATGAAGCCCCCTCCAAAAGGGCGAGGGCGCAAAGGGAGGGAAAGGGGAAGGGGTCCTGGAGCATGGCCTTACAAAAAGCACGAGAAAAAAAAAAGGGCGCATCTCAAGGGATTAACAAAGCCATCGGGTTTCGGGGGAAAGGGGACAGACGGCAAAAGGGGGTTTAGCGAAAGTGACGGGATCTATCTGGAAAAAGAGAGCGGAGGGCCCCCCCCGTGCAAAGGGGTCAAGGGGAATGCATCGGAGAGCCCGAGGAAAAGGAAGGAGCTTTCTGGGGGTGGCGAGAAAACAGGAATCGGCTGTCGAAAAAACTGGAGAGAAAGGAAAAAGGAACCGAAGCAATCGGGAAAGCGGCGCAGAAAAAAAAAACTCATAACGCGTTTTGACAGGGTTTCTGGGTGGGCCCCGGAAGGGGGAACCGATGGGGGGGAGGCCCTGGTCCTCGGAAAGTTTCGAGAGACCCTTAGGCCTGCCAGTAAGTCCGGCGGTTGGAGGAAGAGACCCAGAAAGGCAGGCAAAAAGTTCCGGCGAAAGCGGGTGGGTGACCTTGGGGGGGAGGGAAAACGATTGGACCCTTTCGGAAGAAGTCCTAAGAAAGAAAAGGAGCGCGGGGGGAATGAGGGAAGGAGGGGGCACAAGCGAAGCTTTACAAAGGAGGGGATGGAAAACGTCAAAAAAAGGAGCTTCAGGTAGGAAAGGGGCCGTGGGGACTTACCAAGCCTCCGGGAACCTGTCCGCCAGAAAAAAACGAGGGAAAAAAATTTCCCTCCTCGCGGAGGACATTTGGGGGGGGAGCTTCCAACGAAAAGTCCCCAAAGAGGCCGAGGGATCGACAAGGGGCCCGGGTAAGGTAGACGCGGGGAAAGTGACCAAAAAGACGCCTTAAAAAACCCCAAAAAGGAGCGATTTGCCCTTGGGGACAAAATTTAAAAAAGGTCCTCCGGGTAAATTGTTAAAAAGGGCGATGGAGGTTAGGGGGGAACGGAGGAGGTTCGAGAGGGAAACGTGCAAAAAAAGAAAGAAAAAAACACAAAAAAAAATTTTATATGCAAGTTATGGGGAAAAAAAAGTGCTCAACATACCTGAGGGAGATGGCAAGTGAAAAGGGCCCTCCCATTGTAAGGGCATCAACACGGCTAAGAAGAAAAAAGCAAAAAGACCCACTGGAAGGGCCTTTACCCGCAAAAAGCTTCAGGGGAAGAGGAGGGAAAAAGTGATGCTCACTTCCCCATTGGAAGGAAAATTCAAGGGAAGGTTTCGAAGGTTCAACCCTGCCAATAAGTCGTAAAAAAGCCCCACCTACACTACGCCGGGAAAGAAGGGGCCCCCCCGCCAAGGGGAAAAGGGGGGTACCTCGCTTTAATAGCGGTTAGTGACAGGGAAAAAAGATCCCTTTCGCAAGGGCTGGAGCCCGCCACGACCAAGATGCAAGAAAAACGGGGAAGGGAGAGTTATTAGTTGATGAGGGGGAGTGCCTTTGCTCCAGGCGCAAGGGGAGCTTGAGAGGACGAGGCAAAGGAACCGCCGGCCTTAGGGCGGTATGAAAAAAGGCTTGTGCAAGGTGGGGAAAGGCCGCTTAAAAAGAAAGGCCGGGTGGGGCTGGAAAAAAGTTTGGGGGGAATTTTTGAAGCCCGAAGGAAGGACCGGCCCACAAGGTTAACGGGAGACACTGGGGAAAAGACCCGAATTGGTCCATGAAAGGGGCCGCCGACTTGCTGGAAATGGGCCTGGGCTTCCTTTGGGCACACTGGTTCACAGGCCGTGAATGAAGCTGAAAAAAAGGGAAAACCCCCCTCGACCATCCAAAACGCGCGGGGAAAAGCGCAGGCGGAGCCCAACAAACACAAAAAGAAAAACAAAACCCCCAATAACGGCACAATCCCAAAAAAACAAAAGATCGGAAAGCGCGCCGACGAGGAAGCAACAGACGGGACATCTACAATGTCGGGCAACCCTGAAAAAAACCCCCTCGGAGTCCCTCCGTCTATGAAAATGCGGGTTCTCCGTGTCGAGAAGGCTCTTTGGAGAAGCCTTGGGGTCCCTTTAACAATAAGAAGGAAGAAAGTTAGGGAGAAACCTGAACCGTGCGGAATCAAAAAAACCAGGGGGAAAATCCATCAGAAAGAAAAGGGGGGGAGGTTGCAGAACCTCGACCAGCACCGAAAAAGAGAAGGGAGGAAATTCCTCTTGGGGAAAAAGGCAGAAAAAAGAGGCCCTCCCTTTCGTAGGAGGGGACCCCCCCCCCCCCCCCCCCCGCCGAGAACCCAAGGCAAGAATGGAATCTTCCTTCGGCTCGGGAAAAAAAAGGGGTTTACGTCTTACCCAAAACAAAGGGGAAACGCATTCGAATCCATTCCCCGATTAGAGGACCAAAAAACCAGAAGAGGGACGGGGGTGAAGATCGTAGATCTACCGGAAAACAGAGTGACAGAAAAAAACCCTAATTGGAAAAAAAAAGAGTCCCCCCGAGCCCAAATCGCACTACTGAGGGGGGAAGATGAAAGCCTGGTTCTTTGGGCAAAAAAAGAAGTAATCAACTTTCAAACCCCAAATACCCGTAAAACGAGCAGGTGCATCACAAAGAGTAGGGGTCCTCCCCTCTCCAAAACCTCCCCCCGGGGAAAAATAAAAAAGGAAAAAGTGCTGGAAAAGGGGGGGTTAGGTCGATCAAACCTTCCAGAGGAGTTCGGCTCTCAAGTGGGGAGAAGGAAGAAGAAAGCCCTCCAAACCAAGGAAAAGGAAAGTCCTTCGAAAAGAGAATCCACCTGTCCAGACAAAAGGGGGGGCCCCTTCTCCCTATGCGTCATCAAGCCATACGAAGGAAAAAAGCCCCCTTGACCCTTCGAAAAATCCGGGAGCAAGAAAAAGGTTTCCTCCACCAGGATCAAGAAAAGCGCTACAAAAAAATGTAAAAAGGGGGGGGGGGGGTGGGGCAATGAAAAAAAGGAAAAAGACCCAACCAAAAGAAACCTGGAATCCCGAAAAAAAGGTGGGTGGTGAGTTTTTTTCCCTTGCAGTTTGGGTCAGCCCCCAAGGGGGGGGGACTCTTCCTCCTTGGGGGGAAAATCCGCACAGAATTTGGTGGTAACCCCGTGGAAAAAAAATCTCAATGGTTGGAGGAAACCACCTAAGGAAAAAGACAAAATGGAGAGACAAAAAATCCACAGAAAGACGTAGCGCAACAGCCCCGTTTCACATTAGGGAAAAGGGGGGTGGGGGGAGACGGTCCCCGAATTCAACGGAAGTTGGTTGAAGGGAACCCCCCCCGTTAAAAAGATTAAAAAACTCTGGTTGACATAAACGAAAAAACCCCTTTGTAAAGCAACCCAAGGGGGGGAGTTTGGAAATACCAACGGGTCACCAAGCTTCCAGAAAGGGGGCCCCGTGGGTGAAAAAAAAAAAAAAAAAAAAAAACAAAGAAAAAAAAAAAAAAGAAAAAAAAAAAAAAAAAAAAAAAAAAAAAAAAAAAAAAAAAAAAGAAAAAAAAAAAAAAAAAAAAAAAAAGAGAGGGGATGAGAATAGGGAGGGGAAATTGGGGCGGTGCGAGTGGGGGTGGTAGGTAAAAGCGTCGGGTTGGAGGACGAGGGAAGGAATTAAGGTGTAGAAAGGAGAAAGGGCAAGAATGGTAACAGAGGGTAGGAGACGGAAGGGGAGGGAGAAAATGACTAGAGGAGGAAGTCGGGGGAGAAAAACATAGTGGAGGAAAAGGACGTAAATGAGAGCGGGAGAGGAGGCAAAGATGCATGGGGAAGGGGAGGGAGCAAGAATATGGGAAAAAGGACGGAGGAGAAATGGGTGAAGGGGGGAGGGGGAGAAGGGAGGGAGTATGGAGGAAGGAATTTCCCCTGTGGGCTGAATTTAAAGGGGAAGGGACCGTGTTCACTCTCCAGGTTGGAAAAAAAGGTTTTTTCCCCAGAAAAGCAGTCCTCGAAAGGCCCCCCTCGGGAACCGCGGCCCACCGTCAATAAAGGCCTCCCTTTAAACAGCAGAAAAGAAAAGAGACCGGGGCCCGGGAGAAAAGCGCCTCTTCCCCATTCGGTCAAAAGAGCCGGCCCCCGCAGGAAGAGACAAATCGGAAATAAAGAAGGGTCGTCGTCCAACAAAAATAACGAGAAAGCTAAATGAGGGGAAGAATTACCGCCCCAGAAAAGGGGCCTCGGTAAAAGGTTCAGGGCCATTCCTTGTAAAGGGGTCTACCCCTCAAACAAACCAAAACCAGGAGCTTTTGGGGAAGAGAGCTTTCCCCGGGGAAAGGACGGCTTCGAAGAGGGGCAGGTAAAAGGCCCAGACCAACGATCCTCCTCGGGTGGAGGGGGAAATCGAGGAATAAAGAAGAGGGATGGCAGTTTCTAAAACGCCTCACCAATCCTCCCGGATCGGGAACCCCACCCAGGAAAAAGTCCCATTTCTCTGGGGAAACCATTATTAATCAAGGTCGTTTTTTTTGCAAGAGGATAGGAAAAGAAAAAAAAAAAGGCCCGCCTGTGCTGCCGGTGGGGAAAAAAAGGTCGAATGCGTCAGAAAAGCTCCAACGGTAAGACAACCCTGGGGGGTACTGGGAGGGGGGTTGTCAAGACCCTGATGGTTGAGAGGGGGGGGGGTGCCTCCCCCGTCGACCGAGAGCTCTTCTGAACCCTGTGGCTGGAAAAAATCGCTGGACGCATCCCTTCTCGGTCCAAAAAACAAGAAGGGTAAGGGAAGCTTTTTCTAGGGGCGGACGAAACCTGGTTTCAAGCACCCATTCCGCGACGAACTTACGCAAAGCCGAAAGGAAAACCCCCCAACGGGAGAGGGTCAAAGATCAATCTGAACAGGCTGAAAAAGGGGAAGGACCCCTTGCAATGAACTTGGCAAAGGGGGGGGGGTCTTAAACTTCCGGCCAGTCCCCGGAAAAAATTAAAGGGAACTAATCCAAGAAAGAAGGGGAGGGGGGGAGTCGCCCTGGCCAAGCGGCCCCTCAAGCCAAAAAAAAAAGACAAGGGGGGCCCCGCACCCCACGGGTATGGAAAAGGCAAACCTCGATGATGCTGGATGTTGTGAGGGGGGTCCCGTCCGATGATCAAACCAAGGGATTCCGTCGAAGATGGGTGCTGGTTCCAGAAGGGAAAAACTTCTGGTAAAAAAAAGGGGGACAACAGAACTTGCTCCACCAACCCTAGCCAACGGCACAAGCCCCCCCCAGGTTTTAAAGAAAAGAAGAAAACAATTAAACAGGCAGAAATGTGTGACTAATCCCCCGGTGGGTGAAAAGTGCCGGTGAAAACAAAAAAGCGTTAAACTCTAGAAGAATAGTAAAGGAAGGGGGCATTCCGGGAGGGGAAAAAGGGGGTTGTCCAGAAAATGAGGGTGGTGGGACGTCCTCCGTTCAGGAAAAAAACGATCTCTCAAAAAAAAAGTAGAGGGAGGGAAATGCGTTCTAAAAACTAGAAGACAAGGGGGGGACCACACAAATCCGACACCGGCAGAGGGCCGAAATACCCATCAAGGCACCCTATAAAGAGAAGTGGAAAACTCAATCGGGGGGGAGATCCCTCAGGCACGAAAACCCTTCTCTGAAAAATTAGGGAAGAAGGGGACTTTAATATATCGACTCTTTAGAGGTGTCGAGCACGGTCCTTTTTCAGGAGTCCAGCCCTGAGGGCCGGAGGACTTTCCAGATAAACAAGAGAAAGGAATGCCCTGAGTGGAACTACTACCCACTAACTCCAGCCGGCAAATCCCCAAAAAACGGACTCCCCCTGGGAAGGCCCTTAATCCCTTGGAAGCTGAAGAGGATTCTTCTCGAAACAAAATCCGTTAACTCGTTGTACAAAGACCACAATCCAATTCCGGTACTTGGGACTAAGTAACAGAAAAAGTCAGATCACCAACAGGTTTTTTCGCCGGGCCAAAAGAGCTGCTCTCTGAGCTCGCCCGGCTGAAAGAAAAAAACGACGGCGGCCTTAGGTCGCGAGCGGGAAAGCCCGTCGGGCAGAAGGGAAACACGTACTCTTCCGGGGGGGCGCCCAGGAAAAAAAGACAAAAAAGTTTGGGGGGAAAAAGAGAATCGTTCCCCGAACCCACAAAAAGGAAAAAAAAACCCCTTCTCACCTCCGTGTCCTAAAAAAAAGACAACGAAGGTCACCAACGGGGAGGCCCCCATGGTGGAGCCGGCACCCTTGGAAACAAGAAAGGCGTCCCGAACGGGCGGCTCAGGAAAAGAAGAGAGTACGAAATGCAAAATTGACGTGCCAGATGAAGAGAATGGACTTGCGAGAAGCGGGGGGGGGGAAGAAAGACTGGGGAGCCGTGGTAAGCGAAAACAAAAGCAAAAGAGCCCCCTAAAAAAAACACGTCTAATGCAGGGTGGAAAAAAACGGCGAGCGGTGTCCAGAAAAAAGGGATGGAAAACGGGGGGAATCCTCTAAAGCAGCTCCCCAGAAAGAAAGCCAAGAAAGACATGTACTGGGGGGGGGTAAGGGGAGGTTCCCGAAAAGAAGAGAGAGGATTTGAACAAAAACTGGTTTGGCGGGTACTGTGACCGAAACAACCTCCTCGGGGAAGGGGCGGACCGACCCCGAGGCTGGGGTTTTTTCCCCTAAGGAGTGGAAAAAAAGGGGCACCCCCCCTTCGGCTCAGTGACTGACTGGGCAGGACAGAGGGAACTCCGAAATCCCAAAGGGGGGGGTAGGCCCCACCGGGGGAAAAACTTTTCTGGGGGAAGGAAGAAGAAACCTTTCCAAGAAGGAACCTTGGGGATGCGAAAATTCAAACTCGAAGGGGGGGGGTACCTCTTTCTATGAAGAAGAAAATTAAAGGTGGAAAAAAAAAAAGAGAAAAATTATTAAAGCTACCCAAGATCGGAATGACGGGCGGGGGAAACGCGTGACTCAAATGAATCTACTGACCCTTCACAATGGAAAACGGGACCCTTCCGCCTTAAGCAAAAAAAAAAATCGTAGAGGTCCCAGGGCAAACGGACACGGGCATCTAAGTGAGAAAAAGGGACTTTTTCTCTACCCAGCAAGAAATCGCATTCCCAAACACCCATGGCAAAAGAACCTCCTGAGAGGGTGTTACGGGTTTGAGGTGAACGAAAAAGAAGGGTGAAGGGGACATTGGAGGCTTTATAAGTGCGTAAAAAGGTCCGATCTGGCACTGGCGCGACCGGAAAATGAGGAGCCTGAGAAGGCGTCTCGCCCGACGCCCCAGGGAACGGTTTTTGCGCGTTACGCACCCAAAAAAAAGATTGGGGAGAAACTAGTTTAATCGGGGCACCCTGGATCTAAGGCGCCAAAGGGGGGAAGGCATCGAAAAAGCACAAACACCCCTCATTAACGCCGTTTTCCTTCTGGGGGGGGGGGAGTGGGGACTAGTGCGAGAGCCTCGGCGGAGCAAAAAACTCGGCCAGGGCAAAATACCGTGAGAAGGGGCTTTCCGGCGGTTTGCCAAAAAAAAGAAAAAAACAGAGAAAAGATGAAAAAAACTTCACGGATCCGCGGAGAAGGAATTGGGTGGACCTTGGGAAAGGCAGACACCCGGAGGGAAAAAGCTAGACCGCCGCTACGAAAGGACTGTGAACCATCGGGAAATCGAAGCGTGCCCCGGAGAAGTCAAAACCAAGGAGAAGCGCGGGACAGGTCCGGCGGGTCGTTCAAGCAAAAAATGAAATCACTCGAAAAGAGGAGAACGGAAGAAAGGCACTCCTCGCGCAGCGGATTTCACCTGAGGGGATACGTGGGTCGGGAGAACCTTGCCCACGTCACTCGCGGGAGGGAGGGGGGCCCGATGGATTCGAAAAGGTTCAGGAGGAAAGGCCATTTCTCCTCGAAGCGCCAAAAAGAGAGAATGGCAGTCTCAGAAGAAAAGTCCCTTTGTAAAGAGGGGAGCCTGGAAAAAGAAAAAAAGACTTGCGATGTAGGTGCACGATGCGTGTGAACTCAAAATAAATTCAGGAACAGGGGGGGGGCAGATGCCCCAGCTCCGGGGAAGGCACAAGTTACCACATTAGGGCCTGTGCCGGGGGGAGCCTCCGGCATAAAGCGGAGGCGGACAGCCAATAAAAGGGAATGTGGAGGGTAAGCGGGTTACTCGCGAACGCCCTGGACAGCAAAGGTAAATTGCCGTGGAAAAAAGGTTTCGAAGGCCTGAACCCGGCAGAAAAGCATCTGGTTAATCCAGCAAAAAAAAGACTCAGGGGAGGACCGCGCCCTTAAAACGCCAAATAGAACTACCTTGTGCCAGAGTGCGCAAGTTCCCTGGAGCCCGGCCAAAAGGGGGGAAAAGGCAATCTTCTCCCAAAAAAACTTAAGGAAGAGGAACGAAACGTTTCCTTGTCATCACAATCCAGCGCAAATTTGGATCAGAGCGGCCCAGGAGTAAACAACTAGCTAAACTTCACTCAAGAAAAGGGGAATGAACCAATCCTGAGTCCGCTGGCAGAGGGGGGGGAAGGGATTAACCCAGAGAAACCTGTTGAGCCCTCCGGAAACCCTTTATGACGGAATCATTTATTTTCGAAAACTGGAACACCATCCACAGTTTGACGCCCCCCCGACTTGCGGCGCACGGAAACTTCCATATGGACCTTCCCCCCCTTTTGGTTTCCGCCACGGCCCCGGGGCTTGGAAAAAAATTCGGCCCCACCAAAATTCGCCCAATCCGGAACAGACGGGGGTTACCGGGGCGCAATTCTTAGCCCCCCTCCCGGCACCTCAAACATAACCGAATAATGAAAAGGAGAAAAGTCGCACATCGGCGACCCACGAAAAAACAAAAGGGGAACGAGACCCTCGTGTGAGAAAGCCCGAACGCCGATCAGGGGGAGAAAGGAAATAGGGGAAAATTTCCAGCCGGAAGGAAACCTGGAACCGGAGATCGATCCCCCTCGGGGAAAAGCAAGGAACGTTGGTCAGGGGTTTAAGAGAACGAACAACGGCCCCCCCCCGAGAAAAATCCGCTGCGGGGCCGAGGTAGTGCCGAGGCAGAAAAAAAAACCAGTTCGTATTTGCTGGGTAAAAGACGAACTACGCCCCGGAAATTCCCTCTTCCCCAATGAAGCATTTGAACTTTCTCCATAGGAACGCACGCCTTTTCTTCTGAAAAAAGAGGATCACCCAAATTCGGAAAAAAACGAGGTTTGTTTGGGGGGGCCCCCGGCTTGTTTCCGTAGATCGAGATCACCTAAGAGGGAAAAGAGTTTGTTGCCGCCAAAACAGAGGGAAATAACCGCCCCCCCATCAAAAATTTTTTTGAGAAAGGGAAAAGAGGAGGAGTGCCTCAGTGAAGGGAAAAGAAGTAAAACGGATTTCTATCGAATGTGGAGGGGGTGGGGGGGACTCATCCTATGGGAGCAATCCTTCCCTCAAGAAACAAAACCCTTCCCCCCTTGGCCACGAAAAAGACCAAAACACATACTTTATGGAAGGGACCGAGCCGCGAAATGAGAAGGTGGGGAGGAGTCGTCGTAACAAATGTATAGGAAGGAGGCCCTTCGCCCCGCTAAAAAAAAAAAGGGAACTTAAGGCAGGAAAGAAAGCTCACCTCCAAAAACCAAGCCGTCTGGCCAGCGCCGAGCCGGAAAAAGAGAGCCAAGAAGCAAAGGGGAAGAAAGCGCCAAAAACATCCCCAGATCACCAGAGTCGCCCCGGGCACTTATAAAAGGAGAAAGAACACAACAACCCTGGGGTCCCCTGTTAAAGTCCCTTAGAGGGGAGAAAACCCGAAAAAGGTAGGAGGTAGGGTCCCTTTCTTGGTCAGAACCAAAAGGTGACTCATTTGGGAAGAAAGGACTCAGGTGACCTTTCATCACTCGTGACGAAACCAGAGCCCCAGGAGAACGACCGCGGCCTGAAAAAATTGAATGGAAACACAAGGCCTCCCACCTTTGAGTTAATAAAAAAGTCGATGAACTCGAAAGGCCACCCGTTTTCCCAAAAGTAGTTAAAATGGAAAAGGGGGTTCTCTTCCCCCAAGGTGCGTTTGTAATAGCGGATTCCGGCAAAAAAAGCTTTGGAAGCACTCGCAAGGTTCAACTAGAAAATGGATCGCCAAGCCCTCGGCCAGAAGACACACGAAAAAAACCTTCAGCCCGTGGAAAAAAGCCCCAAAAGGAAAGGGGCCAAGGGGAGCGCCGCTGTCCATGAGCCCAAGCAAAGGTTGCCCGGCACAAGCCCGCTTCCTGAGTCAGCATGAGGGCGTCCCCAACCACGGCGACGGGGGGACGAAAAAAACCTCCCCAAAAAGGGAAGAGGGTCTCTCTCGGCAGGTTGGGGAGGAAGAACCTCCTCGGACCCAGGAAAAGGGTCTGGAGAGGACCCCCGTTTCGGAGCGGCCTCTGAAATGTGAAGAAAGGAGTCTGCCCAAAAAACAAAGACACCTCTCGCTGACCGGAGGTTTAGAGGGCGATGATCGGGAAAGGGGGGGAACCGAACCGTTCGCGTTCACGAATCAAAGCCGATCGGGCATCTTCAAGAAGGGCCAGTCGTGCAGGAGAAAAGAGGACAGCCCTCCCAGCCCGGGGGGGGGCATTCTTTGTACGGAGGCACGGCAAAAAAAAAAAAACAAGGAATCTTCAAAATCCTCCCACCCGTTGGGGGGGGGACTTTTGTTTCGAAAGACGGCTATTTAGGAAAAAATCTTTCTGTGTGCAACGGAGTTCCGACGATTTCGGAGGATGAAAAAACCCCTTGAAAAGACCCCGGGCAGGCACAAATGCCAGGAAAAGATGAAAGATTGGGCAAAGGGTTGTTCGAGCTGGGGGTCTTCGGTCAAAGCGACAAGACGACGAAGAGACCTTCCAGAAGTCAAAGAAAAACCGAGCGAGCTCCAGTAAAAGATCAAAAAAACGTTGACAGGGTCCCCTGGGAGGGACTTTTTGGGAAAAAGGGGACCTCCTTTCACAGAAGAATGGTTTGGTGTTTTTTGGTGTTTTTTTTTTCGGGGGATCACAGCCAGAGAAAGAGGAAAAGTCGCGAAAAAAAGCCCTTTCCAAGCCCTCCAAGGAAGACAGGAAAGCTTTCCGGCCCCTTGCCCCCAAAAGAAGAGCACACCTAAAAAGTCGTTCCGTGTCCGGGGGAGGGTTCGATGATCAGCGCGCACTGAAAGAGAAGGGGGTAGAGTCCCGCCAACGGGGCCATCCGGCCAAAAGGGTCCAGGATCAGAAAAAAAGTTCCTCACACGCACCGGCGCCTCTGAAAACGAAATTATTCCCTCCCATGCAATCGAAAAAAAAAAAAAGAAAATTTGTAAGGATCATCCCGAACGAACGGGTCTTAATAAAGCCCCCACCCCCTCAAGTCATCCTTAAGGGAAAAAAAGATCGAAGGGGAAAGGACTTCCCCTGGTTAAATAGGCCTGTGGGAAAAACGTACCAGGGAAAAAGGGGGGGGTGTGTGACCGAAGAGTTTCCAGGGAGCATCTCTCGTCAAACAAAAAGAAGAGGAGAGAATCACTCAGAAAACGCCGGCACCCACCCAAAGAAAGGGAAAGTGTGGAAGGGAAATCTGCATCCCGAGACAATCCAGAAAAGAGTTGCAAGCAAGCGGGGAGAAAAAAGACCGCCCGGGAACTGCGGCACAAAGGAAAAAGGGCCAAAGGACAAAAGGAGTCCTCACGCTATGTGGGAGGAATCGCGGGGGGGGGGGGACGAAGGGGCATCACGAGAATCTGACCCTGACCAGGTCCGAAGGGCCAGGAAAACGGGAAAACGGACTCCGCTGACGTCATCCAAAAGACAACGCAGCCCCTCAGAGGAACTCCTCCCCCTGGGGCCGGGGCCCTGAAGCCTTGGAAGAGGGGTAAGGGAACATGGTCTTTTCCTAGGCTAATGAAGAGGTATGGAAATCCCCCCCCAAAGGGTATCACTAACATGAGAGGGGACGGGGAAACGGTGCCTAAAGTGTCAATGTGGTTAGACCAGAATCGGGTGCTAATGAGCTTGAATCTCGGCTTTTTTCCGGGAAAAATAGAGGAGAATTGTTCCCCTTCTTCGTGCAATCTGGGGGGGAGCAGAGCCCTTTCAAAAAATGTCTCCGCAAAGGGCCGGTTCCTCTAAGGGTGGGAGAGAAAAAGAGTCGGAATCGTAGTCAAAACAAGGCAAATAACGGGGATCAATCAAGAGTACACCGAAAGGGAAGGGTTGAAGAGGCATTGTGAATGCGCAGGAAACAGGGCATCGACCTCAAACGGCCGAGGCTGCTGGAAGGGAAGGACGGACCGGACACTACCTGGTTACCAAAAAAAGAAGGCCCGAGGGAAATTACGGAACCGAAAGAGACTATTAAAAGAGGTTTATACCTTCAAACACATCAAAAGCTCCTTTACGAGAAAAAAAAAAGTGTTTGACCTCGGTAGTTGTCTGGGAATTAAAAAGGATCCGCTCCGCCAAGACCCCCCCGCTCTCGAAGAAAAAGGAAATGGGTGGAAAAATTTCCTCGGTCCTTACAGCCGGAAAAATGGGGGCAGGTCCCCATGGGGCCGCTTCCAACCTCCCGGGAGTTCGTTTGGGGGAACCCCGAAGGAGTACCCGAGTCCCAGGTCCAGAAAGGGGAGGGACAAGAACCCCAAAGCTTCGGAAGCCTGAAAGGGCCGC